>JMSV01000095.1_pt1 | contig 13413 bp, 10 predicted proteins | sample 179021 | NCBI WGS metagenome assembly JMSV01 (sample SAMN02769581, study PRJNA246767) | bioreactor metagenome | isolation source: Culture-2 Bioreactor Bmz derived from microbial biomass from the upper 2 cm... | place: Germany: Bremen | collected day 87 after inoculation | reverse complement strand
TTAGAGTTAGGTGAAGAAAATTCATCGTTTTATTACTTATTTGGTGATGAAGAAGGGCGTGCGCTTGTGTCTTCATCGGTTGAGATTTCAAATGATGAAATATCAACAATAGGACAGCGAATAGCTGAGAAAGTCTCAAAAGAGGTGACGGAATGTCTGGAAAAGTTTATTTAGTTGGCGCAGGTGTCGGTGACCCTGAATTAATGACGGTTAAAGCAAAACGATTACTAAATGAAGCGGATTGTTTAATATACGATCAATTAGCAAACAAAGTAATGTTAAATGAAGTATCAGACACATGTGAAAAAATATTTGTTGGTAAAATGTCCAACAATCATACCTTAACGCAGGATGAAATCAATGCATTAATTGTTAAAAAGGGAATGAGTCACAAGTGTATCGTAAGATTAAAAGGTGGCGACCCATATGTATTTGGACGTGGTGGTGAAGAGGGTGAAATATTAAGAGCAGAAGGCATTGCTTTTGAAGTTGTTCCTGGTATTACTTCTGCTATCGGCGGACTTGCTTACGCAGGTATACCAATTACTCACAGAGATGATGCATCTGATTTTCATGTGTACACAGGCCATTTCAAAACAGATGAACGTTCATTTGACTTTGATACAATTAGCAAGTTAACTGGAACCCTTGTATTCCTTATGGGTGTAAAAAATATAGAGAAAATTATGAACGGTTTATTAGAAGGTGGAAAAGCAGGTGATACGCCAGCGGCCATTATTAGAAAAGCCTCTTATCCAGATCAAGAAACATGGACGGGAACCCTTGATACACTAGCAGAAATGAAAGCTAAGTATGAAATCAAGCCACCATGTCTAATTGTCATTGGAGATGTTGTAAAGAGACGTGAAGCATTAAACTTCTATGAAGAAAAACCATTGTTTGGACAAAAGGTTGTTGTAACGAGATCTAGAACACAAAGTAGTAGACTTGTGAGTGAAATCATACAGCGTGGTGGTGATGTAATTGAAGTGCCATCAATCTCAATCAAGGCGATTAACCATGCTCTTTTAGAAGAACAAATTAAAAATATCAAAGACTATCAGTATGTTGTATTAACAAGTGAAAACGGTGTGAATGTTTTCTTTGATGGTGTTAATGCTTTAGGATATGATGCGAGACATTTTGGGGCAACGAAATTTGTTGCCATTGGAACTGGTACATCAAAAGCCTTAAAGCAATATGGTATTAATGCAGATATTATGCCAGAGCGTTACGTAGGTGAAGAAGTTGTTGAAGCAATGAAGCCACATTTAAAAGAAGGGGATCATGTACTTGTACCAAGAGCACAAGAAGCGAGACCTTTTATAGTAGATGCACTGTCTGAAATTGTTAAGGTAACTGAAATTAAGACTTATGAAACAGAATTAGATATGAGCCAAGAGTTAGAAGCTTTAAAGTTAGCACTAGATACACCAGAAAGACTTAATTTAACATTTACAAGTTCTTCAACAGTAAAGAACTTCTTAAAAATATGTGATACAAATAGCATCGATGCGTCAGCATTTAAGCAAACCAATATTTATAGTATTGGTCCAATTACGAGCGAAACAATTAAATCGTTCGACCTACCAATTACAAATGAAGCAGCTGTTTATACAATAGATGGCGTCTTAGAATTACTAGAAAAGAAATAATTAGGAGGCAATCAAAATGAAACCAACACGTTTAAGAGGCAATAAATTAATTAGAGACTTAGTAAAAGAGATAAACGTAACGATGAATGACATCATTTATCCACTTTTTATGGTAGAAGGTACTGATGTAAGAAAAGAAATTTCTTCTTTAAAGGATCAATATCATTTATCAGTGGATGCATTAGAAAAGGAAATTCCTTTTCTTAAAGAAAAGGGTATTAAATACTTAATTCTTTTTGGTTCTCCAAATGAAAAAGATGCAGAAGCAACTGCTGCTTATGCAAAAGATGGTATTGTACAAGAAGCCATTAGAAAGATAAAATCACTAGATGCAGATATGTATGTTATAACAGATGTGTGTCTATGTCAGTTTAAGAGCGATGGTCATTGCTGTAAGTTCCATACAAATGGCACGATTGACTTAGAAGCTTCATTAGAATTACTTTCTAAAGTTGCTTTGAGTCATGCAGAAGCAGGGGCAGATATGGTTGCACCTTCAGATATGATGGATGGTAGAATAGGTAATATGAGAGAAACCCTTGATGAGAATGGTTTTGATCATGTGCCAATTATGAGTTATAGTGCTAAGTATGCGTCAAATTACTATGGACCTTTTAGAGATGCAGCGAATTCAGCACCAGCATTTGGAGACAGACGTTCTTATCAAATGGATTATGCAAACGAAGAAGAAGCAATGCGTGAAATGGAACTTGATGTAATGGAAGGTGCAGATATTCTAATGGTTAAGCCAGCAATGCCTTACCTAGATATTATTAGAAGAGGTAAGGATACTTTTTCTTTACCTATGGCTGCTTACCAAGTAAGTGGAGAGTATGCAATGCTTAGACTTGCTGTAGATCAAGGAATAGTAGATGAAAAAGCAATTTTGGAATCATTGATAGCGATTAAGAGAAGTGGTGCAGATATTATCATCACTTACTTTGCAAAAGAAATTGTAAGATTATTGGAGGCGAACAACTAATGAAATTTGATAAGTCACAAGCATTATTTGAAGAAGCATGTAAAGTTATTCCTGGTGGTGTAAATAGTCCTGTAAGAGCATTTGGCTCAGTAGGAATGACACCAATCTTTGCAAAAGAATCTAAAGGTTCAAGATTAATTGATGTAGATGGTAATGAGTATATTGATTATATTTGTTCATGGGGTCCAATGTTACTTGGTCATAGTTCGGATATCGCTTACCAAGGGATCTTAGAAATGATTCAAAAGGGAACAAGCTACGGAATTGCAACTGAAATTGAAACGGATATGGCCAAAGAAATTATTAATGCGTGTCCTTCTATAGAATTACTTAGAATGGTTAACTCGGGTACTGAAGCAACAATGAGTGCTTTGAGAGTGGCGAGAGGTTACACTAAGAGAGATAAAATTCTTAAGTTTGAAGGCTGTTACCATGGACATGGTGATGCTTTACTAGTAAAAGCGGGATCTGGTGCCATGACATTTGGTGTGCCAACGAGTTCGGGAGTTACATCAGGAACAGTTAAGGACACAATTGTTGTAGCTTACAATGATTTAGAAGCAGTAAAGAAAGCTGTAAGCGAAAACAAAGATGAAATTGCAGCGATTATTATAGAACCAATTGCAGGTAACATGGGTGTTGTACCAGCAGATATGGACTTCATGAAAGGTCTTAGAGACTTAACAACTGCTGAAGGTATTGTTTTAATCTATGATGAAGTGATCACTGGATTTAGAGTGGACTACGGCGGAGCTCAAAAATTATTTGGTATTACACCTGATATGACGACCTTTGGTAAGATCATTGGTGGTGGTTTACCAGTTGGTGCTTACGGTGGTAAGAAAGAAATCATGGAATGTGTTTCTCCACTTGGTGGCGTTTATCAAGCAGGAACTTTAAGTGGAAACCCAATCGCGCTTTCTATGGGACTGAATGTTATGCGTTACCTTAGAGACAATCAAGAGCACTACGCAGAAATTGAGCGTAAGGCAATTGTCTTAGAAGAAGGTTACAAGAAGTGTATTGAAGAAACTGGTATGAAAGCAACGGTTACACGCTTTAAAGGGATGGTATGTTTATTCTTTACAGAAGGACCTATTAGAGATTACGATGATGTTATTAAGTCTGACACAGAAATGTATGGTGCATACTTTAGAAAAATGCTTGAAAGAGGTATTTTATTACCACCAGCACAATTTGAAGGTTTATTCTTATCAACGGCACATACGGATGAAGAAATTGAATTTACATTAAAAACAACAAAAGAAGTATTTGTTGAATTAATGAAGTAATTATTAGAACCGCTCGTTAGAGTGGTTCTTTTTTTTATTTATATGAAAATTGACCTAACTTTTGTAATTGTAGTGTTTTAGAGTATAATAAAGATAGAGAAGAAAAGGGGGCGGTCGCATGAATAAGAAAATTGTTTTAAGTGTGACAATGGCAGCGATGTTATTGATTACGGGATGTTCAGCTAAACAAGTAGAATCTGATTCATCAAATGAAACGCCAATCGTCATTGACAGTGAAACAATTGGCGTCACAGAAGAGGCACCTGCTGTTGAAGAGACACATCAAGATAATATAGATCATGATTTTGATCGTTCGCTGACGACGGTATTTCCACTGTCAGAAGGATATAAATGGTTGTATGTAGGGTCGGTAGAGTATGCAAGTGTTGAGGTTTTGAGTAAGATTGATCGACAACATCCAGAAGTAACAGAGATTTTTATAGAAGGCTTAATAGAGGACATGTCTGGTGTTTTTATGTCCGATACGAGTTATCTTAAACAATATAGCATATTTGATGATCAAATCATAAGACGCTTCGGACCTTATGAATCAGTGATTCTGAAATCACCACTTGATAAGGGTGAATCTTGGGAAAACTTATATTTTGATTCGGTTTACGGACTATTTGATGCTAGATATTTAGTGAGAGAAGTTAATGATCGTATGATTATTATAGAAATAACGCCTGCATCACCTGATAAAGACGGTGTGCCAAGTCAATTCAAATTGGAAACAACTTATGAAATTGGCAAAGGGATTACGATGGAGAACAGAGTATATATCTATGACAACGATGGTGTTGAGGAGTCTTTTGATTTTTCTTATGCATTATTCGAGGAAAATCCAGGTCTAGAAGTGCCATTTGTAAGTCGTTATTTTTCAAAGGATCCATATATATCAAGTGTTTACCACAAAGGCTACTTTGATTACGCAATTAAGGAAGCCAATGCTTATCAATATCTATATCAGAATAAGTTTAGAAAAACTGACCAAGTGGTCCTAGAAGGCTATCAAAATTTTATCGAAGGTTTAGATAAAGAAGATGTGCGTTCGATTTCTACTGCGGAAAATGTCTTACACATTTATGCGGATAAAATGGATGAACCGAAAGACTTAATTGGACTTTTTATAAATCATTATGAAACAGTGCTGGAGAATAATAGATATATCCTTACAGATTGGTTCGAAGAGGGACAACTAAAAGAAATATCAACTTATAATATAGCGACCAATGATTACGAAATTGGCGCAGATTATTATGCAGAGGATCATGATTTACAAGCAAAATTGTCATTGATGAATGACAATGGGATTTCCTTTTATTTTGATAAGGAGCAGGCTGTTATAAAACCTTCAGCTGAGTACCTTACTAATAATCTATATTACTTAGGTGATATACCAATGCAAGCGTACTTAACGTTATTGCAGCAAGCATATACGAAAGCACCTTATTATAGAGATGGTTTAAGTACTTTAACCTTAGATGAGTTACAAACATTTATACTTGGATTTGAAACTTTTAAGGCAAACTATGAAGCAAGTTATATTGGTGATGCTTCACTTAAATGGGGCAATACTTTCTTATATCATTATTTGAAACCATCCTCAATGATTTATAGAATGGACACGCTACCAAAAGAAGTCCATGCGGATTCTTTGGTACATTATAAAAACACTTTACAGAAAATTGGAGACTCTCAAACGGCAAGTGTTCTAAGCGCTGTAATAGAGTTAATTGAAACAAATAATAAAGAGTATACGACGGAACTAGGCAACTTTTTACTAGAACTAGGTGTTGAAGTTCCATCAACTTATTTACAATAAGCGTTGAAAGTGTTTATAAACTATAAAAACCACCCATTTGGGTGGTTTTTCTTTTAGTAATGTTTATTTATAATTTGTGAGCTTCCATTGCTTCAAAAAACTCTTGAGCATTATAAGAACTTCTTACTAGTGGTGCAGACGCTACGAATTTTAATCCTGCTTTAAGGGCTTCCTCTTTGTACATATCAAAAACATCTGGATGGATGTATTCCTTTATAGGAAAATGTAAATCAGATGGTTGTAGGTACTGACCAACTGTTAAAAAGTCACAATCATAAGAAACTAAATCCTTAAAGAGTGCAATAACTTCTTCTTCTTTTTCTCCAATCCCTAGCATGATACCTGACTTTGTATAGATAGTTGGGTCAAATGCTTTCGTTCTCTTGAGAACTTCTAGTGATTGAATATAATTAGCTTCAGGTCTTATATCATCGTACAACCTAGAAACCGTTTCTATATTGTGATTTAATATATCTGGTTTAGCCTTTAAGACAGTTTCTAAGGCCTCTTGGTTACCTTTGAAATCAGGAATTAGAACTTCAACAACAATAGAGTCATCTTGTTCCTTAATAGCTCGGATCACTTTAGCAAATTGTGATGCGCCACCGTCTGCAAGATCATCTCTTGTAACAGACGTAATAACAGCATGCTTTAGTTCTAATTTGATCACGGCATCTGCTACTTTAGCTGGCTCGTCAGGATCTATTATTTGCGGGTCGCCACCTGTTACGTTACAAAACTTACAGCTTCTTGTACAAACACTTCCTAGAATCATAAAAGTAGCTGTTTTCTTAGCAAAACATTCTAATCTATTTGGACAATTTGCTTCTTTACAAACCGTATTTAAACCAAGGGTGTCAATCAGTCGATTCACTTGCCCAAGTTTATTCATATCTTTAGCATTTACTCTAAGCCATGCTGGTTTTCTAAGTCTTTCCATAGTTGCCTCCTCAAAATTATATTACCCTTATTTTACTGTAGAATAGGGACGTGAGCAATAGCATTTAAGAAAATTCAATGTTATTTAAATAACAATTCTTTACTGTATTGCTGGATCATAATCTGTTAAAAGAAGGGAATCAAAATTCACCTTGCCAATAGAAGTTGTGTAATGTAAATGAGGACCAGTAGAAAAACCAGTACTGCCTACAGTTCCAATCGTATCCCCTTTAGTCACCATTTGATCCTTTTCAACACTTAAACTATCCATATGGAAATAAACTGAAAAAAGTCCCAATCCATGATCAATAACAACTGTGTTGCCTGTAAGTGTTAAGAACATTGATAATGTAACACGTCCATTGTTTGGTGCTTTTACTGGTGTACCTTTCGGTACGGCATAATCAGTACCAGAATGTCTATAAGATGTAAGGGCGTCGTTTACGTAGCGCATTTCACCAAATTCTGTTGAAATCCTACCCTCAACAGGTGTGATGAAAGGACCCTCCCAAAGTTGCTCGCTTGTAATAGTCTCACGCGATGGATTGAAGTACTTTGCGTACTGGGCATACGCATCATCGTTACGCGTGGCTTTTTCAACAGTTGAATCAATATAAAGATATTGTTTTTTGAAGTTCTTTGATTTAATTTTTACATTAAGCTCTGTCCCTTGGGCAGTTTCAGAGGCTTTAATTTTATCTGAAGTAAGTGAAATTTTGTAATTGCCATTCTTAGCCCAATAATTTAGAGGGATAAATGCCATATGTTGAGGCCCATTCTTAAAAAATGTTGGTGTCCAACTCACAAGGTTTTGATCAATGAATAATTGCTCGTCTTCATCTACATAATTGGCATAGACAACAAAAAAATCACCTGCCGTTGCAGTCGTTTTAGAAATTGTAAATTGAGTCGGTAGATTGACCTTTAATTGAAATTCGTCTTCTCTATAGCCTGAGTAATCATCAGTTTCCCACTCGCTTTTTGCGATATAACGATAAGTACCGTCTAACAAGAGTGGCGTAAAAGAAGTGTTTTCTGTAGTGACTTCTTCAATAAATTCATCTTCCTTATAAACTTCAATAACCATTCGAGTTGGTTGAATATCGTAAGACAATTTAATGGATTTACTTGGATTATCAACATGATGCACTGTATCATCTAAGTTACCTATGGCATCACTACTTGACTGCCAAGTGTTATCAACTTGCTTATAGCGCCATTCCCAGGTAGAGCTTGAAAAGTCGATAATGTCATCCTCGCTCTGTATAAGGAGTCGAGGTGGGGCATTGTTAGGATAAATATCCTTAAAGTGTGTTGATGTAAAAAGTGGTGTATTCGTTTCTTTTTCCAGCACGTAGAATTTATCTTTACTCTCATTGTGCAGTGTGACCATTTGAGTGGTCATATCAAAATCAAGATCAAAGCTTTCGCTATCTTTATTCTTGTAACTCACCTCAATTATGTATTCAGGGGTGAATTGTGTTGGTTTCGCTACTGTCTTTCCAGTGTTAATTGTTTTTGCTAATGCTGTCAATGCTTCTTGATCTTCTGTCTTGGTTATTACAATAGGCATTTGATCTTCACCATTTATAGAAATTGCATTTACGGTGTTTAAAGAAATAATAGAATTAAAAAATACAAAATAACTGCCAATCCCTAATCCTATAGTAATAAGTAATACACTTATAATTTTTTTCATGTAATAGCCTCCTTCGCTAGTATTATCCTACGCTTTCTGCATTATAATGGCAACAAAACTTAAGAAATTGTCATATAAATTTTATAAAAATTACTTTTTATATTGACAAAGAAATCAACCTACTGTAATATTATGAACAAGTTAATAATTATGCAACATGACGTTGACGAGAAGAGAATATATGTGACATTAGTTTCAGCGAATTGGGAATGGTGTGAGCCCAGTCAATAATAAGCGTATTGAGAACTACTCAGAGTCTCTAGAATGAAAGCGAAAGCCTAAGGCTAGACGGAATCCAACCGTTATCATGGATAGGTATCGAGAAAATGTTCTCCGTACCAAACGAGTGAACCTTGTGTTAAAATGGGTGGTACCGCGGAAGTAACTTTCGTCCCTTTGTTTGTGGATGAAGGTTTTTTTTATGCAAATTTATGCATAATTATTACGTCCGTTGTATAACTATTGACGAAATATAGCTAATGAAATCAATTTATTGGAGGAGATTAAAATGAAAAAGAATTTAGTAATGTTAATGAGTGTATTATTGGTAGGATTAATGGTAGTAGGGTGTTCAGCTAAAGCAGATGAACCAATGTCAGCATTAGAAGCAGTAAAAGCAAAAGGAAAAATCGTTGTAGGGACATCGGCAGATTATCCACCATATGAATTCCATAAGGAAATTGATGGTGTAGACACTTATGTTGGATTTGATATTGAAATCGCAAAAAAGATTGCTGAAGATTTAGATGTGGAATTAGAAATTGTAGATATGAAGTTTGATGGCTTACTTGCAGCTTTAACAGGAAGCAAGATTGATTTTATCGCAGCTGGAATGAACCCATCTGAGGAAAGAAAAAAAGCTGTTGATTTCTCAATTGTATACTATGATGCACATTCAACAATGCTAGTAGCAACAGATATGGTAGATGTTCTTAAAACGCCAGAGGATTTTAAAGGCTTAAAAGTTGGTGTTCAAAAGGCAACGATTCAAGAAGGTATTGCAGATGAGCAATTCGCTGACTCAGAAAAAGTAGCAATTAGTAAAATTCCAAACCTTATTATGGAACTTCAAAGTGGAAAAATTGACGGTATTATATTGGCAGAAGTAGTAGCATCTTCATACGCAGAAGCTAATGCTGATATCAAGTTAAATGGATTGGATTTAGGATCTGAAGGTGGCGTTGCACTTGCTATTAATAAAGGGCAAGAAGATTTGTTAGCTGAGATGGATAAGACACTAGAGCAAATCATTAGTGATGGTACTTTAGATCAATATATTGTAGAAGCAACTGAATTAGCAGCAGAGTAATAGACTTTAAAAAGATAGAGGAGCGACAACATGGAATTTGGATTTCTTTTGAAATATTATAAATTTTTTATATCAGGTACTGCAAATACATTATTGCTAAGTGCTTTGACGGTTATATTTGGTTTACTGGGTGGTGTTATTCTTAGTATTATGAAAATCACCAATTTTAAACCAACACAGAAACTGGCAGGTGCTTATATAGCATTCATAAGAGGGACACCACTACTTGTGCAACTTTACATTGTTTATTATGGATTAAAAGACATTCCAATGTTTTTAGCTGGTGTTGTGGCCATGTCTATTAACAGTTCAGCTTATATCGCTGAAATCATTAGAGCGGGAATATCAGCGGTTGATAAAGGACAGTTAGAGGCAACAAAATCTTTGGGGATGACAACTGCAATGGCTTACAAGCAAGTAATTTTGCCTCAAGGCTTTAAAAACATATTACCTGCCTTAGGTAATGAGTTTATTATCCTTATTAAAGAATCGGCTATTGTGTCGGTTATTGGTTTACATGATTTGATGTACAATGTTGATACCATTAGAGGTATCACTTATAAACCTTTTGAACCTCTCTTAGCAGCAGCCTTTATATATTTTATATTAACGGCGATATTATCCAAAGGTGTTGAATCCATTGAAAGGAGATTACAAGTCAGTGATTAAATTAAAGAATATTCATAAAAAATTTGGTGATCTTCACGTGTTAAAAGGTATTAATGAAGAAATCTCTCAAGGTGAAGTAGTAGCCATTATAGGACCCAGTGGTTCAGGCAAAAGCACTTTGTTAAGATGTATTAACTTCCTTGAAACACCTACAGATGGTGAAATACACTTTGAGAATCAATTAATAGAAGGCAGTGCAAGTGCACTGAATGCATATAGAGAACAAGTGGGCATGGTTTTTCAACAGTTTAATTTATTTCCTCATAAAACAGTTATAGAAAATATTACAATGGCCCCTGTACTTTTAAATAAGTGCAAGCAGGAAGAAGCTGAGGAAATTGGAATATCTCTTCTGAAGAGAATTGGTTTACTGGATAAAAAGGATGAATACCCTAATAAATTATCTGGTGGGCAGAAACAACGTGTGGCTATCGCTAGAGCACTTGCGATGAAACCCAAAGCAATGCTATTTGATGAACCGACATCAGCCCTAGATCCAGAAATGGTCGGGGAGGTATTAGATTTGATGAAGAGTATCGCACATAAAACAACCATGGTAGTTGTAACACATGAAATGGGTTTTGCTAAAGAAGTAGCAGACCGTGTGCTATTTATGGATGATGGTGTTGTTGTAGAAGAGGGGAAACCAGAAGTTCTGTTTGGAAATCCTCAACATGCAAGAACTCAAGATTTTTAAGTAAAGTATTATAATAGAATATTGAAGGGGCTGTCCTGAATGAATCTTAAGATTCATACTGGACAGCCCCTTCATATTTTAGTGTGTGTGAGGAAAATAAGCGGTTACACTTATTAGTAATTTTAGTGACCATAAAGGTCATTTAACTGAGTGATCTCTTTTATAAAAGGTCATCCCCTTCATCCCAATCCATTGGACAAAGGCCACCAGTTTGTAAAGCTTTTAATACTCTAATTGTTTCGTCAACACTTCTGCCAACATTTAAATCATGCACTACTGAGTATCTTAGTACACCTTCAGGATCAATAATAAATAATCCTCTAAGGGCGATACCTGCATCTTCTATTAGAATCCCGTATTCTTCAGAAACCTTCTTAGTCATATCTGAAGCAAGAGGGAATGATAACTGACCTAAATCACCGTTGATCCATGCCTTGTGAGAATGCTCACTGTCTACACTTGCACCAAGAACATCAGCGCCAAGTGCTTTAAATTCATCAAGTCGTTTAGAATAACCTGTAATTTCAGTTGGACAAACAAATGTAAAATCTAAAGGGTAAAAGAATAAAACTAACCATTTACCTGCATAATCATCTAATGACACTCTTCCAAACTCTTTTCCATCACCAGAAACTGTTGCCATTGAAAACTTTGGTGCTGGATTTCCTACTAATCTCGACATATTATCGACCTCCATATACTGTATAGTTTTGTTTCGTTAATAACTCTTATCATTTAACTTAATGTCAGTATAACATAAATAAAAGTGATTACAAGATTAAAATGATTACAATTTTATAATTTTTATTACGAATGATAATTGAAATGCAATTTACGATTTCTTGATTAATTCTTTATAGAATCTTTTCATGTTGTTAATAGTTTATTTATATTTCTTGGTTATACTTAGTTCATAAGAAACAAACCCCCAAAACATTATAAACTCCCCCAAAGTAAATAATGAGAAACTGCAACCGACGAGTTGCTTAGCCAGTTGATTCGCAACTGGCTATTTTTCGCGATAAACGAGAACAGCGTGTATATAGCAAAAGCCGAGGATATGAGAGAGCATTCTTTCATATCTTCGGCTTTTGCTATATACACATTAGGCGAGCAACGCGAGCCGAGCGGTCCGAAGGATTGCTGGCTATTCTGGGATAAGCAACGCGAGCCGAACAATCCAAAGGATTGTTGGCTGTTCCGAAGATAAGCGTTGACCGAGCAAGTCAAAGGATTGCTGGCTGTTCTTAATAAAAGAAACATAAGGTTATTTTTTTATTAATGAGCAAGCTACTAATTCATACATATAAAAAATACAAACTTGCAAATATGTAAATCTAGTATTTATAAATTGCTTTCACTTTATTCACAATTTGTTTATATTTCCTCGCTATAATAAGGGTGTAAAAAGAATAACCCCAAATGAACACATTATAGCTCCCCCAAAGTGAATGATGTGCTGTGATCCTAAGATCACTTCCTAGCCTAGGCGTAAGCCTAGGTTTATTTTTTTGTATATGTGTGAATACACTAAAAAATGGTATAAATAATTTAGAGAGTGATATGTACAAAAATATTTTTACATATTGGCAAAGAAGACTTGTATTCTACTAAAAAAAGGGTATGATATAAGCAAATGATAATAATTCTCAACAAATGAGAAAATAATAAAAAGAAAGAGGTGCTCTCTATGAACGGTAGCATTCTTATTGCAGGACCAGCAGGATACGGTATCAATACAGCAAATAATATGATTGCACAAATGTTAAGAAGAAAAGGCTTTTACATTGTTTCTAATAAGGATTATATGTCTCGTGTAAGAGGTGGTTTTAATTTTACAAAGATTAGATTTAGTGCAGATAAAATCGAGAGCTTCGATGCAGATGTGGACTATATGATTGCTCTTGATAAACAAGGTACATCCAAAATTGAAGAATTAAATAAAAAAGGTGTCTATATTACAAACAATAAAATTGAAAGTGATGATGCACGCATCTTCAAGATTGATGAAGTCTTTGTCAAAGCGACGTATGGTAAGTGGACATTCCCAATGGCAACACTTGGTGTTTTATTTTATACCCTCGGCTTTAGTGAAGAGGATATAAGGGAACTTGATCAGGGAAAATGGCCTCAGCATATCGTTGAAAAGAACGTAGAAGCTCTACTTTATGGTTTCAATGAGGCTGCTTCAACTATGAAGGATATAAGAGCTGATAATAAGAAACAACTGGATAAGGTAACTCATACGGAAAGCTTACTAATGGCAACTGGTAATCAAGCGATTGCATTAGGTGCGGCAGCTGGTGGTTTAGACTTCTATTGTGCCTATCCAATGGCACCTTCAAC
>JMSV01000094.1_pt1 | contig 13428 bp, 14 predicted proteins | sample 179021 | NCBI WGS metagenome assembly JMSV01 (sample SAMN02769581, study PRJNA246767) | bioreactor metagenome | isolation source: Culture-2 Bioreactor Bmz derived from microbial biomass from the upper 2 cm... | place: Germany: Bremen | collected day 87 after inoculation | reverse complement strand
CGGATATGATAACATTATTAAGAGAAGTAGCTCCAAGGTTTGATGAGTCTATTCCAATTCTTGAGGGAATGATAAAAAGAATTATAAGAAATTTGAAGATAAGATAGATGGATTTCTTTGTGCTTATGGCTTATATCAAGTTTATATGGAGAAAGCAATTGTACGTGTTTATGGCGAACCTCAAGAGGGGGCCATTGTATTACCAGTAAGAAAGTAGGACAAAATGACTGTGAAGTTTCACGAAGAGTGTGCAAAGAGTGCACTAAACAAATTAAAAAGAAAAATGCCCTATGGATGGGATCTAAATATATACAAAGGTTGTCAACATGGCTGCCGTTATTGTTATGCACTATACACACATCAATACTATGAGGATCAGAATTTTTATAACGATATACATGTTAAAACCAACATAGTGGATGTTTTGGAAGCAGAACTTAAGAAGGCGTCTTGGAAAAGAGACATCATCAATATAGGCGGGGTAACGGATTGTTATCAACCAGCTGAAAAGAAATATGAACTCATGCCAGAGGTTTTAAAACTCTTGATTAAATATAAGACACCAGCAATCATCTCGACGAAATCAGTCTTACCAATGAGAGATTTTGAACTTATTGAAGAACTGGCTTCAATGACCTATGTCAATATTGCGGCAAGTGCAACTACGATGGATGAAACCCTAAGAAGAGGATTGGAACCTGTTTGTGCACCGACACAAGAACGATTTGATATGCTAAAAGAATTTAGTAAAACAGACGCTAGCGTTGGTCTGCATTTGATGCCAATCATTCCTTATTTGACAGCAGAAATGGACAATCAAAGAGCCTTGCTTGAACAAGCCAAAATAGCCAATGTGGATTATGTATTACCAGGTATGATGTACCTTCGAGGTGTAACGCGACCTTATTTCATGACCTATGTAAAAGATCATTATCCAGAAATCCATAAAAAACTGAGTGACCTTTATACAAGAGGTGGTGCTGGAAAGCCTTTTAAGACACAGTTTTATAATGACTTTAATGAAATTAGGGAATCCTTTGGTTTATCGAATAGCTATTCTAAACCAATTCATGACAAATTAAGATAGAGGTATTGAAAATGAGCGGAAATAAGAAACTTGAAATTAAATTAAGAGAAGCAAGAGCCAATGATGTTGAAGCATTAAAAAGTCTTTTTCATGAAGTTATTCCCCATACCTTTGTAAAAGAGGGATTGCCTTCGGACCATGAAGATGCCACTCAGGAAATAGACTATAAAATAAATCAGTTAAATGAGCATTTAGAGCAAGAGAATGAAACATATTATTTGCTTGCTACAATTGATGATAAAATAGTGGGTACGATTTGGTATGGAGAAGCAGGTGAGCTTATCAAAGAAGGCTCTAATGGGAAATTGGAAGATGTAGGTGAAATCGGAACTGTATTTGTTCTTCCTGATTTTCAAGGCAAGGGTGTTGGAAAAGTTTTATTTGATGGCATGGTTGTAGTATTGAAAGATGCTGGCCATACAGTAACTTCTTTAGATAGTGGCTATACCCATGCAAAAAAGGTATGGACACACTTGCTTGGAGAGCCAATTTTTATTATCAAAGACAAGTGGGGAGAAGGGTATGACCATTTTATATGGGAGATTAAATTGTAATTTGTGACCAAAGAGAATTCTCTTTGGTCTTTTTTATAAAAAAATATTAATATACCGCTTGGCAAATAAAGGAATTGGTGCTAAAGTAGTAGAAATACAAATATATATAAGGGGGAATCATCATGTTAAAAAAGTTAGATGCAAGTTATGAAAAAGAAATGTTATCACTTATGGCCAATGAAAAAGAACTCAATCTATTTATCATTGGTGATATAGAGAATTATGGATTTGAAGCACCTTTTCTTGAGTACTGGGGACAGTTTGAGGATGATACATTAACGGGTATTTTAATGCGTTATCATGATGGCTTTATAGTATACGCTGAGGATAGTGTTGATGTAGAAGGTGTCATGGCTATTATGTCTGAGTATGACCCTGAAACACTATGTGGTGGAAAAAGACTCTTAAAGCAATTTGCAGAAAAAATTACATATGGTACACAAAGAGATACTTATTTTGCAAAACTAGATCATACTGGACAATTAGTAAACACACCACTTATAGATCAAGTAAGAAAAACACAATTATCTGAGATAAATGATATTCAATTACTATTGGAAGAACGCATCGATGAATTTGATCAATTAGAAAGTATTGAACGTAAAGAAAGTAACTATAAAAGTGGCGCTACAAGAGGCTACCATCTGCGTTTGAAGGAAGGGACTCTTGTAGCAAGTGCTGAAACGGCAGCAGAAAATTCCCAATCTGCAATGGTTATAGCAGTTGCAACGGACCCAAATCATCGCCATAAAGGTTATGCAACAACAGTCATGTCAAAACTTTGTGGTGACTTATTAGAAGAAGGAAAAAGCCTTTGTTTATTCTATGATAATCCTTCTGCTGGCGATGTCTATAAACGCATTGGTTTTCAAGATATAGATATCTGGTCAATGTGGCGCATGAAAACGCCAAAGGGGGTCTAGATGAAATTCTATCAAGTAGATGCTTTTGCAAATGAACCATATAAAGGCAATCCAGCAGCAATTTGCTTTCCAGAAAAATCTTATGAGGATAGTGAACTGATAGAAATTGCAATGGAAATGAATTTGTCGGAGACAGCCTTTTTATGGTTACAAAATGATGGAAGCTATAACTTAAGGTGGTTCACACCCACAATAGAAGTAGAGCTGTGTGGTCATGCGACTTTAGCAGCAGCCCATGTTTTATGGAGTGAATCCATTGTAGATAAGACGAACGCAATTCGCTTTAACACACTAAGTGGAGAACTTTTCGCCACTTATAATGATACTTGGATAGAGTTAGATTTTCCTAAAGGAGAATTAGTATCCTCGAGTGGAGATGATGTTATAAGCGAAGCTTTCCCTAAAGCAATTAATATGGTTTGTGACAAAATTGCTTATGTCATTGAGTTAGAATCAGAAGAAGCAATATTGTCTTATCAACCCAATTTTGAATTGCTTAAAAAGGCTGAACGTGAAGAGATTATTATTACCAGTAGAAGTGGGAATCCTGAGTATGATTTTGTATCAAGATTTTTTGGACCTGCAATTGGTGTTGATGAAGATCCAGCAACAGGTTCTGCACATTGCTACTTAGCACCCTATTGGTCGGAAAAATTAAAAAAGACAGCACTCATTGGCTATCAAATGTCCAAAAGGACAGGTGTCTTAAAATGTAATGTAGTGAATGATCGCGTCCTCTTAAATGGAAAAGCCATAACGATTCTAGAAGGTCTGTTCCGAGTTTAACTCATATAAATTGACTCCAAAAAAGCTAGTCCTAAATCAATAGGACTAGCTTTCTTAATAAACAAGCGTGTAAAATGTTACTTTTTTATATTTTTAAAGTAATGATGCGCCCAACACTCTGTCACAATCTTACGTGCTGCAAATAGAGAACTAAGAGAAGGGTCTAAGTTTGGTGCAACTTCGACAACATCCATTCCAATTACAGGCAGTTCGAAAAGTCCTTCTAATATATTTAACAATTCTCTACTGGTCATACCACCGAATTGAGGCGTACCCGTTCCAGCTGCATAAGCAGGATCAAGACAATCTATATCCAATGTGATATAGATATAATCAAGATGACCAAGCTTTTCTTTTACTTGCTGAATGACTGCATCTGATCCAATTTTACTGATGTCTTTAGAAGACAGTACATTTACAGGATTGTTGTTGAAAAACTCTAGTTCATCTGTTTCAATAGAGCGAATCCCTAAGAAAAAGATATCCTCTATACCCTTCACATTATCCAGTTCTATTGCACGTCTTTCTGTTGTTGCATGGGATAAAGTGTCACCACTTTGATCGTTACATAGATCAAAATGTGCATCGATATGGATAACGCCGAAAGTGCCATCAATTGCTTTATCAATCCCTTTATGTACAGGGATTGTCGTAGAATGATCCCCACCTATCATTGTGAAAAATTTTCCAGCTTTTACGCATTCATAAGCCATTTCCTCTGCACTGGCAAAAAGTTCATCTCGAGTATTGCCTAATGCATTTCCTAAATCCATGACTTTAAGATCAGAAAAATCCTTAAAGGTCTCAGTTGTAGGTGAGATGGTATAAGTGATATTTCTAAGTGCGTCAGGAGCACTTTTGGCACCTGATCTAAAACTTACACCCCCATCAAAAGGTATACCAAAGACAGCAACGTCAGTGTCGTCCATTGAAATATCAGTTTTGTTTAATCCAGCCCAAAGTTTTGGGTTTTTAATGATGTCTTGAAAATTACTCATTTTATATTCCTTTCTGCAACTTACTTTATTATCTACTTTTATTAGATGCAAAGTGAATGCCAACTTTTAAGGTGAATTGGAGATTAGTTACAACTTCCTTCAAAACCTTACTAATCCTATAGTTATATTAAGTTACGCCTAAAAATTGAGGATGATTAATATAAAAAAGGAAATAGCGTAAAAAAACTTTTACCAACAAGTAAAAAATTCTTTACGCTACGCTATGCTTTTACCTTATGTTGTGCTTTTCTATTTTATAGCGCAAAGACTGTCGACTGATTCCAAGTTTTTGTGCGGCTTCAGCTTTCGTAGAAGAGACTTGTAGTGCTTGAACGATTAAATGTCGTTCATAGTTTCTAACTTCTTGATTCAAAGATAAATTTGCTCCCTCATGCATTATATTCTCAGACTGAATAGGTCTTTCATAGTTGTATAGTAAATGTTCCGGTAAATCATGGACTGTGATTTCAGTACTATCAGAGACACTCATTGCTGATTCAATCGTGTTCTTTAATTCTCTAATGTTTCCAGGCCATTTATAGTGCTGTAAAATATTTAAAACTAACTCACTTATAGTGATGTTTTTAAGCTCTAGTTCCTCTGTGTACCGCGATAAGAAATGTTCTGTTAGTAAGACAATATCATCTTTTCTTGAACGCAGAGGCGGTAAATTCAATTGTACAACAGCAAGTCTATAAAACAAATCACTTCGTATATAACCTTCTTTAATTGCTGTATTCGGAGACATATTCATTGCAGAAACAATCCGTACATCGCTTTGAATAACTTTATTGCTACCCACTGGACGAAATGCCTTATCCTCAATAACCTTTAACAATTTTGATTGCAATGTTATGTCCATTGAATTGATTTCGTCAAGAAAGAGCGTGCCTTTATCAGCAAGTTCAAATAAACCCTTTTGATTTTTTGCATCTGTGAAACTCCCCTGAGTCGTTCCAAATAAAGTACTCTCTATGAGCGATGAAGGAATTGCAGCACAATTTATGGCGATGAACTCATGCTTAGAACGTTTGCTATGACTATGAATGGACTGTGCAAAAAGTTCCTTGCCTGTACCAGTTTCACCGCATAGCATAACGGATGCATCACTATTCGAAAGTCTCATGACACGCTTTTTAAGCGTCATCATAGAAGATGCATTTGTAATAATGTCATCCAAGTCAAATAAGCTCTTAAGTTTTTTACTGCTATCTAATTGAACTTCATCAAATACGGAGATTTCTATTGTGCCTATTACATTGTCATCATCAAGTATTGGAAATGTTGAGTTTATAAGGACTTCAGTATCCCCATGATAATTAGTCAGTTTCTGGCGCTCGTTTAATATGGGAATGCCTGTAGCCATAACTCTACTGTGGCTACTTGTCTTCTCATCAAGGCCAGGGTAAACTTCAAAAATATGTTTTCCAACCATTCCTTCATCCATAAATCTATTTTTGGAATGATTGTACATGCCTGAATATTCTACAATCCCTTTTCTACTTAGGATCATAATGGCATCTACATGTTTGGTTAGTTTTGATATGTAATCTAGGTATTTGATAATCATAAAGTCCTCCACTAATTAATTTGATTATACAGAGATTTTAAATAAAAATCATAAAATGTTTTTTATTGGTAATAAAATTTTAAGAAATATGCGCTATACTGTCGCTAGTGTCAGAAAAAATAGAAAATTGTAATAATAAGAGGTCATACATATGGAAAACAAAGAAAAGATGTTGCGAGGACCTTTAATCGCGGGTATTTTAGGTGTCGTTTTTATCGTCAATTTAGGCATACAAGTGTCTTCCTTGAAAGGTGATGTAAGAGAGTTAAAGATGGCATTGAGAACACAAGAGGATCAAATTAATCAACTTGAGACAAGGATTGACACCTTGTATGATCAGGGCAAATTCGTTAAGAAGTCTAGCTATCATCTAAGTGAAGCAAGCGATAAGCTTGGTCAAAATGACAATATAGCTAGTTTTAAGATCGATTTAAGTGTCGATAATGACTCAGAAGGGATCATTAAACTGTATTACAAAGCAAGCGGTGATAATACTTGGCAAGAAGAAGAGATGGCATATAATCTAGGTGAAGCAAGCCTTGTCATGGATCTTTCTTATGCCCATGATTATGAGATGAAAGTGGGCTACATCAGTGATGGAAAAGAAGTTTTTGAGTTATTGCCATCCTTGGATATTTACACAAAGGAATCAATGACATGGGACTCAGACATTGAGACCCATTCAGTGAAAAAGCAAGTGGTGGACTATACGATTCAAGTAGGGCGCTTTCACAATCCAAATAAGACTGAGTTGGACTCAATTATATGTGAACTTTATTACGATGAAACTTTAATCGATCAATTTGAGTTACAAGATTTTATGGCTGAAAATGATCAAAAAGAACCAAGGGCACAGTTAGAACATGGGGATGATTATTGGTATGCCAATAGAATTGTATCAATACCCACAAAGGACACCCTTATTAGTGAAAAAATAAGATATGAAGTCATTATAAAAAATAACAAGCAAACAAGTTTCGAAAGAACATATTTTGTTGAGTAAGCAGTCAATTTCAGAGCGCGCAAGTACGAGGAGGATCTAATGAACGATATCCAACGTAAAAGAATTGAAAAAGCTATGGTAGATAATAATTTTTCAGGACTTGTATCTATTCGTAAAGATGGTAAAATACTATTTAATAAAGCAATGGGGTATAGAGATAGAGCAAATCATTTACATAATGACCTTGATACGAGATTTGGTATTGCATCAGGGACAAAACTCTTTACAGCCCTTGGTATTGCTTTGCTAGTTCAAAGAGGACAATTAAATTTTAAAGATAAAGTACTGAATATATTATCAGTTGAACGATCAGAATATGATAAATCAGTGACAGTTGAACATTTGTTAACCCACAGCTCGGGTTTACCAGATTATTTTGATGAGGATAAAGTTGAGGATTTTGATAACTTTACGGTATCTATCCCTTGGTATCATCTAAGGGAGCCCAAGGATTATTTTCCTGTATTACCTGAGGAAGGGATGAAATTCTCACCTGGAGAAAAGTTTAATTATAATAACAGTGGTTATGTACTTTTGGCTGCTCTAATAGCAGAAGTTTCTGGTAAATCTTATTCAAGCTTTATTGAAGAGGAAATATTAAAACCACTGGGTATGGTGAATAGTGGCTTTTATCCAATGAATAAATTACCTGGAAATGTGGCAATTGGTTATATAGAAGAAGAGATTGGTTGGAGAAGTAACCTTTATAATTTACCGATTGTAGGCGGTGGTGATGGTGGTCTTTTCACAACTTTAGAGGATATATATAGCTTATGGGACGGTTTGCTAGACCATACTATTTTGTCTAAAGAGATTACAGATCAACTATTTAAATCAAGAATACAGACAAAACCAAATTCTGACAGTTTTTATGGCTTTGGTGTTTGGATTAAGGATGCTATGGGTATTCCTAGAGAAGAGTATATTATGGGCGTAGATGCAGGGATTTCCTTTAAATCTGTGATCATAAGAGAAAAAAATTTAAGCTACACAGTTATTTCTAATACTGGAGATGGTGCTTGGCCAATTCTTAAGAGTATTGTAGAGCATTGCATAGATTAGTAGAGTCTGTGTAGAACTATTATAGAGGTGATAACATGAAAATTCTTTATGGGACTTCAAATGAATCAAAAGTAGAGCATATGCGGTTTATGTTAAAGGGATTACCGATCGAAATTTTAGGACTTCGTGATGTGAATTTGGAATCGATTGATGTAATAGAAGATGGAGAAACACCCCTTGAAAACGCACAGAAAAAGGCTGAGGCTTACTTTAATGCTTTTGATATGCCTGTTTTTGCTTGTGATTCAGGCTTATACTTAGAAGGTTTTACAGATGACAGACAACCAAGAGTAAATGTGAGAAGACGGTATGGGAGAAAGCTTGACGATGAGGAAATGATTCTACATTATAGCGGTCTTGCACAAAACAATGGCGGTGAAATATTGGCCTGGTATGAAAATGCTATTTGTTTGGTAAAAAGTGAGGAAGAGTGTATCGCCCATCAAGAGTGGGACATTGCTTCTGAGCGCTTTATCATTAGTGAGAAGCCCTACCATAAAAGACGAGAAGGCTTTCCGCTGGATTCTCTATCAATTCAAGTACATACAGGCAAGTATTATTTAGAAACCGACAGTTTTAGAGAGGATAAAGAAATGGCAAAAGGTTTTAGAGATTTTTTTATTAAACACTTAGATTTATCCATCGAAACAAAAACTGCCCTTTACAAAAGTATTTAATGTCTTTATAATGAGGTTAAATTCATATGCGTTGCTAGGAGTGCCAGTATCGACTGTGCTGAGATTGAAATGTTATTTCGGATCCTTGAACCTGATTTAGTTAAAACTAACGTAGGGAAGTAATCTATCAAGCGATTTTTGAAGGCTTATTCCTAGGAGTAAGCCTTTCGTTTTTTTTGAGATAAGACACACTTCCCAGTGTGTCTTTTTTTTACGAGCAAGTGCATTTCTTGCTTTAAGAGGAGAGCTATAAGCAATCATAGGAAAAATAATAGAGGTGGTGTCAATATGAAAATAAATGGTGAACTATACGATTACCAAAGCATGTCAGTAACAAATATATTAGAAAACTTATCAATTAAGAGTGAAACAGTTGTTGTAGAAGTGAATGGCGAAATCGTGCCGAAAGTGAATTTCTCGGATTTTATCGTTGATAAAGCTGCTGTTGTGGAATTAGTTGCATTTGTTGGAGGTGGTTAAATGATCTCTAAGAATGAATTTGATCAACACTTAATCGAACGTCATAGCCTTGGGGTTCACCAAAGTGTGTCAGAGGCAAGCGTTGGTGTTGCAGGACTTGGTGGATTAGGCTCTAATATTGCACTGGCCTTAGCGCGACTTGGAGTAAAAAAGTTGGTGCTTATAGATTTTGATACCGTTGAATTGTCCAATGTAAATCGACAAGCCTATTTCCTTAGACACATAGGTATGGTAAAAACAAAGGCATTAAGTGAATTGATTCAAGAGGTGAATCCTTTTGTAGCGTTAGAAACACATCATGTAAGAGTGACTAGAGAAAATGCGGTGGAACTGCTTGGACATGTGGACATAGTTGTCGAAGCTTTTGATAATCCACCTTCCAAAGCAGCTTTAACAGAAAGCATTCTAATGAAAACTAAGTTGCCCCTTGTTGCGGCATCTGGAATGGCAGGGGCATTGTCTTCCAATAGTATTATTACAAAAAAGGTAAGAGATCGTTTTTATCTTTGTGGAGACGGTGTAACGGATTCAAGTCAAAGTAATGGTCTGATGGCACCAAGGGTACTTGTTGCGGCAGCCCATCAGGCGAATATGGTACTCAGATTAATTACGGGAGAAAAAACAGTGTAGTCAGTAAGTATAAAAGTGTAGTCAGTAAGTATAAAATGGAGGTTTAGACATGGATAAATTAAATGTAGGTGGCGTAGAATTTGATAGCAGATTGTTTATAGGAACAGGAAAGTACCCTTCGAAATCAATCATAGAAGAGGTGGCCGAAGGCAGTGAATCTCAAATGATTACAGTTGCGCTTCGAAGAGTGGATATAAAAAATCAAGAGGAAAACATTTTAAGTTTTATCCCTAAAAGTTTAAGGTTACTTCCTAATACATCAGGCGCTAGAAATGCTGAGGAAGCAATTAGAATAGCAAGACTCGCAAGAGCAAGTGGTTGCGGTGATTTTATTAAGATTGAAGTTATCTCAGACACAAAATACTTGTTACCGGACAACATAGAAACCATTAAAGCAACAGAGGTTTTAGCCAAAGAAGGTTTTATCGTGATGCCTTATATGTCACCAGATTTAATGGCTGCAAAGGCCATGGTCAAGGCTGGTGCTGCTGCAATAATGCCATTAGGTTCTCCAATAGGATCTAACCGTGGTATTAGAACAGAGGAAATCACACAAATTATTATTGATGAAATCAATGAAGTACCTGTGGTAATCGATGCAGGCATTGGTCGTCCATCTGATGCTGCAAAAGCGATGGAAATGGGGGCCGATGCTGTTCTTGTTAACACAGCAATTGCTTCATCAGACAATCCAATAGAAATGGCACGCGCTTTTAAATATGCAGTTAAAGCAGGACGTATTGCTTATCTATCTAAATTAGGAGCTTCGCAAAGAGCGGGTGTTGCTTCTTCGCCATTAACTGGGTTTTTACACGAGGTGAAATAATGAGCGTTGAAACTATTCTTAATCAGTATTCTAAAGACTCAATAGATGACTTCGTAAGTAGAGTAACTCAAGAAGATGTAGAAAAGGCATTAAGCAAAAGAACTTTAAATGCTGAGGATTTCTTAACACTGCTTTCACCTGCTGCAATGCCTTTTTTAGAGGAGATGGCCAAGCGCGCCAATGCTTTGACACTAAATAATTTTGGTAGAGCTGTGTTACTTTACACACCTCTTTATATTGCAAATCACTGTGCCAATAAATGTGTTTATTGCAGTTTTAATATTGAAAATAAGATCAAACGCATGCAGCTTACAATGGATGAAATTGAAGTGGAAGCAAAGGAAATTAGCGCAGAGGGTTTTCAACACGTCTTGTTATTAACAGGTGAAGATAGAAAAAGTACACCAGTATCCTATATAGTGGATGCTGTGAAGGTATTGAAAAAACATTTTGATGGTGTATCGATTGAGATATACCCTTTAACTGAAACAGAATATAGGGAAGTTATAGATGCTGGGGTAAGTGGCTTAACCATTTATCAAGAAACCTATGACAAAGACTGTTACAAAAAACTACATTTGAAGGGTCCTAAACGCCATTATGCCACACGTTTAGATGCACCTGAGAATGGTGCAAGAGCAGGCATGAACTTTATCAATATTGGCGCCCTCTTAGGTCTGACGACTGGTGCTTATGATGCTTTTATGACAGGTTTACATGCAGATTATCTACAGCGAAAGTATCCAAGTGTAGAGTATGGTGTATCACTTCCTAGAATGCGCCCTCATATAGGTGAATTTCAGGATTTTACGCCGATTGATGACAAATACTTTGTACAAATCATGTTGGCTTATAGATTGTATTTGCCAATGATGAGCATAAATATTTCGACTAGAGAGGAAGCTTCATTTAGAGAACATTTGATACCTCTTGGCGCAACCAATCTTTCGGCAGGTGTGTCAACACAAGTTGGGGGACATACTGAAGAAAATGTTACTGATACTGCCATTGAAGCAATAGAAGCTTCTGCACCCCAGTTTGAGATTGCTGATGAACGTAGTCTGAAAGAAATGCAGGATGCCATCAAAAAAATCGGTTATCAACCGGTCTTAAAAAACTGGTCAGGTGATTTTTAGTGATTACACTTATAAGCAATAGAAAGCAAATTACTTATACAGACTTAGTGACCCACTTAAAGAAGTGTGTACATCCTAACGTAAAACGCATAATCCTTAGAGAAAAGGATTTAGGGATAGATCAAATAGAAAAGAAGATCTCAGTAATAAAAAGAAGTGATAGGCTTTCTGAAATTCCCCTGTTACTGAATGGGCCTTACCCACTCTACGACTGTTATGGTGCAGATGGACGTCACTATACGATGGAACAATTTAGTGCATTAGATGAAAAACCTGATTTCCCTTTTGGTGTGTCTGTACATTCTTTAGAAGAGATTGCAGAACTAAACACTTATGATATAGAGTATTTGCTGTATGGGCATATTTTTACGACTGCTTGTAAGGCAGGTCTTCTAGAAAGAGGACTTGATAATCTAAGATTAATAGTAGAGGCATCAAGTAATAAAGTGGTTTCCTTAGGTGGGATAAACGCATCTAATTACAAGAAACTTTATGGCAAAGGCAGTGATGAATTTGCCATGATGTCCTCTGTAATGCAGTCAGAAAGCCCTTGGGATTATCTGAATCAATTTGAAGTAAATAGATAGAATTGAACCAACTATAGAGAAAATTAATACTTAAACTTCAAGTATTGAAAGTATTGATAGTACAAGGGTTTTAGTTGTTCTCATTACAATCCTATGACATAATAACTTGTACATATTGAGACAGAATTCTAGGAGGATAAGATGAACATTAAAAAGCATATAGTATTAGTAGTAGCACTTTTAGCAATCGCTTTTGTTGGATGTAACACAACAGAGAAGGAAAGTGCAGTTGAGAATAGTACGCCAGAAGAAAATGTTGTGGTTGAAGTTACAGAAACAAGTGATGTAACAATTACGACAGAAGCACTAAAAACAATTTTAGAGGAAGAGTCGGCAGTACTTGTTGATGCAAGACCAATTGCTGGATTTAATGGATGGACACTTGGTGAAGAAGTAAGAGGTGGACATATCGCTGGTGCAACAAGTTTTGACGCAAACTGGATTACACAGTTTGATACAGATGAAGCTTTAGTTGCAGAACTAAATAAATTTGGTATTACAACAGATAAAGACATCGTTACTTATGGTTATGGTGAAGATGCTAAAACTTTAGCAGCTAAACTTGAGTCTTTAGGATACGAAACTGTTAATGTATACGAAGGTGGCATTGTAGAATGGGCAGCAGATGAGTCATTAGCAATGAGTAAGATGACTAACTACGATTACTTAGTATCAGCTGAGTGGGTTAAGAATCTTATGGCTGGTGAAACTGTAGAAAACTATGATGGTAGAGAGTACATTGTATTCGAAGCAAGCTGGGGACCTGGAGATAACTATGAAAAAGGTCATATTCCTGAAGCCGTTCATATTAATACAGATGAGTACGAAGTTGGACCTTTATGGAATAGAGTATCAGATGAAGCAATTTTACAAGCAACTTTAGCAAATGGTATTACAAAAGATACGATGGTAGTGGTATATGGTTCTGATACAACACCTGCTGCAAGAATTGCAATTATGTTGAAGTACTTAGGTGTTGAAGATGTTAGATTATTAGATGGGGGTTACCAAGCGTGGACAGCTGCAGGATATGATGTTGCAACTGGAATGGTTGAGAAAACACCTGTAACAGAATTTGGTTTAGAGCTAACACCTGCACATCCTGAATA
>JMSV01000093.1_pt1 | contig 13441 bp, 14 predicted proteins | sample 179021 | NCBI WGS metagenome assembly JMSV01 (sample SAMN02769581, study PRJNA246767) | bioreactor metagenome | isolation source: Culture-2 Bioreactor Bmz derived from microbial biomass from the upper 2 cm... | place: Germany: Bremen | collected day 87 after inoculation | reverse complement strand
CCGTTTTTTTACCTTTACTAAATTTTTTTGGATTCGGCGCCATTATTCTTTCCAAATTTGCTGTTACTTTTCTTTAATTTTTTGCCCTGCCTGTGTCCTGATCGCGGATCTTTGCCGGGGTCAGGATTAAAATGCGGTGTTGTTTCAGTCTCTGTGCGTCTGTTCTGGCAACATAAATCTTGTTACCTGATGGATCTGTTTCAGTATAAAACATAGCAGTTGCCACAGTTCCCGGAGTGGGAATAAAGCACTGTACCTGTCTTGGCTTCCAGCCTCGAGCGGCGAGCCATGAACTGAGCATTCTCATGTCTTCATCTGTGCACCCTGGAAATGCGCTCATAAGGTAGGGGATGACATATTGCTCTTTTCCAGCCTTGCTTGACTCAGCGGCAAACATTTCAAGAAAGCTCTCGAATACAGGGAGATCTGGTTTACGCATATGCGCCAACACGCTAGGAGCAATATGTTCCGGAGCAACTTTGAGCTGTCCGCCAACAAAATCTTTGAAAATCTCTTTCAGGCTGGAGCGGTCTTTTTGTCCAAGGTCATAGCGGACTCCACTGGCAACACGGACATGTTTAATTCCGTCCATTTGTTTTGCCTGACGGAATAGATTTAAGTTTGCTTTCTGGTTGTATTTAAAGTTTGGGCACACTTTAGGGACCAGACAACTTTTTCGTTTGCATTTTTCCCGGTCAAGCGAGCAATGAGCATCCCACATATTTGCACTTGGGCCGCCTATATCAGAAACAGAGCCTCTGAAGTCCGGGTGCTTTTTCATTCGCTCAAGTTCGCCGAGGATTGATTTTTTGCTTCTTGAGCGGATATGTCTGCCTTGATGCATGGCAATTGAACAGAATGAACAATCCGCCGCCGCAACCTCTGTGAGAGGTTACACTGAATTCAATCATATCTGCAGCCGGAATTCTTCCCTTATCTTTATAGAGAGGGTGGGGCAGTCGTGCAAAGGGGAGAGTGTAGAGCCAGTCCAGTTCTTCTGTTGTCAGGTATCTGGAGGGAGGAGTTATTAAAACGTGTCTTTTATCTGTGGGCTGTATTGCCCATGATGTTGCGTGGTGGACCTGTTCTTCAAGAATCAGGGTTGTCTTCATGAGTTGCTGTGGGTCATCGATGATATCTTGATGCGAAGGGAGTTCTATTACTTCGGCATTTTCAGGGATATCTTCAGGCGTTCCCATGAAGGCGGTGCCGGGAATACCTTTCAGAACTGATGACGAGGGTGTTTCTTCATTTGCAAGACGTATTGCAGCTTCAAGCATAGCTCTTTCACCCATACCATATATGAGCAGGTCGGCTTTGCTGTCCATGAGGATCGTTTTACGAACTTTGTCTGTCCAGAAGTCGTAATGAGAAACACGCCTGAGAGAAGCTTCAATTCCGCCTATTACTACAGGGAGTCCTTTAAAAGCTTTTTTATCAAGTTCGTGTAGATAATGCATGCCCGGTTGGGTCTAGCTCCAGCTTTGCCTCCCGGAGTATATGCGTCGTCACTTCTTTTTTTGCGAAATGAAGTGTAGTGGGCGACCATGGAGTCAAGTGCTCCTGCTGAAACTCCGGCATAGAGCCTGGGACGTCCCAGTTCTTCAATGGCCTTGCTGTCAGTCCAGTCCGGCTGGCAGACCAGTGCTACTTTAAATCCATGAGCAGTTAAAACTCTACCCAGAAGCGGAATCCCAAAACTTGGATGATCTATATAACTATCTCCGGAAACAAGAAGGACATCTGGACGATCCCAGCCCAGTTTGTCCATTTCCCTGCGTGTCATAGGCAGGAATGATGGTTGCTTCCCGGATTTTGCAATGATGCTTTTTTTCATGGGCGGAGCATATAGGTGAAGCATGCAGGTGGCAAGGAACTATATGCTGCGTAGAGAATGTCTCGTAGTAATTGTGTTCATAATAGATAATTAAATCTAGTTACTATGATTTGTTTGACTAAAAATAGTATTAAACCCGCAAACCAGATGTTGACCGTAGGATTTAGCGGGGTTAAAAAAACGGCAGTAATTTAAATGAGATTAGTTGTCCCTATAAAGGAGATATATGATGAAACCGCTTCCATGTGTTTTAACTATTGCAGGTTCTGATTCCGGGGGGGGAGCTGGGATTCAGGCTGATTTAAAGGCAATTTCAATTGCCGGGTGTTACGGGGCCAGTGCTATAACTGCACTTACTGCTCAGAATACTACCGGTGTGACAGGCATTGAAGCTGTAACTCCTGATTTTGTGGCTTTGCAGATAGAAACTGTGTGCAGCGATATAAAGATTCAGGCAGCAAAGACAGGGATGTTGTTTTCCGCTCCTATTATCCGTGCCGTTGCTGCTTCGTTGCATGATAAAGATTTTCCTCTTGTTATTGATCCCGTCTGCGTTGCTACCAGCGGAGCTAAGTTGCTCAAAGATGATGCGGTACAGGCTATGAAGGACTTGTTTCCTCTGGCTGATTTGCTGACTCCTAACGTGCCGGAAGCTGAGCTGTTTACGGATATGGAAATCAGTACCCGTGAAGATATTTTTAAAGCCATAGATTTGTTGCTTGAGATGGGGCCTAAAGCGGTTTTGATTAAAGGCGGACATTTCGATTCAGTAGCATCTACAGATTGGCTCGGGATTAAAGGTCGACAACCTATTCCTTTGATGCAGCAGAGGGTTGAGACCAAAAACAGTCATGGGACCGGGTGCACTTTGTCTGCAACTATCGCAGCCAATCTTGCCAAAGGCCATGATATGGTAACTGCTGTGCGAAAAGCGCAGGAGTATCTTAATCTGGCTCTGCGTGCCGGTTTTGATCTTGGAGAGGGGAGCGGGCCTCCTAATCATCTGGCTCCTATGTTGATTGAGCAGATGAAGCAGCAGCTTTTGTCTGAACATCATGAGTGTGGCCGCAGACTTGTTAATATGGACGGATTGTGCCGTCTTATTCCGGAAGCTCGGATGAATGTTGTTGCTGCTCTGCCGTATGCCGCTGATATTGATGATGTGGTGGCATTTACTGGACGAATTGTTTGTACCCGGAAGGGGGAGCTTCTCGTTTGTGGCCAGTCTGATCTGGGAGCTTCTGCTAATATGGCTAAGGCCTTACTTTGTGTAAGGAAGAACAATGCTAATATTAACTGTGCAGCAAGTTTACGGCATAGTCCTGAAATTTTATCTGCGATAACTGCATGTGGTTTTGTGGAGGCCTGGTTTGACCGTGAGGACGAACCTGTTGAAACAAAAGGTTCTGAACAAGCCACTCTTGACTGGGGAGTAAGTAAGGCTATGTCTGAACATCCTGAACCTGAAATGGTTGATGTTGTATGCGATTCAGGGAACAAAGGAAGAGAACCGTTGGTCAGACTGCTTGCTGATAATTTTGATGAACTCGAATCAAAATTGGCTAAACTCTTATCTGTACTCAATGCTTAAAATAAATATATCAGATTATATGAACAATCTTGTCAATTTGTGTTGACAAGTTGTGTCACTATTTATATTAACGCATTCGGCTGGCGGGGACATTGCCGTAAATCTTCATTGATTAAACAGTAATGTTCAGGCTATAGCCCATATATATACGGTTGCGAGAGTGGCGGAATTGGTAGACGCACTAGATTTAGGATCTAGCGGTTAATCCCGTGAGAGTTCGAGTCTCTCCTTTCGCACCACCGTAAATAAAACAGCTACTTGAATAGTCATTTTGTGATGATTTCAGGTAGCTGTTTTTTTGTGCGCCTCTGTATCCGCTTTGTTTTATTTGTTCAGCGGATAGATTGAAAAATTGCATAAAGAGTCAGACTGTTAAGAGACTTGCTGAGTCATATCGTACGTTGGGACTATTAAAATATAAGTGTAGAAGGTGGGGCTGTAACTTTATGCTTATTAACCTAACAAATTATTGTCACATTCTTGCTTATTGTAACGTGTTTAGTTTAGCCTAACAAGCAATTGGCACTAAGTAGCTTAGGAGGTGTGCATGGATGAGACAATAGGAAGTCTACCAAATGAAACTGTTTATGTTGCAATAAATACGGCAGACGTAGAGGAAATTTCCAAATTATATATGGTCGGTCCTGTTTTAGCGAGAAAGATTGTTTCATACCGGGAAAAAGTTGGTTATTTTCAAGGACCAGATTGGTTGGCTAATGTTGAGGGGATTAGTTTAAACCATGCTTTTAATTTGTCACCTCATATTAATTGGTCTGTACCTGAAAAGAAGGAAACTTTTTTAGTTAGAACATTTGTCGTAGTTATGCTTTTGATGCCTCTAGCTATAAGCACATGGTTTGTTTATGATCAGTTTTTATGGGTAGTAAAATTTACTAAGTATCTCTCTGGATATCCAATTACTTCAATTACTTCAACCGGATGGTTTAGAGCTATTTGTGCTTATGCTGATTTGTCTGCATTTATTACAATAAATATTTGGTTTTTACATAGCCCAATCAAATATATTTTGAAGAATGAATTTCCCACTAGAAGATTTATATTATATGTTTTGTCGTTTTTTTTCTTGTTTAAAATAGTTAATGGGCTAAATCATATTTATTATTATCAGTTTATAAGTGAAAATGGCTGGTTAGCAATTTTGAATAATTCAGGATGGAATCTATTAGTTGTATTAGCGGCCATCAGTTTTGCTGTCTTGTGTCTGCCTAGCGCTTTATATCACATTTACAGGCCATTATTGTTAAATTTTCTTTTTAAATATTTATATTTAACATTAGTTATTTTTGGTTTTGTTGTTAATTTGATTGCCGTATTTTTTCATTTGTTTGGTTTATCTTCATATGCTGTTCCGGGATACGTATTAATATTTATAGGGATACAATCATTTGCGTATATTTCAATAGGCTTACATACTCTTAAGTATAGTAAAAATATTTACGACTTTTCTTTTATTATTATCCCAATTGAAGTAAATAAGAAGGTAAATTATAATAAATGGAGAAATTGGGCCAATGTGAATTTGCCAGACTCAAGACAACAGCAAGAATTACAGGAAACGCTGAATGCTATGTATCCTCGACCTCGTTTTAAGACTGTTTTTGGTTTTGTTATTCTAGGAGGTGGGGGGGTGATGTTATTGCAAACCTTTTGGGCCATTTGGCAGCTATATGTTCAAGCTTGGTGGAAGAGTTTAAACATTTTTTTGATTATATGTGAGGAATGATCAAAACAAATAGTTTGTGAGGCAGTTGAGGGGCAACTTTAAAGGTAGTTGGTGTCGCTCTATGAATTCTCTATATGTGTACAGCAGATTATTAGATGCCATCTCTTTATGAATCTACTCAAAAATTACGCTGATCAAGTTAAGTCTATTTCTGAAGGCATGCGTTCCGGTGAACTTTCTATGGAAAAGGGAGCAGTTCGACTTCGTTCTCTTGCCTTGCTTGTGGAGCAGGATGCTGCAACTATTGATGATGAGGAATATCGGGGAAGACTTAATAAAATGGCAGATATGATCTATGCGGTCGTAGAAAAAATGGATCCGCAAAGGCGTGTTATTCAGTAATTTAAATTTACTCTATGTAGAATGAATCCCCGTCCTGAATATTCAGGACGGGGATTTTTTATTGATTCATGGTCTGGTTTGTTGCGTTGTTTATTACTTCTGTTGTTTGATTACTTGCTGGAAGATTCATTGTTATGGCGATTCCAATAATGATCAGGCCGGGCAGGGCGTATAGTATTTTCTTTTTGCCTTTGGCCTGAGCTAATATTATTCCACTTGAGCAGATAATTGTCCCAATTTGAGGTAGTATTTTCAAAAAGTTGAATCTGATATCTGGAGCGGCGGTAATAAAATGGACTATGATTGAGACCAGACTATATAATAGAAAAAAAACACCGAATCCGCTTTGCCCTTTTTTACGGGCATAAATTGATATCCCGATAATAGCGAACAGCGTAATTCCAGCAAGCACTAGTGGCATATTTTAAACCTCATAAAGTATATCTGTTTGAGTCACTTTTGTATTGTTTCAAGACGAAATAATTTTGATTGTGTCGTTTTAATCAGCCTGAATTGAAAATAAATTTAACCTAAAAGAGCAAGTCGTGCCTGTCAAAAATTACTTAAAAAAATAATTTTTTAGGACAGATTAAAATATACGAAAATATTTCATTGAAATAAAATAACAAAGTTTTTCTGTAAATTTCTGAACAAAGTATCCGCTATTTATTAATACTCCGCATAATCAACGGTAAAAAAAATAACTTGTCCAAAAGTTTCAGGGTAGTTAAATATTAGCCCCTTTTTTGCGATTTGTGTTGTTTTGATTTTGTTTACTTGTTCAAAAAGGATTTATTGTGATTCAAACAGAGACTTTGCTTACTTTTGGTGTTTATCTGGTTTTCCTGCTTGCGGTCGGTTGGTATTTTTATAAAAGAACATCCGACATCGAAGGATATATTCTTGGCGGACGAGGGCTTGGCGGCTGGGTGACCGCTCTTTCTGCTCAGGCTAGTGATATGTCCGGTTGGTTGCTTATGGGGCTTCCCGGTGCCGTATATCTTGGCGGTATGAATGAGGCATGGATTGCCATTGGTCTTTTTGTCGGTACAGCTCTTAACTGGATGTTTGTATCGGCACGTTTACGCGTGTACACTGAACAGACCGATACTTTGACTCTCTCTTCCTTCTTTGAAAAAAGATTTAACGATCCAACAAGTTTGTTGCGTGTCGGTTCTGCCGTAATTATCCTCATCTTTTTTACAATTTATTCATCTTCAGGTCTCGTCGCTGCTGGTAAACTGTTCGAATCAATGTTTCAGATTGATTATTCTGTCGCAGTAATTTCAGGTGCAGTAGTTATTGTGTCATACACTTTTCTCGGTGGCTTCATGGCTGTGTGCTGGACTGATTTTTTTCAGGGTGCACTTATGTTTTTCGCCATAGTCCTTGTACCTGTACTCGGAACAATTGATAATGGTGGGATTTCTGTCATTGAAGCTGAAATGGCAGCCAAGCATATTTCAACGAGTCTTTTTTATGATGGGAGCGGAAAGGCTCTTTCTGTAATGGCTATTATTTCCACAATGGCTTGGGGGCTTGGATATTTCGGGCAGCCACATATTTTAACCCGTTTTATGGGAATTCGCTCGGTTCGTGAACTGCCCAAGGCTACAGCTGTAGCGCTTATCTGGGTAGTTATTTCTCTTGCTTGTGCGGTTATTGTCGGTATGGTTGCTATTCCGATGTTTGATGGGCTCAAGGGTGGAAATCAGGAGAAGGTCTTTATTTATATGATCAGCAAACTTTTCAATCCCTGGGTTGGCGGAGTATTGCTGGCTGCTATTCTTTCAGCGATTATGTCAACAATTGATTCTCAATTGCTGGTATCTTCTTCTGCTTTGACAGAGGATTTTTATAAAAAAATCTTGCGCCGTGATGCTTCTGACAAGGAGCTTATTTTGGTCGGCCGTTTATGTGTATTGATTATCTCGATTATTGCAATGAGTATGGCCCTTACTCCCGGTAATACCGTTCTTGGGCTTGTTTCATATGCGTGGGGTGGTTTCGGTGCCGCATTTGGTCCGGTGGTTCTTTTTTCTTTATTCAGTCGAAAAACAACCTGGTTGTCCGCTCTTTCGGGAATGATTGTCGGTACATTGGTATTGGTTTTCTGGAAAGACGCAGGGCTTGGTGCTCAGATGTATGAAATTGTACCCGGTTTTATTGCTAACTTTATAACTATCTTCGTTATAAATATGGTTGCACCTCAAAAAGATGAGAAGATCTTGTCTGCTTTTGACGAAATGAAACTTGGTCTTAAGAAATAGAAGCTTGTTGTTTTCTTCATGAGAGTTTATAAGGCTCTGCCCGAATGTGGCAGGGCCTTTTTTTCTTGCCATGATGTGTGTAGGGTGTATTTGGTTTTATGCATTAGTATTCGTCGGACTTTAATAGAAATTTATATATATTTTATTCATGGGATAGAAGATCCCTTTGAGGTGGATATGCTTGATTTTGAACGCAAAAGTATTGTGATGGTAACTTGCCCGAAAGGTTTTAGCCCATATCTGGCAGAAGAGATTGAACGTTTGGGATTTGATGTCCGTGAGATTCTTCCCGCAGGTGTTGAGGTAAAAGCTTCACTTAATGAGTGTATGAGACTTAACCTTTGGGTGCGTTGCGGACACAGAGTTATGTACCAGCTTAAACGTTTCAAGGCTGAGACTCCTGATCAGATGTATACCGAAGTTAAGGATATGGTCTGGGAACGTATTATAGCTCCTGACGGTTATCTGACTGTTACTTCTTCTGTGCGTACTGAAACTGTTAATGATTCGCGTTTTGCCAATGTTAAGGTGAAAGATGCAATTGTTGACCGTATTCGTGAAAAATTAGGCCGTCGTCCTTCTTCTGGTCCAGACATGTCCGGCATTATTGTGTTCCTGCATTGGCGCGATGATGAATGTACTATTTATCTTGATACTTCCGGTGTTCCTCTTGCCCGTCGCGGCTATCGTAAATTTCCACATAAGGCTCCCTTGCAGGAAACGCTTGCGGCAACACTTATTCGTTCTGCTAAATGGTATGGACGTGGGAATTTTGTTTCACCTATGTGCGGTAGTGGGACCCTTGCAATTGAAGCTGCATTAATTGCTCTTAATGGTGCACCGGGACTTATGCGGGAAAGCTACGCATTCATGCAGCTTCCCGGTTATAATCCAGAGTACTGGGATAACCTTTGTATTGATGCTGAGGACCGTGAAAAGAGTTCCATTGATGGGAAAATAATTGCCACTGACCTTGATCCTGAAGCAGTTGAAGCCGCCAGAAAAAATGCTCGTGCAGCTGGCGTGGAGCATCATATTCAGTTTGAGGTTTGTGACTTCAGAGAGACTGAAATTCCGAAAGGCAGTGGCATTGTTATCATGAACCCTGAATACGGCGAGAGACTTGGCTGCCGTACTAAACTTGAAAAGATATACAGTGCCATCGGAGACTTCTTTAAGAATAAATGTCAAGGGTACAGAGGATTTGTTTTTACCGGCAACATGGAGCTGGCTAAATTTATTGGTCTTAAATCAAGTAGTCGCACGTTTTTCTATAATGCTAAGATTGAATGCCGCCTTTTGGAGTATGAAATTTTTCAGGGCAGCAATAAAAGACGTTACTAAGTTTTTTCTCTTAAACCTTGAAATTTATTTTTTAAAAAGTTAAATACTTAATCTAAATTTGCAGTAGTGTACTTCTATTTTTAACTATGTGATTAAAAAGATTATTTTGTGATAAAGGAGTTTATCTATGCCCCGGATTCTCGTCGTTGATGATGATCCAATTTCACGTCAGGTGCTTCGGGCAATGCTTGAAAAAGAAGGTCACCTCGTTTCTGAGGCTGAAGACGGTTCTAAAGCAGTTCGTGATTACGACAGCAGTTTGATTGATTTGGTGATTACAGATATTTTTATGCCTGAAAAAGAGGGCGTTCAGACTGTCAGGGAGCTTATGAAAGAGAATCCTAAAGTAAAGATTATTGCTGTCTCTGGTGGCAGTTCTTCAGCAAATTATGATTCTCTGGATTGGATTAAGATGTTTGGTGTGAAATATACTTTTACTAAGCCTTTTGATTCAAAAGCAATACTTGCTGCAGTTGATGATTTGCTTTCACAATAGATTTTGTCGGTCGTTACAATTGCCCGGTTGCATATTATTTGTTCCTGCCGTATTCCTTCCTCAAAAAAATAAGCAGGATTAATTTTAATGGCAGATAAAGAGAATAAACGGGTAAAGCTTGAATTTGATGATGTGGGTTTGGCCAGTATACTTTTCGGCCCACAGAATTCTAACCTTGACCTACTTTCACGTCAGTCTGGTGTGAGAGTCGAGAGCAAGGGTAATACTTTGCTGCTTCTGGCAGAAAGCGAGGAGCTGATTGACCCCGTTGCCAAGTCTTTCAATCAATTATACTCACTCCTTAAGTCCGGAAAGGAAGTCTATCCACAGGACGTTGAGGCTGCCTACAGAATTCTTTGCAGAGACCCCGGAGCTGATCTGATCAAAATTTTTCGGGATGAGCTTTTTGCGGTCTCTCCCAAAAAACGCTTACACCACGTACGCTTACTCAGCGGGCTTATTTTTCTGCAATCCGTGATAACGACATGGTTTTTGCCATAGGTCCTGCTGGTACAGGTAAGACTTATCTTGCTGTAGCTATGGCCGTTTATGCTTTGCAGCGTAAGGAGGTGAAGAAGATTATCTTAACGCGTCCTGCTGTTGAGGCTGGTGAAAAACTCGGTTTTCTGCCCGGTGACCTTGTTGATAAAGTTAATCCTTATATGCGTCCTCTTTATGATGCTCTTTACGATATGCTGGATTTCAGTAAAGTTCAGGATATGATTGAAGAGAATGTCATTGAAATTGCGCCGCTTGCTTTTATGCGCGGTCGTACTCTCAGTAATGCTTTTGTTATTCTTGATGAAGCGCAGAATACTACTCCTGAGCAGATGAAGATGTTTATTACCCGACTTGGTTTTGGTTCCAAGGCTGTGATTACCGGGGACATTACTCAAATCGATTTGCCGGGAAAAGATAGGTCAGGGTTAGTTGATGCCCGCCATGTTCTCAAGAATGTGAATGGAATTAATTTTATTAAATTTGAAGATTCAGATGTAATACGGCATCCGCTTGTGGCACGTATTGTCAAAGCTTACGATTCATTTGAGTGTCGGGATTAATAACCATGGGTGTCAATCTAAGTATCGAGTGTTTTCCTGATGCAGTTTTTCCGCTTTCCAGACGTGAACTACGCCAAATGGGGGGAATGCTGCTTGAAGTGCTTGGGCTCGGTGGCTTTGACTTTGATCTTAAAATCGTTAATGATGCCGTAATTGCTGAGGTCAACGAAGAATTTCTGGGGTGTGTCGGGCCTACCAATGTGCTCAGTTTCCCTTTTTCAGAGACTCCTGACCTCAGTGAAAATAAATTTTTAGGAGAAATAGTTTTGTCAGTGGATACACTAGTTCGTGAAACAAGGCTCTACGGTCAATTGCCGCAAGAGCATACTGTAAGGCTGCTGGCTCATGCCATGCTGCATCTTGCAGGGTATGATCACGGCGAAGAAATGTATTCTCTTACTGACACTGCTGTTGAATCCGTAGCGCCTTTGTTCCGACAGCGAACATTGGGTTGGCACTAGTAAAAAGGCCAGCCCGCTCTTTTGCAGCACGGTTTTGTTTCAAAACTGTCCATGTGTTGCATTGAATTATTCTTATTTTATCCCGTAGTTGAAGCTTTACCATAATATTTATGGTTTACAATGGTGGGTCTTATGAGCAATAATATCCGATTGCCGTATTTTACTGGCAGTCAAGGCTCACCTCAAGAATATATTTGGAGTTTTTACGATGATCAGACATCTTCTGAAAATAAATGATGTTCCCCGTTCAGAACTCGGCCAGCTCCTGCTTAGAGCAAAAGAGCTCAAGGACAATAAAGTCAGAAATAACTCCCTTGAAGGGAAAACAGTTATTATGATTTTTGAAAAGGCTTCCACCAGAACAAGGGTCTCTTTTGATGTGGCCATTGAACAGCTTGGCGGCCATTCTATTTTCATGACTCCGGCTGAATCTCAGCTTGGCAGAAGTGAACCTCTTGAGGATACAGCACAAGTTCTTTCGCGTTATGCTGATGCTCTTGTGGTCAGAACTTTCGGGCAGGATAAAGTCCGCACTCTTTCTTACAATGCTTCAGTTCCTGTGATTAACGCTCTTACTGATAAGTATCATCCTTGTCAGGTTTTGAGCGATATGCTCACTATTTATGAAAGAACACCTGACCTTAGTAAAGTTCAGGTTGCCTGGGTCGGTGACGGCAACAATATGGCTCATTCGTGGATCAATGCCGCTATTTATTTCCCATTTTACCTGACCATGTCTTTTCCGAAAGGATATGAGCCGGACCATGATGTTCTTTCCCGCGCACTGTCCATGGGTGCAAAAATCAATCTGAGCTATGATCCTGCAGAAGCCGTAAAAGGTGCTCATTATGTAAATACTGACGTATTTGCATCAATGGGACAGGAAGAAGAGCAAAAGAAACGTGAAATGGCTTTTGCTGCCTATCAGATCAATGATAAATTGCTTGAGAATGCTGATCCGGATTGTAAAATTATAGCATTGCCTTCCTGCACATCGTGGGGAAGAAGTCACTGCAGAAGTGCTGGATGGTCCTAATTCCATTATTTTTGATCAGGCTGAGAACAGACTGCACATGCAGAAAGCAATTCTTGAGTGGGCTGTAAACGGTATTGAAGTCGATCAGGATGCTGTTGAGAAGCTTCTTGGTCCCGTTCAAGCTGTTCCCCATATGCATACAATAGAATAAGATTTAGAAGGTTTAATAAGATGAGTAAGATTGAAAAAGTAGTATTGGCTTATTCTGGAGGTCTTGACACTTCCATCATCCTTAAATGGATCAAAAATCAGTATAATTGTGAAGTTATCACACTGACTGCTGATCTTGGTCAGGGTGAAGAGCTCGACGGTATTGAGGAAAAAGCTCTCAGCACTGGTGCTTCCAAGGCATTTGTTGAAGATCTGCGTGAAGAATTTGCACGTGATTTTATTTTTCCCTGTTTCCGTGCCAGCGCCATTTATGAAGGTCGCTACCTGCTCGGGACTTCCATTGCCCGTCCGCTTATTGCCAAGAGAATGGTTGAAATCGCTGAAAGTGAAGGAGCGCAGGCTCTGGCACATGGTGCGACCGGTAAAGGTAATGATCAGGTCCGTTTTGAACTTGGCGGCATGGGGATGAATCCTAAGCTTAAGCACATTGCGCCTTGGCGTGAGTGGGATCTTAAGTCCCGTACTGACCTTATGGAATATGCTAAGGAAAACAGAATTGAAATTCCTGTTACCCGCAAAAAACCCTGGTCAATGGATGCCAACCTGCTGCACGTAAGTTTTGAAGGCTCTGAACTTGAAGATCCTTGGAATGCTCCTTCTCCAGAGTCTTACAGATATTGCACCCCTATTGAAAAAGCTCCAGACGAGCCGGAAGTTATCACTATTGATTTTGAAAAGGGTGACCCTGTAGCAATCAACAGTGTTAAATATTCTCCCGCAGCACTCATTGAAAAACTCAATGAACTTGGTGGTAAACACGGTATCGGTCGTGTAGATATGGTTGAGAACAGATTTGTTGGGATGAAATCCCGCGGTGTATATGAAACACCCGGTGGTACCATTATTCACGTGGCACATCGTGACCTCGAAGGTCTGTGCATGGACCGCGAAGTAATGCATCTCAGAGACAGCTTGATTCCCAAGTACGCAGAGATGATCTATAATGGATTCTGGTATGCTCCTGAACGTATTGCGCTTCAGGCCATGATTGATGAAACTCAGAAGACTATTACCGGTACTGTAAGAGTTAAGCTTTATAAAGGTAATGTAATTCCCGAAGGGCGTAAGTCTCCTTATCTCTGTATCGT
>JMSV01000092.1_pt1 | contig 13517 bp, 16 predicted proteins | sample 179021 | NCBI WGS metagenome assembly JMSV01 (sample SAMN02769581, study PRJNA246767) | bioreactor metagenome | isolation source: Culture-2 Bioreactor Bmz derived from microbial biomass from the upper 2 cm... | place: Germany: Bremen | collected day 87 after inoculation | reverse complement strand
CCTGTTTGCCGTTCCGTGATCTTAAATTCACGAAAGTGGCAGCAGGAATTTCCTGCAGATAAGGAATAACGAAAGGGTAGTCTTTATCTCCATAGACAACTGTAATTTTGTTGCCATTGCGGAGGAGAGTCCGGGCTATGTTTGGCCCACACACTTGAGCCATACCTGAAAGTACCAGTACTACTTGTTCATCGTATACGTTTTCAATAAATCTATGTCCGAGTATGCCATTCCAGTATGGCCCTCTAATCCATATTTTTTCTTGCAGGCTGCTAAAGTTTTTGTTTTAGGGCCAAGTTTTGTGAATGCCACCACGATCTCATCTCTACCCGGAAAAGCTTTTATGACCGCTAGGGGGGTGTTGTAGTAGCTTTCCAGCTTATTGCGAACAAATACAAAACTTCCCGGACGGGTAAGTTGTGACGCAAGTTTCGCTGTGGTCTTTATGTGTAGAATCTCAGTACCTTTTCCAACATTTTGTCTGGATATGACTTTTGCAGGCTTGCTTTCCCGTTGGTTGCTTTGGCCGAGGAGCCACTTGCTTTGAGCTAAGATGCATGTACCTGTCCAATCGCAGTCACATTTTGATTCTCCGCGAATTATAGAACAAACAATGCATTCTCCTGATTCTGCCAGATGGCAGGGACAAAAATCACTACCTGCGTCAATGCATTTCAGTCGTTTTGGAGCTATGTGGATTGGACGTAGAGGAGGTGATGATGCAAAATTATCCATAATAGATTCTTTGTACATGGTATTTCTCCTTAATTATTATACATTTTCTGCCAGTCGTGTTTCTCGATATTTGAGCATTCCTAATGCATAAAATCCGGTAATAACTAAAGTGACCTCTTCATAGCAGGCCATATGTCCGAAGCATTTGGGAATGTTCACAAAAGCCCAAATCAGTGTCAGAAAATAAATATCGCGGTCAGTTCTGGAGGAGGCCGCCAGCAGGGCTAAGGTAAACCCGGCTAAAGGGCAGGGGTATCCGGGAAGAGCAATCATTGGGTGGCCGGTAAAATAGCCGAGTAAAGGAAAGATAAAAGCCAGTAATATGAAAAATGCCGTGGCCAGTCGAATGCCGGAAGAGCGTGGTATTTCAAAGTGAGTCTTTTTTGTAATAATTAAATCTAAAAGAAACAGGAAACCAATAGCTGCGTAAAGAGGCCCTCCTAAAAATTTTGCCATTGGACTTTTGCCGCAAACTATAAAAAAGCAGGCGATTGAGTTCCACAAAAAAGCCAGTGCAAGAAATATCTTGGTAAAGGCATTAGTCCCTTTTCCCGGTTTGTTATAGACTAACCAAGTTACAATCAGCATACCTATTATAAGCATTACCTGAACGATAAGGGTGTCATCACGGAATTCCTTTAGAACATTCCAGAATATTTCAGTCTGTGTCATAGTAGTTTATCCTTTTCTTAATGTTTTAATTTAAAACACATTTATCGATTTTGCTGGTCTAAATGGATAGTTTTGTTTGTTCGGTCTAAAAGTTCAGAATGATCATGGGTTACTTGGATTACGGCTGTCTTGTTTATGTCTAGAGAGGACTCCAACAGAGATTTCATTGTGTTTTTAAGTTTTCTGTCCAGACCTGTGAAAGGCTCATCCAGCAGTAATATTTGAGGGTTGATAGCAAGAGCTCTGGCAATTGAGACTCGTTGACACATGCCTCCAGAAAGTTGATGGGGAAGCATTTTTTCGAATTTAGAAAGTTCCATACATTGAAGAAAATAATGTGATCGATCTATGGCCTCATCTTTCTTTATCCCTAGAGCGCACAGTGGCAGAACAACATTATTCAGAGCTGTATCCCAAGGCAGCAGACGTGCTTCCTGAAATACGTACCCTATATGTGATGTTTCGAGTTCTATGTTGCCTGAATCAGGTTTCTCCAAACCAGCAATCATCCGTAATATAGTAGATTTGCCGATGCCGCTGGGGCCGAGTAATGCCAATACTTCGCCATGGTTAAGCTCTAGATTAAATCCAGAAAGAATCGGGGTTGTTCCGAATTTCTTATAAATATTTTTTAACTTGATGATGGGCTTCATGCCTGTCTCCTTTCTATTGCTTTGCGAGCAGGGCGCAGCAAAAGGATTTCCACAGCTCCAATGATGATCATTGCCAGCATAGTCAGGGCATAGAGATTTTCTGTCTGAAGATTGGTTCTGGATATGGCCAAGGCATGTCCGATACCTTCGTTGGTTCCGAGCATTTCAGCCAATACAACTAGGCGGATACAATTTCCTGTGGCTATAACCACAGCTGAGAGCAACGGCCTTGCAAGTGCCATTGCGTATATTCTTGTTAAGCGCATATGTAATGGCATGCGGTAAACTCTGGCCATTTCGATGAGATTGCAGTCAACGCTCATCATGCTTTCCGCCACGTTTACGTAAACTATGGGGGCCACCATTGTAGCGGTAATACTCACTACCATAACCGTGCCCATGCCAAACCAGAGCATGAAGACAACCACAACGATTATGGCGGGTGTGCTTGTAAGGATCCAACGGATCGGCGCGAGCATAAGGCGTAATGGGGGGATCAACCCTGCCAAAACGCCAAGCACTGCTCCGCTACCTATTCCAATACTCAGAGACAGAGTGATTCTTTTCAAAGTAGGGCTTAAATGTGTTGCCAGAAAAGCTTTGTCTCCCAGTATCCGGAATAGCGCAGCCAATGTTTCTGCGGGGGCAGCCACAACCAATCCTGAATAATTGCGCGCTAACATTTCCCACCCTAGGAGAAGCAGCATAAAACCGAGAATGTGGTAAAAAGAGGGAGGCAGATTATCTGAATAGGAGTCAATCATTGCCTACCTCGAACAGACTGCTTTTCGGCATGGACCCTCCAATGGCAGCAGGGGAAAACTCCTTGATTTTGGATAAATAAAACAAAGCATCCTCTTGTGCTTTTCTACCGTTCAAGGTGTGAATGTCGATTTTTTTAATTGCTCCGGAATCGAGTTGTGCAGCAAGAGCAGGGAATCTTTTTCGTGTAAGGGTTAATGCCTTGGACGGATTTTCACGTACCCACTTACATGCCTGCTCGTGAGCTTTGCGAAAGCTTTGTATCAGATCCGGGTTCTCAGTTTTTGATCCGAAGAAGGTCATACAGGTCGCAGCCAGCCCATGTCCCGGAAAAGCCTTTGACCAAGCCTCACCCATACTTACCCTTCTAATCAGCAGAGGGGCCCCTTTGGCATGCTTCGCCAGAGAACGAGATATCGCGACAGATACAGTTGGTTCACTGAGCATTGCATGGTCGCCTTTACCGGCAAGCAAAAGATTAACCGCCTCCAAAGCTCCGCTCGTATGCCTGATTGATAATGAGTTCGGTTTATTCCCTATAGTCGCTTTGAAGAATAATTCCGGCATTTCCCCCGGACCAAAGGGAAAAAGCAGGGTGCCATTAAGTGACTCCAGTGTATCTGGGCCGGGCCTTACTGATACAATCCAGACTGGAGATTCGTAGAGATGAGCGATTCGGCCGTTGGTTCCTTTGTTGAGCAGTGTGCAGGCAGCAGCAGTCGTGATGATTGCTGCATCTACCTGTCCGCCTACGATCATAGCTCGAAGCATATCCGGTGAATGCCAAGGAATGAATTTCACTTCAAAATTCTGGTCCCAAGTCCGTCTGTTTTGCGACATAGCTATAAGAGGGACGCTTTCAGCTATTGGAGGACCTGAAAAAACAGAGTTTGAGACTCATTGCACTGAGCTGGACATGCAAAGGATATCAGTAACGCTATGAATAGTAATATTTTCATGTTGTTATCTGCTTTTACGGGCAATGATCAGTTCTGCCGGGCCAAAGGGTAAGGACATGTTTTTCGTTTCTATTGAGGTGAATCCGGCTTCAGGAAGATAGGAAGCGATTTCTCCTTGTTCAAATGAAACATCCTGCCCCTCCAAGGCTAAAGAAAGACGGGACAAAACCATATCCGAAGGCTGAGTTCGCTCACAGGTAAGGCCTTCATGCAGACTGATGAAAATCCCGCCGGGGTTAAGAGCATGATGTATGCGGGAGAACATGGAGCTCAGATCCTTTGCATAATAAAGGGTTTGGCTGGCCCATATCAGGTCGTAATTTTTACCAAAATCCACTTCATTATAATCTCCGGCAATCGTGGACATACGGGATTCAAGTCCGGCTGCAGCAATTTCTTCACATGCAACCTCGATCAGAGGAGGCATGTCACATAAAACTCCTTCCATATAAGGATGGTTTGAAACTACTTCCATGCACATAATACCGGGCCCGCACCCTAGATCCAGCATGCGTTGCATGTCAGGATATTCCGGCAGAGAGGCAATGAAGGCAGCCGTTCGTTCTGCTATGTCTGCTTTTTGGTAATTGGCTAAATGGCGCGCGGAATCTTTCCATTTTTCTTCACGGTCCAGTTTATTTTTATTTTCAACCTTTGGAGGTCCTTGAAGGATTAATTCTTGGATATGTAAAAGGTTGCGATGCTGCATTTGTGAGATGTTTTTGACCATACCGCCAAGATAGGTAGGACTATCCTTCCGTAAGTATGATTTTGAAAAAGGAGTGTTCGTGTAAGTTCCACCTTTTTTTTCAGCAAAACCCAAAGCCGTCATGGCATCTAGAAAGTAAATGAGATTGGTCTCATCTGTTTCAACTTTTAAGATTTCAGCGAGAACTTTCGGGTTCTGGGTTTTTTCCAAAATATCCGGCAGTTCCATTTCGATGGCTGTCTGTAACACGGCCATACGAGCAGGACCTACCATCAATTCAAAAAGCAGATCTGATTTCGGGGGGGGGGCAGTTTGTTTAGCTGTTGTGTCATTTTCTTAAAAATTCCAGTTGAGTGTAAAACCGTATGTCATGGGAGCACCGTCTTCGACCATTGTGTTTCCAGCTGCGTTAGCAACTTTTTTTACTTCATAGGCAGTGTCGAAAATGTTTTCAGACCATACGGAAAATTCTATGTCACCAGTTGTATATCCTAAGCGTAGATTCACAGTTTGGTATGCATCTCCTTTGAGTTCATTGGCTGCATCAAAATACTGTTCACCTGTGCCCAGAAGGTCGGCGATTGCGAAAAAGCCGCTTTCGTGGTTGTACTGGACGCCCAAATTATATGTATATTCTGGAGCCCAGGGCAGTTTTTTCCCGCCATAGTCTACAGTTGTTCCACCTGATGTAGTCGTCCAATTATCGATTTCAGAGTCTGCGTAGCCAAATCCGGCAATGAATTGCAGTTCGGGGATAGGGGTGTAGCGACCTTCCAGTTCAACGCCTTTAGTGTGGGCTGAGGCTGCATTGCTGAACTTCCATGCGCCAACCCCTCCACCGGCAACAGATTCTCTAACCTGCTTGTCAGTAATATCTGTATAAAAAGCAGACAGGTTGAAGGTCAGTATATTCTCAAACCAGTTGGTCTTGATTCCAGCCTCGTAGTTAAGTGTGTGTTCGGAATCATAGGCAAAACTGTCAGCGTTTGTTGCTGAATAAAAGTTGAATCCTCCAGCTAGGAATCCTGTAGATACTGTGGTGTAAGCTGTGATGTTTGGGTTGAAATCGTATGCTAAAGAACCCATTGGCAGGAATTCTGTGTCTTCAATGGTTTTTTTATAAGAAGTGGGGCCTGTGCTAGGTGTGTAAGTCTGTTTACCTGAGTTATATGAAACATCCAGACGTGTACCGCCGGTCAGGCGCAGTCCTGAGATTATTTCGTAAGTAGCCTGGCCGAACAGAGCATATTCTGTAGCTTCACTGTTGCCGGAACGTTTAGAGCTTAGAGTTGGTTTTATATTGGTAAAATCGATACCGGCATCAATGTTTTCGTAGTTTGCGTCAAAGCCTACCAACCATTTAAGGTAGCTTGTGCCCTTGGAAGCAAGGCGGATTTCCTGATTCCAATTGTCCATATCCATATTCAGGTCCGAATATGATATTGCCTTGGCGGTTCTATCTGAGTCATGGTGATGTTCGCGATCGAAAGTTCGATGACTGGTGATAGAAGTTAATTCCATAGCCGGCCATGTATGTTTGATCTTAACTGACTGGCCAATTTCTTCTTCTGTAGCTTTATCATTTTCATTGCTCGTGACTTTGTGGCGAGCAGTTGCGCTCGGTCCGTCACTGTAACGCAGTGCGCTGATACCTAGGTCACGTATAGCACCATCTAAATTAAAGGTGATGTCCCAGTCTTCATCCGGGGTCCAGCGGATAGTGCCCCGGCCGTCAAAGGTGTTTTTACCTGCTACATCGTCGTCATCTGTCAGAGTATTTGTGTTGTAGCCTCTGGTTGTTAAACCCTGCATTGTGAGGCCGTAGTATAGTTTGTCTTCAGATATTGGACCGCTGGAGCTGAGGCCAAGCCTCCCTGTGTAATAGTTGCCAAGTTCCAGCAACATTCTATTACGCTGTTCATTATCCGGTTGTTTCAAGACAATATTTATTACTCCGGACTCACTGTTTTTCCCGTAAAGTGTTGCCTGCGGGCCGCGGAGAATCTCTACACGCTCAACGTCAAATAAATTTTGGTTACTCATGTAACCAATGGGATATGCAACATCATCTACATAAAGTCCCATAGGGCTGAATAAGGACGTATCAATGGTGGAGATTCCGCGGCAGATAATTGACCCGCCGGAGCTTGTCTCCTTGATATAGATGTTAGGTGCAAAACGGGTCAGATCATCGAGATTATCTATCCCTCGTGTTTCAATAAATAAATCATCCATTACTGAAATATTACCCGCAAAGTCTTTTGCTGTGCCTTCACGTTTTGTTGCGTACACAGTTACCGCTTCCATTGTCGCAGCTGTCTGGTTGCCTCCGGGTGAGTTCTCTTCAGCTAGAACGGTTGAAGAAACGAAGAGGAGCATTACGAATGCTAAAAGAACAAGATTGATTTGTTTCATTGTGTTTGACCTTTTGAATATCTCTTAGTTGAATTTGATATTCAGGATCAATACACTTGTGGAGTCAGTGTGACTAATCGTGCTGGGGCAAAAAATAACCCTGTTAGGACTTTTGGTTTTGAGGGGAGATCAAAAGCCGTTGGTTTGTCAAAAACTTTTTAGGAAGAAGACCAAATCGTTTTCTGAACGCATTGCTGAAATGACTTAAATTTTGATATCCTACAGTGTAAGCAACTTCAGTGACGTTTTGATTTCCCTGTTGCAGAAGGTCATACGCTTTTTGCATCCTGAACTCTCTAAAGTAGCCGAAAACAGACGTATCGTAGACTTGTCTGAAACCAGTTTTCAGTTTTTTTTCATTGATGCCGACATGAATTGCAAGCTCACTCAGACTGGGCGGATCTTCCAGGTCGCTAACCAGAAATCTACTTGCTATGCGAATTCGTTCGACGTCATCTGGGCTCAAAGGTTGGGCAACAGGTGAGATGTTTGTCTCTGACCTGATATAGTCGTGAAGTTGCATCGACAGAAGATCCATTACCCTGCCTTCCAAAAATAGTTTGCGCAGTCCGCCTTTGTATTGGCATTCGATAATCTGAGTTAAAAGATGTTGCTTAGCTGGATTACAAGATCCAAACCAGTGGATGGGATTGTTTTTACAATTCTCAAGAGTTTTTTGAAAAGTTCGGGGTAATACGTCCATATTTCCTGTAAAATACCCACGAAGGAATTCCTGTGAAACAATTATACCTATGACGCAAGACGATTCATCTTTGGGGCGTTCGATAACACCGCAGGTCTTTGGAAGATAGAATATGCCGTTTGATCCCGTCTGCATCTCATCTACCTGATTGCGTAGCGTTCCGCTGGAAAACGAACACCTGTTTTTCCCGGAATAAGTAAAACCGAACTGTATGGGAGCTTCATCTCTGTCGAAAAATGCTTTGAGATTTAATTGGGGCGTAGTTCTTGATATAGTTAAGGTTAGTCCTGGGCGGAGTAAAATATTCTGAAAGCATTTTGAGCCCAATATTCCGTTTTGGGCTGAAAATTTAAGCGATTTGCCTTGCTGGCCTGATTTAGTCTTGTTGGTAGATGGGATCACTGTTGTATCTCCAGTATGTTAGTGCTGATATGTTTTCGCGTATAACTGTATAGAAAATGAAAGTCAATATCAATTAATACGGTCTTTTGAATCTGTGGAGCTGATGAGTATCTCTGTAAGTCAGAGAAGGGGATCGTTATGGTTGAGAGTTCTTTGTCGTTTAGATTGAGGACGTTTAAGCCTAGAAATAAATGTGTTATCGGTGCAGAAGCCGTGCCCTGTGTAGGCTCAAAGCGCACTTCTGTTTTGGGTATATTTTTTCAAATAGAGTGAAGGGCTGTTATCGAAAGGGCAGTTGTAAAAATTCTTTATGGGTCATTTTTTATTCTTCTGGGAGTAGAATTTAAAAAATATGTGGATAATAGACTGTTCTTGATGTTTTTTCAAATCAAGGACAAATCTTAATATGAATCTTAGGAGAGGCCTTGCAATACATGGTTTCTGTTGATAAGGGAATTCATAATCAAAGTCACTTAACTGCAAAAAATGGATTTATCATGCTTAAATCGATCACGCTGGGAGCGTTTCTGATACTTGCTTTGACGGCAAACGAATCCGGAGCGACATCACAGCCCATCTATGAAAAGGTCGTAAAGGCTTTGAAAACAGAAGCCGTTGCGTCTGAAAAATATCAGAAATGGGATGATGCAAAAAAAGATCTTTCCGCTGAAATCACGAATATGAAGATGCTTGATGACTGGGTGGCCTTTCAGAATACAAAATATCATCGTTATGTAAAAAAACAGCAGGAAACTATTGCAGAACTGAAGCGACGAAAAGCAGAAGCTCAAAAAATACGCATGGAGCTTGAGCCTTTTCTGGAAACAATCGCCAACAAACTGGAAGAGGAGATCAAGGCCGACCTGCCCTTTCTGCACAAGGAAAGAACGCAGCGAATCGCTTTTTTGCGGGATTCTCTTGATGACTATCACTTGGAGCTCAGCGAAAAGCTGCGCCGGGTATTTGATGCCTTACAGGTTGAAACGGAATACGGACGTAATGTGGAGACCACTTCAGAACAAATTGAGCTGAATGGAATTCCTACTACTGTGTCAGTCTTCCGGCTCGGGCGGACAGCACTCTACTATCAGACCGAAGACGGCAAATCCTCCGGTTATTGGGACCGCAGCTCCAAAACATGGTTGCCTGTAAATACAGAATTCTCGAGAGACATTCAAAAAGCCAAAGACATGGCCTCGCGCAAGCGGGCAGTGGAACTCATCTCTCTGCCTGTTGCGCAACCAGACGACCAAATATGACAGGAAAAATCCAATGAAAAAAACGATCATTGCACTGTTTGCCGTTCTGTTTTTCGCCGGCCCAGCAGCGGCTGCAAATATGAATACCGTATCCCAGACAGTTGCGGATAATTTAAAATCGGCAAAAAAGGAAGCCAGACAGACCGACCAGATCATAGCTGAGCAAAAGAAAAAACTTCAAAAAGAAAGTGCCATACTTAAAAAATCCATCGCCGGAAAGAAGAAGATATTTAATGAGCTGAAGGAGCAATACGAATCTCTGCTGGCCGAAGAAGCAAAATTGAAGGAAGAGCTGGCTGAACAGGCACACGAACTGAAAACCATTGATGGCGCGATCCGTACTTCAGCCAAGCAGGCCGGGGATTATTTTAATGAAAGCCTGACTACACCGGAGTACCCTGAGCGTCTGCCTGTACTTGAGGCAATCCTTAAACCGAACAGGTTTCCGGGAATGGAAAGCATCAGGCAGCTTTTGAATCTGTATCTCGATGAAATGCAGGCCAGCGGAGAGATCATTTATAATAATGCGGAATTTACTGCTCAGGACGGGCAGGCCCAAAAAGGAGAGACCATTCGCATAGGCACATTTACTACAGTTTTCAGAACTCCTGACGGAGAACTTGGCTTTTTGCGTCCTGATGCCGGTGGGATCGGACTGAAAGCTGTTGCCGGAGAACCGGGCTGGATGCTTTCCCGCTCAATTAATGATTTTTTGATGGTAAAAGCAATTTGTTTCCGGTTGATATTTCTAACGGTGCTGCTTTGCAACGTCTCGCTCAGACTCAGAAAAGCTTCGGCGACTGGCTGTCCGCAGGCGGCATACTTGTATGGCCGATTTTGCTTGTTGGTCTGGTTGCCGCTCTGCTCATTGTTGAACGTTTTATTTCACTGAGCCGGATTCGGGCTAATTCCGGCAAAAATATGAGTCGGATCATTGATCTGGTTTCTAAAGGGAAATGGACAGAGTGTCGGGAGTTCTGCCTGCAGAAATCAAGTTTCCCCACCTGCAGGGTCATTAATCATACCCTGCAATATGCCGGGACCAGTAAGGAAATCCTTGAAAACGCATTTCAGGAAGGACTTCTCAAAGAACTGCCTCTGCTTGAACGTTTTTTACCGACACTGAATGTGCTGGCTGCAGTAGCCCCGTTGCTGGGGCTGCTCGGTACGGTTACGGGCATGATCAATACTTTCCAGATAATTACCATATATGGGACCGGAGATCCGCGTATGATGTCCGGCGGTATTTCTGAGGCTCTGGTCACAACCCAGCTTGGACTGGCTGTAGCCGTGCCCATCATGCTTCTGCACCACATTCTTGACCGCAGAGTGGATAAAAATTGTGGGTGACATGGAAGAGAAGGGAGCAACCATAGCAGTGGCCCTGATGAAAAAGGGCCCCGGCACTGAAAAGGGTACGGTGTATGGAGATGCTGCATAGTCTTCTTGAAAAATGGCTGTTTCATATTCAAAACGGTGGAGAAATTATCATCCCGATTTTTCTGCTGTCTATTCTCATGTGGACATTGATTTTTCTCAAAATCCGTTTCTTCTTAATCGTTAAAAAAAACGAAAACACACAGGAATATGCAGGATGGCAACGGGAAATTCATAGCCAGTATCAACAGCAGTGCAGCAGCAACGCAGAGCTTAATAAGAAAGTTCTGACATCCATCCAAACAGTGCAGCAGGCAAAAGCTATGCGGTACATCCGGACTATTATGGTTCTTGCAGCCCTTGCTCCGCTACTGGGACTTCTTGGCACAGTTACGGGTATGATCTCCACTTTTGATGTGATTGCTATTTCCGGCACAGGTAATGCCAGAGCTCTTGCTTCTGGTATTTCCGAGGCATTAATTACTACCCAAAGCGGACTCATCGCGGCTGTGCCGGGAATGCTGTTCGGGGCAATTCTCTACAGCCGTGCTGACAAACTCAGCAAACGGATAGAGCTTTTCTGCATCAGATTGCAACACGGTACAACACCACAGGAATAACCTGATGATAAACATACGCCACAGAAGGAAACTGCGCAGTGGAACGTCAGAGATAAACATGACGCCGCTTATTGATATGGTTTTTATCCTTTTTGATTTTTTTTATAGTCACGACCAGCTTTGTACGTGAGGCCGGAGTGGAGGTGGAACGCCCCTCCGCCCAATCCGCCGAGACTAAGGCCAAAGCAAACGTTATCCTCGGGTTGACCGCTCAAGGGAGGGTCTTTGTTGAAGGGCGTTCATTGGACATCCGTTCTGTGCGGGCCTACATGGAAAGGTTTCTTGCTGAAACACCGGAAGGGTCTGCTGTGGTTGTTGCTGATAAGTCCAGCCATACGGGCACATTGGTTCAGGTGCTTGATCAATGCCGTCTGGCAGGAGTTAAAAACGTTAGCGTTGCTGCGAGGAAGCCGCAATGAGTCTTAGGACTGCCAGTGAATATTCTCTTTGTATGCTTCTCGCTTTATTTATGGCAGGGGGTGTAAGTCTGGCTATGGTCTGCCTTACGGAAATTGATCGGCCCCGTACCTCTCCACTTATTGAAGGAGCCATCCGGCTGGCGAGTCCGGAACCGGAAAAGATTATTAATGACATGCCGGACAAATTTCAGGAAGAGCCTCAGCCACCGAAAGAGCTGGACCTGAAATTTACAGCAAAACCGACCCCGCAGCAGCCGACTCCTGTGATGCAGATGAGAATACCGTCTTTTGATGTGGATATTCATCCTTCCCTGAGCGGGGGGATTTCCATCCCGGCAGGCGCCCTCGGTGGTATGGGCTTTAATATTAATGAGGTTGATGATGTCCCGCAGGTCTTGCGCAGCATAGCCCCTGAATATCCCTACTCCGCAAGACGTTCCCGGACTGAAGGAAAGGTTGTGATCAGGCTGCTTGTTAAAAAAGACGGCAAACCGGATCACCTGACAATCCATTCATCATCGCCGATCGGTATTTTCGACTCTGCCGCTTTGAGTGCCGCCGGAAGATGGCGTTTCAAGCCCGGACGTTATGCCGGAAACGATGTGGACACATGGGTCCTGCTTCCATTTAACTTTGAGCTGACACAATAATGAAGCACACAATCCGTACCATACCTCTATTGGGGTTTCTCAGTGCCTGTTTAATTCTACTTTGTGTAACATTTTCTGAGGCTAAGAACTTCCCGCCGCAGGCCAGACACTCCCTTATTCAGGCACAAAGCGACTTGAAAGAAAAGAATGCGCAGGGGGCTGAGAAAATTCTCAGTAAATATATTCAGACCACAAAAGAAACAGTCCCGGCTGAAGTGTTCATCATGCTCGGTGCTGCCAGACACGATTCAGGTAACAGAGAGGGGGCCTTAACCGCTTTTCATGATGGCTATAAACTTTACCCCGAGAATGAATCACTCTGTCGCAACTGTGCAGTTCTTCTCTATGAACAAAAAAAATACGCACAGGCGGCCCGGATGTTTGAAAGAACTTACGAACTGTCGCCTAAAAATCCGCAAATGCTCTATCATGCCGGAGCCGCATATTATGAAGGGCAAAAGTACAAACAATCTGCCCGAATTTTATCCCGGCTTTTAGCTGAAACAAAGAACCCCAAAAAGGATTGGATCAAGTTGTCGATCCATTCTTTTTTGCAATCAGGACAGCAGAGCAAGGCTCTGAACTACCTTAGGAAACTGCTGATAAAATATCCACAGGCCCCTGAATACTGGAAGATGCTGGCAAAGGTGGAAATGGACCGCAAAAAATATGTTGCCGCTGCTGCCGCTCTGGAAATGTGTTATAGTTTCAGCACTCCCACTGAGCAGGAAAGCAGGCAGCTGGCACAATTATATAAGTATATTCACACACCACTTAAGGCTGCTGATATTCTGAATAAAATATATGGAAAGGACAAAAAAAGAAAGCAGATTCAAGAGCTGGTTTCGTTGTATACCTGCGCAGGAAAACCACATGAGGCTTTAAAGCTTGTAAATCAGGCCCTGAAAAGCAATACGGAGAAGGAGTCTTCCCTGCAATTGCTTATGACAAAAGGCAAGCTTCTTTATCAGTTGCGCGAATTCAACGCCGCAAGGATGTCATTTTCACTTTGTCTGAAACAAAACCCGAAAGCCGCTGAAGCGCGTCTATACAGAGGGCTTTGCTTCTGGGAATTAAAGCAATGGCAACTTTCGAGAAATGACTTTCAGAAACTGACACACATGGAAAAAATCAAAATCCAGTAGCAGAAAGGGCACTGGCAGCATTGGACGACCTTCAGGA
>JMSV01000091.1_pt1 | contig 13609 bp, 17 predicted proteins | sample 179021 | NCBI WGS metagenome assembly JMSV01 (sample SAMN02769581, study PRJNA246767) | bioreactor metagenome | isolation source: Culture-2 Bioreactor Bmz derived from microbial biomass from the upper 2 cm... | place: Germany: Bremen | collected day 87 after inoculation | reverse complement strand
CATCTAAGCAGATTATCTTACTTCATCATGAAAAGCTAGATGGTACAGGTTACCCATACGGTCTTAAAGGTATTGAAATACCAGAGTATGTACGCATCGTAACCCTCTGTGATATGTATGACGCTATGACTGCAGATCGAGTTTATAGAGGGAAAATGCCAATATATGTCGTACTGGAAATATTGATGACGGATTCCGTTTTCAAGTTAGATCGCAATGTATATCGTCACATGACTGAAAATATATGTATTCACCCGCCGGGTTCAGGAGTTGTTCTTTCTGATGGCCGCATAGGCGTTGTATCCTTTTATAGACCTGCAAACCCTAGTAGACCACATATACGCGTCATAGATTTTAATACTGATATAACCAACATACGTGTAGAAAACATTAACTTAGAAAAGAAGCATACGCTTTTCATTACAGACACCTGGGATGTGAGTGAGTTAAGAAGTGGTACGACACCTAAATTCAGCCCTAGAAAAAGTTTGACTGATGAGCTTAATATTATGGAATCACCTTCAAAATTTGTTACCTAAGAAACAGCATTATTCATTATGATGGATTTGCTGTTTTTTTATTGCTTCATTTTTGTAACCTTCTTATCCTTGCCTTCGTCTATATTAGTGAAGAGCAAAAACATTTTGTAAATAAAAAGGAGAATTTATATGAACATTAAAATTGATGGTAAAGAGATTGTGGTTAAGGATCCAAATAAAACGCTTGTGGATATTGGTGATGAGAATGGCGTCACAATACTGGCACCCTGCCATAGAAATAAAAAGAAGCATGGTTGTTGTAACGTATGTGTTGTAGAAATTGATGGTAAAGAAGAATATGCTTGTAATAAGAAACCCCAAGACGGAATGGATATCATTTATAATCGTGAGGATTTAGATATTTTGAGAAAAGAACGTTTAGCAAAATACACCGATGCTATAAAAATCGGTGATACGAGTGGCAATTCATGTGGTGGTACAGATCCGGCAAATCCAACTTCCGAATCATCGTGTGGAACGTCATCTGGATCTTCATGTGGCTGTTCTTCTTCCTCTTGTTGATAAAAACTTACTATCAATAGGACTATTGATAACACAAAACCCCATCCACTGATTGGATGGGGTCATTTTATTTACTCTAATAAATATTTTAGGTTTGGACTTGTTTTCTTCCACTCCTTGCTTGTATATATGACTTTGCACTGAATATCACCAACTGAGGATTTTACACCTTCAATAAGCGTATCGATATCCTCTTTGGTTTTACCGTGCATCATGCCATAAACATTATACTGCCATTCACCACAAGTCGCACGTTCATAAACATGACTGATATGTGTAAAGGACATTAAACAATTGGCCAGCGTCTGAATTTCATCTTCCGATGCTTGCCATGCACTTAATGCATTATATTTAAAAGTTGTCTTATGATGATATAAGATTGGTGCTATACGCTTCAAACGTCCATCATCTTGTAATTTTTTCAATCTATTTATAACAGTCTCTTCGTCTATACCCAGGGCGTCACCGATGACTTTAAAGGGTTCTAAACTCAGGGGCAGATCTTCTGAAAGGTAAAAAAGTAATGCCAAATCAATGGAATCCATTATAGCCTCCTTATAGTTTTAAAATGACTTTGGTTTTGAACTTCTCTTTTGAAGGCAAGTTAATAAGCGACTCTACACCTTCAATCTCTTTAACCATTTCTAATTGATCCATTAATAGCATTTTATTTTTTGCCATTAAAGTAAACCATAGGTTATAGTCATCTTCTCGTTCATAATTATGTGTAATCCCTTCAATGCTATTCAATACTTTTGCCACACTTGGAATAAAGGGTGATTTCACTTTTAAGCCAACTAAGGTACTTACAATACCGAGTTCAGAAATATTAACAATACCACCAAAACGTCTCACAAGGCCCTTATCTTTAATTTGCTTATACAGTGTAAAGGTATCTTCTTCAGACATATTCAATGAGTCTCCAAGTGTTTTAAATGGCCTAGAGACAAGTGGAATCCCCTCTTGCATTAGGTTCATCAATGCGCGTTCTCTATCATTCATGATGACACCCACTTTTCTTGAAACAATGATCAGACATTGGATCTTGATCTAAAAAATCTCCAGTTTTGTAGTAAGCTCTTGCACGACAGCCACCACAAATCGAGTGATGGTCACATTCGCCACAATTTCCTTCGTACAATTCTTTATCTCTAAGCTTTAAAAAATTGGACTTGTTTCCCATATTGTTTTAAAACTTTCATTTCTGACATTGCCCGCTTCTAGTGGTAAATAGGGACAAACATGTACATCACCATTCGGTAATATACAACAATAACTAATCCCAGCCAAACAACCTCTACTAAATCTCATTGGCATGTCCATTTCTTTTGCAATGGACATAAATTGAGGGGCACAGGTTGGTTTTAATTCAACTTGGGCATCCTTCTGTAATGACATAATCCTTTTCAAAGCTTGGAAGTAGGCATCATCACTTAGAGCATTATCACTTAAGCACTTGCCTCTGCCAGCCTCCACAAGGAAAAACGGATGTACAGCCGATGCACCTATTTCAGTAGCCAGTGTAACAAAATTCTCCAAATCCTTCACATTATCCTTGGTGATCGTTGGATTTATCTGTACACGCATACCTGCTTCTATAGCATTTTTAATGCCTTCTATGGCCTTATCGAATGAACCTTTGGTCTGTCTAAAGCCATCATGTTGATCTCTATTAATCGCATCAATACTTATACCAACGGCAGCCACACCAGCCTCTTTTAAAGACTTGGCTCTTTCTTTTGTCAATAAGGTGCCATTTGTCCCTAAGACAGGGATCATGCCCTGTTTTTTTGTATGGGCAACAAGTTCTTCTAAATCCTCTCTAAGTAAGGGTTCACCTCCACTTAGTATGAGTATTTTAAATTTTCCAGTCTCTTTGATTTGCTCTATTAATCTAAAGCCTTCCTCAGTAGACAATTCATTTTCTGCTTTATGTTCATCAGAATCTCTATAACAATGTTTACAATATAAATTACATCTTTTTGTCGTGTTCCATGAAAGTATCATCGCTCATCATCCTTTAAATAACATCCTGGGTCGTCGCCCCATAAATCACCTGTTGTCATATAAGCCCTTGCTCGTAAATTACCACCACATACGGATAACCAGCAGCATGACTGACAACGCTCATTTAAATACGTATGTTTCTTTCTCAATTGCTGTAGCGCTTCATTTCCTTCTACCCAAATGCTTTGTAATGACGATTCTAAAATATTTCCAAGGGGCATGAATCTAGAGAATTGATCAGGATACACATTACCATGCCAATCCATATTCATAATAGCAATTCCAGATCGATTCCCCTTATTGTTCTCTAATTTTGTAAGTAAGGTTTCGGCTAACTCAGGGTTCTTTTCCTTAGCTAACATATATAAATAAGGACCATCCACGTGATTGGTCACCGTTAATATCTCCTTTGAATCATCCTTATTCTTTAAAACATAGTCCATTAAGTATTCTAGGTTATCTCTGGCTTGTTCTACCGTCATCATTGTTTCAGCAATTTCAGCACCGCGTCCAGATGGCACAAGATGATAAAAACAGATCCGATCGATATCTTCTTGATCCATTAACTTAAGTAATTCTGGTACTTGATGGACATTTCCTTGATGAAGGGTCATACGCAGTCCGACCTTTTGTCCTACTGCGCGACAATTTCGTATGCCTTTAAGTGCACCTTCATAAGCACCTTCTACACCTCTAAAGTAATCATTGAGTTGGCCAATACCATCCAAACTTATTCCTACATAACTCACACCAAGTGCTTTTATCTCTTTAGCCTTCTCTGGTGTTATAAGACTACCATTTGTTGAAATACTAATCTTAATTCCAGCTTCTTTAATAATATGTATTATCTCATTTAAATCCTCACGAACAAAAGGTTCTCCCCCAGATAATAATACGACTGGTACGTTAAGTTCTTTAAATTGAGTTACAATATTTCTTATTTCATTTATAGAGAGTTCATCCTGATGACTCGTGCCGATGGCACTTGAATAACAATGTTTGCATTTAAAGTTGCATCGTTGAGTAATATTCCATGCTACAACAGGACCAATTGTATCTGAAACACCATGTGTTGCGGTTTTACAATGTTTTGAATACCGAATCGAATGTGATTCAGCATTTGAGGGATTTAGTAATTTACTTATGTCTATCATTTGCAACTCCTTCTGCTCAGTTTGCTTGCCTAGTCTTCTTATATAAATATAACACAATCAGACTTATACATTAAGTGTACTCATTACATTTTAGTACTTATTTTATTTAGTCATTGTCCCTTAGATTCTGATTATATACCCATTCTTTATTCAAACCGTACAATTACTTAATCTCTATTATGTTACTTTACTCAAGGAGTCGACCATCATCATTCCATTGACCATACATTTTATTTGCCTTCGTATTCTTCAAAAACTTTTCTAGTCTTTTTTGATACAGTTCCTCATCTTTTCTGACACTCTGGATCGTGTCAATTCGAATTCGACTATATAATTTAGGAAATTGACAATAATTATTATACGTTTCCTTATCCTCTTTTAAACTATTTTCAATTATAGAATCTATTTTAAAGGATTCTATGTCCATATCTGGTAAGATCTCTCGACCAGAATCTGTCATAAGCCCTAATTTTTCTAAACGACGTACACGCTCCTTATTCAACTCCGTCCAAGAACTTTTCTTAGATCTAGGTGATATTCTTTGAGCCGTTTGTGTTTCATATATTTTTTCTTCGTGCTGTCTACCCATCCTACACAGAGAGCTTCTTCTACTAAATCTAAGTATAGAACCGTATCTTCTTTAGGTTTTACACTTATAATTACCCAACAGTATTTTTCTGTTTTATGATTTCCAATAAGCCAGCTTCTCAGTTCAGATCGTGTCTTAACCTCTATTAAATTATCAATCTCCATTATAATCTCCTTAACACCTTATACCTCCGTCTTTATCTCTAAGTATAGCTTGTGTTCGAAAATTTCAACACCCCTAGTTACTCATTCATGAAGTCTATTCGCTAATCTAAACCTATAGTATTAACTAATACGAAGTATTATGACTTTACTTTTTATATTGATGCTTTATAATAAGTCTTGTATGCATTGAAGGAACATTACTAGGAGGACATTATGAATATAAGTTATAAACCATCAAATGTTTGTGCAAAAGAGTTTATCTTTCGCATTGAAGATAATAGAATAGAAGACATCAATATTATTGGTGGTTGCCCGGGAAATCTTATTGGTTTAACGCAACTCATCACTGGTATGAAAGTAGATGAAGTTATTACTAAACTTGGTGGGATCACTTGTGGACAAAAGGATACTTCTTGTCCAGATCAACTGGCAAAAGTACTTCAGGAGTACTTAGAAAGCCAAGCTGCATAAATAAATAAAAACCGTTAGAGAACATGCTTTTGCATGTCTTTAACGGTTTTATTAATTTTATCTTCTAATTGTTGCACACTACAAAATAGGGGTATCCAAATGGATATCCCTATAAAAAAAGAGATGTGTAAACACATCTCTCAACCCTATATTTAAGCAATTTCCTCAACAATTCTTGCCGGTAATGTACTTGCATTAAAACTCCCAGCTTTTAATTGTTCTATAAAATCATTTTCATTTTCTATTAATTGGTCGAATACCGTAACAAAGCCACCTATTTCTTCTACAGTATGGGCATCACTACCACCTGTTATAGGTAAATTCATTGACTTCGCCGTCATAACCGCTCTTAAATTGTCAGCAGTTTTTGTTCGTCCATTATAGCCTTCAATCGCACTAAGTCCATTTACTTCAAATAGAGTTTCTTCTAAACCTCTTCTATTATGTCTGTAAGGATGTGCCGCAATACACGCACCACCCCGCTTATGAACAAAATCAATTGTTTCTTGTGCTGATAATCTTTCCTCAGGCATTTCGTCTATGCCATAGCATAACAAATCACCATCTAATGTATAAATTTCAACACCTACAATAATCCTGATACCACTTTCTTCAGAAAGCTTATCTGCTAAAGGTCGAAGGCCTAAATCATCATGATCTGTAATACAAATACCATCTAAACCAATAGACTTGGCATATTCAATACCTTCATATATATCCATCTTGCTATCTGATGAATGTCTATTTTGATGCATATGCATATCGAAAATCATAAATTTGTCCTCCGTCTATTACAGTTTTACACATATTACTATAAAAGAGAAATCGAAATTATTAATTTTATCAATGCAACTATAAATTTTTTCTATAGCTTATTAATATCACGTACGCGATAGTTTCGCCATTTACGTCCCGCTCTTAAATGGTATAGAGCCCCACGATCTGTTGCGTTTTGAATATAGTGCATAAAATCACTTGCTGTGAGTGTTACACTTCCAAGGCTACAGGCAATCTCATCAAATGCTTTTACAGCATCTCGTCTGATATATTCACCTCGCGCCATAAAGGGTACAGATTCACCTGAATGAATCATCTCTCCAGCACATGGTGTTGAATGATCTGCTGTAACGATTAATAAACCTTCAAAAGCTAATAAGCTTTCCAATTCTTTATCTATCGTTTCAAGTGCCTGAACTTTTTTGTGTGGATCCTTCCGATGACTTGCAGTGTCCGGTGCCTTGGTATGCAAATGTATATAATCCTTATCTGAAGCCAGTGCTTTTTTGATCCCATCATTTAAGTTGTTATAATTTTCATAGTCTAAGCTAATGGTTTTTGAAAGCCCTTCTAATAGAGTCGATTGGCCTAACAAAAGTCCTGTCATCCCATTACGATTATAAAAGCATTCTATATTAGCAGGCATACCTGCCCATTTAGACAAAAGAATATTCGCAGTTTCTAGTCCTAATTCTTCTCTCTTCATGTTTACAGGATGTGCCTTGAGTATCTCATAGGATTTTCTTAAATAACGATTGATTAACTCTGCTGTCTTTTCTGCTGATTCTTCATCTGTTTCATAAGCTTCAACACGCATCACATGTTGATTAATCGCAAAAGGATCTGCATCTGATATTGCACTCGAAAGGTTTTTTCCCTTAACAAAAATCAGTCCATGACTGTCATATGAATGAAGCACTTTAATGCTGTAGCCCTCTATGTCAAAGGACAATGCTTCACAAAGTGTCTGTGCCTCTTCATCACTTAAATTTTTTGTAAATCTATTTTTAAGATAATAACCATCCTTTTTTTCTACTGTAGCAAAGGACGTTCGTAGAACCAAGGTATCCTTATCTAAGTTATGCTTTTCTCCGATGGCATCAATAACCGCTCGTCCAGGATATTCCTTCATCTCATATCCGAACAAAAGAAAATGTGCCAAATCTGTTCCCAGTGAGCAACCTAACTTATGAGGCATCATTAAACCACACTGACTTGTGACTGCTAATTTATCTAAATTTGGTGTGTTGGCATATTGTAATGGTGTCTTGCCGCCTAATACTTCGTAACTTCTATCACCAACACCATCAAGTAAGAGTGTTATTGTTTTCATAATGACTTAAAAACCTCTCTTTTTAAAACATCTATATCTATATCTGTTGTCGTCAATTTCTGACCAATCATTTTACCTAATGGTATTAAGTTTTCCTTTAAGTAGGACTTCAGTTGTATTTCATCGTAGATAGCTTTTCCAGATTCATCTCGGTAGTTTCCACTAAGTACACACTTGGGATGATCTTTTCCTTCTTCCCAGTCCCATCCGATAAGAGATTCAATTGCCTCACCATTTGCAACATGACGAATTGGCATTAACAGTTTGCCACCACATGCTTCTATAACTTCTTGATAGCTGTCTAAACACGCATCCAACTGATTTACTTTTATTCGACCATCATGGGATGCTCTTTCACCAGAAATAATGCGTCCCGATAACGCTAGGGCAAAAGGTAATTTCGTTAAATGAAAGTAAAGATGACACCCTATACACGGCGTCATGTAGCCATGCTCTCTGACATTTACTGCTATCATTCGACCATTCATTAAGGCCCAAATATCTTTATTGCTATATTCTACAAGAGGATAAATCGTTTTCTTATCACCGTAACGCGCCTTAACAATTTCCACCATTTTTTTATAATTCTCAAATAGTATATCAAAATCACCATATTCAGTTCCTGCAAATGTTGCGATCGGTAAAATGTACTGAATTGAAGGATCCTCAAAAGCCTTCATAATAGCCGCCACGCTATCTCTTCCTGAGAACTCACCAATTACTGTTTTTGGATCATAACTTGATGCGGTAAAACTTTTTATCGCTTCTTCTATCATATGCTACCTCCCGATTCTTTATTTGATTATATCTTATGTTTTATCTAAGTTCTATAAATAAACGCCCTCATCTAAATATATTATTCAAAAACTTCAACGCGATTCCGTCCCTTATGTTTACCGCTGTATAAAGCTCTATCTGCTTTTCGAATAACATCCTCTATTTCATCATTCCTACTGTGATTGCTAATACCAAAGGTTATTGTTAGATGAACTTTTTTCATTATTATAGATATAGTCATGTTCTGAAATCAATTTCCTAATCTTTTCAATTAAATGTCTCGCACCATTAATATTGGTTTGAGGCAAGAGCAGCATAAATTCTTCACCACCCCAGCGACAAAGGGTGTCTTGTCCCCTTATTTGCTTTTTCATCAACTCAGCAACTTGCATCAATATATAATCACCACAATCATGTCCATATTGATCATTTACTTCTTTAAAATAATCAATATCAGCCAAAACAACTGTAAAGGGATCTTTCGTTCTTTTACATCTAATGATTTCATGTTCTAAGCGTTCTTGCATTTTCCTACGATTAAATAGACCCGTTAGTGTGTCTGTCGTTGCAAGAAGTTCAAGCTTTTCATTTGCCTTTTCTAATTTCTCTTCATATACCTTCAATGTGCTAATATCACGGGAGGATATTAAAATTGACTTTTGTTCATTGTACTCAATCACACTTGCATGTTGTAACACAGGATAAGTTTTTCCACTTTTCGAAGTATGAATCGCCTCATAGTTTCGAAGGATATCAGGATTCTCAATATGCAAATTAATCAGTTCCTTATACATTTCCTCACTAAGTTCATGTTCTATCATTAGTAAACTTTCACCGATTAACTCCTCTCGAGAATACTCTAGAAGTAGTTCAAAGGCATTATTAATCTCCAGTATTTTACCATCAAATCCTATTATGCAGATATGGGTCATCATCCCGTCCAAAACACTTTTTAAGTTGCGTTCACTTTTTTTAAGTTTATTTGACGTTTCCATAAACTTAGTTATATCACTTTGAATACCGTATACCTCTGTTAAATATCCATCTTCTACAATGCCGATAACATTGTTTGTAAACCAAATCATATTACCATTCTTATCTTGTTCCTCAGAAACAAATCCATTAATGACATAATCCGACCTAACCCACTCTTTTAAAAAAGCAATATTCTCTGGGTTGTCAGAACTGCCATGAAGATCTGCTAAAGTCATGCCAATTAAATTATCTTTCTTACTGTAGCCATACATAGTTGCCATTTTTTTATTGCAATCAACGACTTTACACTGATATATAAGTTCAATCTGTAAATCGATCTCTGTTGAAATCTTTATAGGGCTTTGAGGAAGCATCACGTAAAAACCCTCTTGAATGTATTGCATCAAACTTGATCGTTTTTCATGATTCGTATCATAGTTCATAACATCACCTCTTTAACTGTCTACTGATATGAGTATTCATACCCTGATTCTAATAATATAACGATAAAATAGCACCAATGGGGACTCCTAATCACTTACCGATATAGAGTCTTTTATCATATTTAAAAACGGACTTGATTTTTTACATATTAGATAGTACATAAGTGGAGGTAACTCATAATCCACTAATGGTATTTCAAGCAAATCACCATTTTCGATGTAAGGTTCAACCATGGTTCGTGGCAAAAATGTACACGTATCATTTTCTATTACAAGGTCAATCGCCTTATCACTGACATCTATAGAAAATCTGTAATTTAAGCTGCTAAATAAGTCTGATTCTATGTGTTCATCAAAGAGTTTCGTATGATAAATAGGTGTTTTTTTTAGTTGCTCATAAGTAATACCTTGCATATAGTCTTTATGCTTATTTGTTCCAACAAGAATTAAATCATCTTTCTGAATTAAGTTGCACTGATACATTTTAAAATGTGAGGGATGATGGGAAATACCAATATCATACTTGCCAGATACCACACCTTGAATGATGTCTTTTGAGTGTCTTAAATCAACTTGTAATAGTGAGTTTTTTCCTGTAAATGTTTATTTATGAAGTTTTTTAGATGTGGATAGTAATACGCGAAAACAGATCCAACATGAATAGAATCCTTAAGGTCCGTTTGAGCTTTAATATGTGATAACGCATCGTTATCTAGTGCAATGATGTGTTCTGCATAGTCTATTAAATCCTTACCATAGCTACTGATTTCAATACCATTGTTAAAACGATTAAATAAAATTTGTCCATAATACTTCTCAAGTTCTTGTATCCTATTTGAAACTGTAGACTGTGATAAATTTGATACCGTTGCAGCTTTGGTGAAACTTTTACAATGCACTACAGCTAAAAAAGTTCTATAAAAATCTATATTCATCTTATCCTCCTATCGATTTTATCGATGACGACATCCTAAAAATCCCGTTCGTTATTTCAGTTAATACAACTTATACTATAATTAAGAATGTTTATCATTATAATATCACGAAAAGGAAATCACGACCAGATAAGGAGGTCACATGAAAGAAAATAAAATCACTGAAGAACCAGTACTTACAGGCATTATAAAGTATTTTATTCCTATATTTTTTAGGGAGTCTCATACAGCAGTCATATAGTATCATAGATGCAATAATCATAGGGAAATACGCCGGTGTTTTCGCATTGGCATCAATTGATGCCACATACAACTTCACTAAGTTGGTCATCAACATTTTCATTTCTATTTCATTAGGCGGTACAATTATCATCGCTCAAAGTTATGGTGCTAAAAAATTTAAATATGTTTCTAAAATAAGTCATGTATTGATTTTATTTGGCTCACTTGGTGGGATTCTAATGACTCTACTAGGCTTAAGACTCACACCAACATTTATCGAGTTTATGAATGTGCCATTGGAGCTCACTCAAATGAGTAAATCCTATTTAAGTGTTTACTTCCTTGGTACAAGCTTTTCATTTATTTTCAATATTGGGGCTGGTATATTAAGATCACTTGGAGATACTAAAAAACCTTTTTACTACTTGCTTGTCAGCTCTGTCCTCAATATCATACTGGATATTATATTTATAGCTATCTTCAGATTTGGTGTGGCAGGCGCTGCACTTGGAACAGTTATTTCCCAAGCCCTCTCATCTTATTTGATTATAAAACAACTCTATAGCGAGCAAACAATCGCTTTAAGAATAAGAGATCTGAATTTTGATTCTAAAATCCTTCATTCAGTTCTTAAAATTGGCATCCCTATGGGATTACAAACTTCTGCATATGTTATCGCCAATATGTTCATGCAAAAAGGTATCAATTCATTCGGTGCAATTCACGTCGCAGGATGGGCAATTTGTAGCAAGTTAGATTTTATGTTGTGGTTGGTCGTTGATGCTATAGGTTTAACCAGTACCACCTTCATTGCACAAAATTATGGTGCTAAGCTTCAAGAGCGTATCAAAAAAAGTTTTATTCATTTGCTTTGGTTTTCAAGTTCACTTGTTGCTATGATGAGTCTCATTATCTATCTAAATGTTGAATTCATGACAAGTCTTTTTACTAATGATACTAATGTCATTGAAACAACCGTCGAAATGATGAAACTTATTGCACCATTCTATGTAATCACAGCGATTTCAAGAGTTATATCTGGTGTCATCAAAGGCTTTGGCGATACATTCAACCCAATGATTATAACCCTTCTATGTACATGTATGATTCGTGTTATATGGGTTCTACTCCCCCATGCAGTTGTAACTGACGTCATCCTGGGATACCCCATAACATGGACCGCTACATTATTAGGCCTAATCTTGTATAGCAAAAGAAAAATGCACACTTTGAGCAGGAATCAAATTATAAAAACATCCTAGATACTTAAGTAAAAAAAGGCTGACACCATTAAATGGGTCAGCCTTTTTAAAACTCTAAGATCTATTATAAATCTACTTTGAGATGTTATTATTTTGTTCTAATTTTTCTAAACGTGCATTCATATGTTTCATTTCGTTAAGCAGTTCTGCCATAATATGATCATTATTTTGCTCACGTTGCATTGCTGTCTCATTTTTAGCTTTATGTGAAGCTATACCGTATGGATCGTTAGATTTCATTTAATGTTCCTCCTTATATAAGTACACTTTTCTTAAAATAAAAAGTTGTATTTGGTCTCGTTGGCTATCTTCAGTTTTATAGCCACTCGTACTAATGTATATGCAAGGTTAGCTTTTGTCAACTATTTTATGCACAATCTAAATTATTGCAAATAGTCATAAAATTCGTTTATATTTTAGAATCTTTTATTCAGTCTAATTTGGCTATAAGCATTGTAAATACTCATAATATGTGATAGAGTTTTCACTTGTGTGCTTCACAATTACAACTTGTATATATCATAATTACAGAAGGAGACTTAATTTATGTACGAACTTACTCAAGGAACAGAATCATCCTTAAAAAATAATATATTATCTGGATTAACCGTGGCTCTCGCATTGGTTCCTGAAGCGATCGCATTCGCTTTCGTTGCTGGTGTTGAACCTCTTGTCGGGCTGTATACAGCTTTCTTTATCGGTCTTATTGCATCCATATTTGGAGGCAGACCTGGTATGATCTCAGGAGCGACAGGCGCTATTGCAGTGGTTATTGTTGCATTGGTGGCAACACATGGTGTAGAATACCTTTTTGCATCCGTCGTACTCATGGGAATCTTTCAAATATTAGCAGGTATATTGAAACTCGGGAAATTTATCAGGTTGGTACCACATCCTGTCATGATCGGATTTGTAAATGGACTTGCAGTAATCATCTTTTTGTCTCAATTTGAACAATTCAAAGTTGGACATGAATGGATTACAGGTCCAGAGCTTTACATCATGATTGCATTAATCTTACTTACAATGGGCATTGTAAAGTTTTTCCCCAAGCTTACCAAAGCAATACCGTCTACCCTTGTAGCAATTATTGTTGTGACGCTTCTTGTAAGAGGATTTAACATCTCAACGCGTACAGTAGGAGATCTTGCCGTAATTTCAGGTGGACTTCCAAAATTCCATATACCAAATGTTTCTCTAAATTTCGATTTCCTTATGGTTATCTTACCTTACTCTGCAGTTATGGCAACAATTGGGCTTATTGAATCTCTTATGACAATGAGTCTTATTGATGAAACAACTAACACTAGAGGTCATGGTAATAGAGAGTGTATTGGGCAAGGACTTGCAAACATTGTTTGTGGATTCTTTGGCGGTATGGGTGGTTGTGCTATGATCGGTCAAAGTATGCTAAATATTAAATCTGGTGGAACACGTAG
>JMSV01000090.1_pt1 | contig 13631 bp, 11 predicted proteins | sample 179021 | NCBI WGS metagenome assembly JMSV01 (sample SAMN02769581, study PRJNA246767) | bioreactor metagenome | isolation source: Culture-2 Bioreactor Bmz derived from microbial biomass from the upper 2 cm... | place: Germany: Bremen | collected day 87 after inoculation | reverse complement strand
AATTACCTTTAGTGCTTTTTCGACAATTTCCTTATCTCTATCAAAATGATGTTTATCTAAAACGACTGAAAACAGACCAAATCCTTTTAGATCCCCTCTATGTTGAGCAATCATTTTGGACACATAATACTCATAAGATGGTTCATCTACAAAGGCTTCAAATCTCTTCAACACCGATTCCGCTAAATGATCTATTAGTAACTGCCTCCTTGATAAAACCTCTTTTTTCATGTCACTTTTTGCCCTTGAAAGCATGGCTTTTTTATCATCATAAGCTTCTTCAATAATGGCTCTCAAAAAAAGATCCGCTTTTTCAGTTGATTCCTTTTTTGCACGTCAATTGCCTCTTGACGTTCCACTTCTAGTTCTTCAATGAGCTTTGCTTGTTCTTCTTTTATTTTTCTAATACAACCTTGTTAAATAGGTCTAGTTTATTTTCAACTGTAATCATAAGTCTCTCCCATTAGAACTTAACACCAATAGACTCTCGAATATACCGTGTAATATAGTCGTTATCAAAACTTTGATTTGCCGATGGAATCTCAATAATTAAGGTTTCATTTGATTTTAATTTGGCCATCATAACCTCTTCTCTCCCTAAGTTTACAACAGGAGTAGTGATTATCAATATACCTGTCACCTCATCCTCCATTTTCTCCTTTAGTACCTGTAGAAGCATTTCTTTGGATTTAATAATTTCACCACGGATGCCAGCAAGACGCATGCCTACCAGTGCATCATTGTTTTCTGTCAGTAAGTATGATTTCATGAGTCTTACACTCTACCCAATATAAGAATTGAGATAATGAGTCCATAAATAGCAATCCCTTCTGCAAGACCTACAAATATAAGTGTCTTACCTAATATTTTGGGATCCTCTGATACAGCACCAAGAGCTGAGGACCCTACTGATCCTACTGCGTATCCTGCACCTAAGGTCGCCATGCCCGTACTTAGCGCAGCAGCAATAAAAGCTAACCCGTTCGCACTACTTGTTTCTCCTTCTGTTGCAGCATATACAACATCTGGCACCAATAATACGATGCTCATTAACATAAGTGGTATAAAAACCCCTAAATTAATTCTTAGGGATTTCTTCATTGAAGAGACTACTTCCCCTTTTGTGTACATGTAAACACCAATTCCTATTGTTAATAACACTAAAATAATGGCCGATCCTAATATTAATTTCATGTGATGTCCTCCTCTATCTAACTCGCTCTATTTCTTCAATACATACCGGTTCAAATACTTTCCCTGCACCAGTATAATACTTGCTAAACATTTCATAATAAACAAGTCTCAATCCTTGAATAAATACGATTAAACCTTCTAAAAATATAACCAATAAGTTCCCTATGATAAACATAGAGATATTACCAGCCGTACTGCCAATGATATCCGCCATCGTATGGAATGCGATAAACAATCCAACATGGTTTAAGGCAAAGGCACCTACTCTTATGAAGGATACTGAGTTACTTAACATACTCAAAAATGTTTCTAATATATCAAAACCACTTTCCACATAATAGGCAGAAGCACCTTCATGATATAATTCTTTTTTTCCAGCCATTTTGTTAGCAAGAGGTTCACGTATAATGATAAGGATGACACAAATTATACTTAGTCCCACCAGTGGCCCCGTTCCTATCTCTATCAAGTTCATCTTAGATCCTACAATTAATAGTAAACTACAATAAAGTAAAAGACCGGATACACCGTTTCTACCAAATAAACCTTCTTGATAATCCTTACTACTCACCTTATTAATAATGCTATAACTCAGACTAATGAGTAACAATATGATTCCTAGTACAATAGACATGGATAATATCGTGTTAATGTTTTCAATTGGTCTAATAAAAAACAGTTCGCTTATGGCCTCATTACCGAATAACTTGGCGACCACTTTAGAAATGACATGTTCATAGCCAAAGAAACTGTCATAGAAAAAACCAAATATACTCGAGCTGGCACCCAAACGGATTAATAATTGTCCATAGGCCTTATTCTTACTCCGTTTGGCTAGCACTAGACCCGCCATAGCCAATACCATTCCTTGACCAAGATCACCAAACATAGCACCAAAGAGCAACATATATGACAAACCAAGGAATACTGTTGGATCCAGTTCATCATAAGATGGTGTACCGTACATAGATACAAGAGTTTCAAAGGGTTTCAACAATCTATTATTACTTAACAAGGTTGGCGGCTCTATACTACCACTCACCTCCTCGACAGTTCTAAAGTCAATAATAACAGTGCAATCTTGTTCCAAATAACTCTTTAGCGATGGGGCTAAATCCGCCGCAATCCAGCCAGAAAAATAGAAGAATCGTTTGGTCGTTGCAATATTCTCCTTTAGCTCTGTTATGACTTCTTCCATTACCACACGACTATGACATCTCACCACTTCTTCTCCAAAGCTTTCTTTAAAAGCCTTGCTTTCTTTTTCAGTTTTCTTCAATTCATATTCAATTTGTTGAATTCTTTTATCTACCCCCTCCATACACACACTCGGTGTAGACACATACTCTTCTATTAATTCATAAGGTTTGTAATGTACAGATCTCAAAATCCTATCTGTTTCTTTCTTTAGCACCATAGGCGTTACAACAAGGATAGCTTCCTCTTCATTAAAGTTTCCAAGATGCATGACAGCTGCTGATACATTCTCATAGTTTTGGGATAATTTCTTTCTATTTTCATTGCTCAGTGTCCCTAATGTCATATGAAATTTTTTGGATCGATATAACTTACCAATATCTACGTCAACCTTGCTCAAAAGGCTAAAAATTCGCATTGCTTTCAGTTTTTCAAGTTCTTTATGATAAGCGTCCCGTCGTTTATACAAACTCTGCATATCTTTATAAAGCGCGCTAATCCTAACGATTACCTTGTCAAAGTGATAGTCTTTGTCAAAGTCTATTTGCCGAACCGAAGGCACTACTTGCATCAAATCAAGTAAAGTTTGAATCTTCTCCTTTACAACTTTTAAATTTTTCTCCGTTCTATAGGGTTTGATTGCAGACATATTAACAATTTCATCTACATTTTTTTCCATCATAGATAAAGTAAAATTAGATTCATCAATTTCTTCCATTGCATTGACGACATGTACTTTTTCAGAGAGTGCTATTTTTTTCATGATAATATCCAAATCATCTAAACTCGCAACCAAATTCATCATAATCATTTTTTTAACTGCCAACTGGGACACCTCCTTTACTCAATTTTATGTACCATAAAATTCTTTACATCTTCCATAGGGGCGTGATAACGCTTGGCCTCCAATAGAGTAAAAATATCTCTCACTTCATATTCCTTCTTGTGCATATAAACAATTGTATCCAGTATGGATAGCGGATGTTTACGCTGTAACGCTGTCATTATTTTCATTAAGTAGCGTTCCATGTTAAGTTCTAGAAAGATTTCATTATGATTATCTCCATTGAATAGGAAACTGTATTTGGTTTCTTGAATATAAGCCACAAATGATGCCATATCTTTTGTGTAGCATAAAGCCTTAAGATCCTTATATTTAAGATGCAGTCCAATATCCAAGGTATAGTTTAATAATTCTTCTGGGGACAAGCCATAATATTTCAAGCCCCTAAAGATCCATTGTAAATTCTGTATATCAATATTTTTTCCTATGCTTTCCTTCATCAACATCTTGTCTTCGTCAGAAAAATCTGATAATTGTTTGTGCAAGGACTTGAAATAATAGTGATCCAAACTCATCTCCATATAGAACATGATTTTTTCTGGATCCTCATCTAAGTAATAGTTCAATAAACGATGATACTTGGTTTCTTTCAACTCATCTACAAAATCCTCAATTGATTTAATATGGCGCATATCTTTTAAATTAATCTGATGATACTTGGTTGGTTGGATATGATCTGCCAGAAATTCTACTGGCTCATTTCTTAAAAATGTTCTTAGGTAGAGTTTAATATCTTCTATTTCATACCGCATAAAGAGTGTTTTATAGAACTTCTTATATACATCTGAGAAATAATGACTCAGTCTTTCAAATTTCTCTACAACATCTGCCTTAAAACATCGTTCAATACCATTTATATCTAGATTTTTTAAATCATTTGATTCCAATAGATCGCCATAAGCTTTGCTTTGTTGAAGGTAAGATATTATCTCTTCAGGTTCATCACATTCAATAAGGGCGCGGTAATCATCATTATTTAGCAATAATCCTTCAAGCGACTTAATTTTTGCATTAATAGCTGCATAACGTCGGACACTTCCCATAATTATCTCCTTGCTTGAATTTTCTTACCAATAAGTTCCTGAAACACCTCATCAATCAACGTTTTTAAGTGGTGATCTGATAGTTCTTGCATCCGCTGACATGTGTGTTGACTTTCCTTTTGGATACGTTCAATTTCTTCATTGGCTTCTTTAAGAATCAACTCACGCTCAATTTTTCCAAGACGCCTAGCTTTTTTCATCATACTTAAATCGAGTTCGCGCATCTCTTTTTTTATTGCTTTGTCCTTTTCATATTTTATGGAGACAATTTCATCTTCAACTAACTCTGCCTTCTCATCAATATCAATTATTTTTTTTAGTGTTTTTTCTATATCTGTAGGATTCATTCTTTTCATCTCCTATCTTTTCACTTTCACTTATTTATAAAACTTCCACAAAAAAGTGACTTATCCTTTTTTATACCCATCAATTTACATAAAAATACCCTATGAAGGACTTTTTCGTCACTTTCATAGGGTATTGTATAATTTCTTATTTTATTTTAATGACGCTTTGATAAAATCTTTGAATAATGGGTGTGATCTTGTAGGTCTCGATTTGAACTCTGGATGGAATTGTCCTGCTACAAACCAAGGATGTTCTGTAATTTCTACTGTTTCTACAAGTCTATCATCAGGTGATACGCCTGAAATTGTTAATCCAGCAGCTTCTATCTGATCTCTGTAATGGTTATTAAACTCATAACGGTGACGGTGACGTTCGTAAATTAAAGCTTCACCATATGCCTCTAAAGTTTTTGTATTCTCTTTAAGTTTACATGGATAAACACCTAAACGCATTGTACCACCCATGTCTTCTACATCCTGTTGTTCTGGCATTAGGTCAATTACTGGATTGCTTGTCTCTGGCATTAATTCAGAACTATGGGCATCTTTTAATCCAAGTACATTGCGAGCAAACTCAATTACCACAAGTTGCATACCCAGACAAATTCCTAAGAATGGCACCTTATTTTCTCTTGCATATTGAATCGCATTGATTTTGCCTTCAATACCCCTTGAACCAAATCCACCAGGAACTAGAATACCATCTGCATCCCCTAGGATTTCCTGTGCATTTTCCTTTGTCACATCGGCTGAATGTACCCAATCAATATCGACAACTGCTTCATTGGCGATACCCGCATGCTTAAGTGCTTCTGCTACTGAAAGATAGGCATCTCTTAACTCTACATACTTACCTACCAATGCAATCTTAACACGCTTTTTAGCTGTCTTTTCTATTTCTACAATACGCTCCCACTCAGATAAATCTGGTGTGCCACACGAAAGGTTAAGACGCTTACAAACCTTAGTCGCAAGACCTTGCTTTTCAAGTACAAGTGGTACTTCGTATAAAGTATCCGCATCTTTGTTTTCTATAACATTACCAGCTTCTAAGTTACAGAAAAGTGCAATCTTATCCTTCATCTCATCGCTAATGGTATGCTCTGTACGACAAATGATTAAATCAGGTTGGATACCGATTTCTCTTAATTCCTTTACACTGTGTTGTGTTGGTTTTGTTTTCAATTCTCCTGCTTTACCTAAATAAGGCACAAGTGTTACATGTAGATACATAACATTCTCAGTCCCTACATCGTACTTAATTTGACGAATGGCTTCTAAGAAAGGTAAAGATTCAATATCACCTACTGTTCCGCCAATTTCTGTGATGATAACATCTGCATTGGTTTCATTGGCAACGCGATACGCTCTGCCTTTGATTTCGTTAGTGATATGTGGAATAACTTGTACAGTTGCACCTAAGTATTCTCCTTTACGTTCCTTACTTATAACAGACCAGTAAACTTTACCAGTTGTAATATTTGAGTTCTTTGTTAAGTTGATATCTACAAAACGTTCATAGTGACCTAGATCTAAATCAGCTTCTGCGCCATCGTCTGTTACATAAACTTCTCCATGTTGATAAGGGCTCATTGTACCAGGGTCTTTGTTGATGTAGGGATCAAATTTTTGCATTTCTACTTTTAGACCTCTTGCTTTTAAAAGTTGTCCTAAAGATGCTGCTGTAATGCCTTTACCCAATGAAGAAACGACGCCTCCAGTTACGAAAATATACTTTGTTGCCATTTAAATCTCCTTTCACTACCTATCCAGTTACACACTATATATATTAAACTCGAGTGCTTCGAGTTTTATGACTTATAAAAATTACTAATTACCACACACGTTATAAACTGCCTAAAAAACGCTTCGCGTGTTTGGGATCGCTGGCGCGCTCAATATAAATAAATATAAGGTCCACAAAACCACTATGAACACTGGTTTTGCTTATTTTTGTTTATCACTGTATTCAAAAACAGCCTGTGCAATGCTTCGCATCGCCCAGTGCGCTAGCGCGCCCAATATTTAAAATTACATAAGTCAAACCGTTGTAAACACCGGTTTTGACTTATGTAATTTTAAATGCTGTTTTTGTGTTTCACGACAAAAAAAGAGTGAGAAAACACCCATAAGGATGCCACTCACTCAAATAATACGTTATATAGGCAACATCCTTGAACTAGGATGTGCGATTTTTGGAATTTCTTCAAAAATCCTTTATGCTTTTAAAAAATACTTTCCCAGTATATTAAAGATTGTCTATACCGTCAAGAACTTTTTTTAAAAACCTAAGATTAATTCTGCTTCGAAAAATTCATCTGATAACTGAATACCGTATAAGTAAACATTGTCACCAATTTTGAAATCTAAGATGCTTGCGCCACTACCTTCCTTAACACCAACCATCCATAACTTTCCTGCGCCATCTTTCACACGTAAGTTATTTGTTGTCTTAAAGATTTCTGTAATCACACCACTAAATTTAATTTTTTCTGCTGTTTGTTCTACTTTTGTTATAACTGTTAATTTCTCAACTCCGAATGCATCCATATCTAGGGATACATCTTGACCTAATCTCAGACCGTAAAGGTCAATTTTTTCTGCGATATCTTGTGATAACATTTCAACTTTATCAGATATTGGATAGGTCTTCAATTCTCCATTCGTCGAAAGAATTGTCACCTTAGGTGATTCAGAAATAATAATTTCCTTGATGCTTCCTTGATCTTCCGAAACCATTCCAGTACCTTCGATTTTTACTATTTTTCCATATTCCGTTGTTACTTTAAGAATATCACCTTTACGAATTGATTCTCCGCCACGTGTAACCAACTCAAAACCTTGCTCTATCTTTTGCTCAACATAAGTACCGTCTGCTAATTTTACACTGACTGTACTACCAATTTCGAAATCAGTGTCTTTGTTTAGAACACCACTCACTTCGCTATCCTTTGTATACACAGAGATTTTCTTTGCATCTGTTTTCTCTGCATTGACTATAATTCTATCTCCAACAAGGATATCATCAATTCCAATCGTTTCATCATCCTTATCAACTGCAATTGTCGCATATATTTTGAAGTACTCACTGTTACCCGAATCTTCCTTCATTGTTAAAACGCGATAAGCGCCATCATCGCCAGCAAGTGTTTTAGAAAGCTCTACGAAAGTACCTTCATATCTATCAAAATCTCTATCAATTACTAGCTGAACCAAGTTACCTTGAATCACACTAATTGTAACATCTTGACCCTGTTCTAAGTTAAGAATCGAAAGGGCTTTACCGTTCATTGTAATTTTTGCTTTCTCTGCATCATATACTTTCGCAATGCCTTGTGCATCTTTAATCTCTACTAAAGATTGATCAGAGTAAACGCGTCCTACAGAACCTTTAAAAGTACCCGTTTCACTAAATAATGATTGCGGCTGTGTTGTTGAGCCTGTAGTAGCTGTATCTGTAGAATTACTTCCACCCGTAATAGATTCCCCTTCTGTTGGAGAAATAATTAAGTCTGAAGCATTTCCACTTGGCACTTCCGTTGATCCAAGTGCATCATAAAAACCAGCCAACATCGCTACCAATAATTGACGTGTTGTAATTTCTTTTGGTGTAAATTTACCTTCTGCATTTCCCTTACCACTCACCACATTATATTCAACAAGAATATTAACGTATGGTGATGCTGCATGATTGATATCAAAAGCATCTTTAAAATCGAAGGAAATGATTTTGTTTAAATTTTCTTTTTTGAAGACATTTAACATTTTACCCATAAAGATTGACGTATCAATCTTCTTTGCAGTAGATAATGTGCCATCTTGAACAAAGAATTTAAGTTCATCTTCTACAATGACTTCTTTTTCAAGTGCATATGCTACTGCTGGATATGTTGCACCGTATGGCTCCAATGTTTTAGGAATATTTAGTGCTGAAATCTTCGCATTGTGAGTTGACACAAGCGCCTCTTCATTTAAACTGTCAATCAGCCCCGATGCTTTAACAGTTTTATATAATGCAACAATTACTTCTAACTTTGTTGCTTCTTGTGCAGGCTTAAATGTTGCATCTTCATATCCGGGCACCGCCCCCATACTACTCATCTTTTCTACAACAGAATTTGCCCAATGTGATTCAGGTACATCAGTAAAAGATTGTGCCGCAAACGCAGTACTCATCCCTGATAAAGCCACTGATACACCAAGACAAATCGTTATTAGTTTTTTTATACTTCGTTTCATCTTATTCCTCCTATATTCATAATGCAATTGTTTCTCTTGCAACCCATGCATAACTTTCTAAATTAATTATATCACTTAATTAACACTTTACTATTACAATTTCTTGACAAGGCTCTTTATTAGTGCTTTAGAGGTGAACTTATGATAAGATATTAGGTGGAAAAGACTATTATGAAAACGCATTCGTTTTCACTATTGAAAGAGGTTAAACAATGGTTATAACAATAGATAAGGAAGAGATATACTACGAGATTCATGGCGAAGGCCCTCCCCTCTTAATGCTACATGGTTGGGGCAGTCATTTAAATAATTTTTCAGCACTTATAGAGGCTTACAAAGATCGCTATACAGTTTATGCACTAGATTTCCCTGGCTTTGGTCAATCAAAAGAACCAACAAGAGCCTTGTCAATTTATGATTATGCTGATTTAACGGAAGGCTTTATGGATGCGCTTAAGATTCCAACACCGACCATACTGTCACATTCTTTTGGTGGTAGGGTATCACTTATTATTGGAAGTAAGAGAGCCATCCCCAAAATGATATTAACAGGCTGTGCAGGCATTCGTCCTGACCGATCTGCTTTATACTATGCAAAAATTTATGGTTACAAAACAATGAAAGTGCTTTCAAAACTACCATTGCTAAATTTTGTCTTCAAAGAAATGGTTGAGGATTATCGCACCAAAGTAGGGTCGAGCGATTACAATACTGCTTCTCCTATAATGAAGCAAATTCTATCGAAGGTTGTGACTCAGGATTTAAGACATCACTTAAAGGACATTTCAGCACCTTGCCTCTTGATTTGGGGTGAACTAGATACTGCTACACCACTACAAGATGGGGAGCTTATGGAGAAAAATATTCCTGATGCTGGTCTTGCAGTATTAAAAAAAGCAACACATTATGCATTTCTTGAACAACACAATCAATTCGTTACTATTATGAATAAATTTTTAGAGGAGTAATCATGACACACAGCATACTAGTGGCTTGCTTTATCGGGCTTGCCTTTTATAAGAATCAACGAGATCTGCATATGTTTCAGCAAAATAGTTACCGTCCAGAACGCTACTTAAAATGGCGTAAAACACAAAAGAAAATTCACGGATTTGATATAGCACTTTTATATGCCACGATTGCTATGATTGCAGCAAACTTAGTTCATACTTCTTTGGTTTCAAGTTTACTCAATGGCGTGGGTTTAGTATTTCTATTTGTATCAGCACTTGGGTTCAAACTTAGAATTGATGCATCACCAGAAAAGAAGAAATTGGTCTACACAAATCGTGTCAAACGATTGAATATGACACTGGCTATTTTGTACTTGATATTTTTCATTGTTATGTTGATATTTCCGCTGATTTTTTCCATTGTCATTATGGCATTTGCAACAAGCGTATCATTTATTGGCGTGCTGAAGGCCAATTGGTTAAACAAACCCATGGAGCAACACATCAATAATGGTTTTATCAATGATGCAAAGCGTCGTTTAAAAGAAAATCCAAATTTAATCGTTATTGGTATTACCGGTTCTTATGGTAAAACCAGTGTAAAAAATATTTTGTATCACCTTTTATCACAAAAATACAATGTGCTGATGACACCAGAAAGTTACAATACGCTTTTAGGGGTTACACGTACGATCCGTGAGCAGTTACTACCAACCCATGAAATCATTATTGTTGAAATGGGTGCAAAACAATCTGGGGACATCAAGGAAATTTGTGACCTTGTCACACCAGACATCGGTATCATCACTTCTATCGGACCCCAGCATTTAGATACTTTTAAAACAATTGAAACAGTTCAGCGTACCAAAGGTGAGCTCTTTGAAGGGGTTAAAGCCGGTGGACATGTTTACATGAACGCAAATGACCCGCTGATTATGACTTTACCAAAGCGTGAGGATGTGAATTTCACTTACTTTGGTCTAGAGTCAGATAGTTTAGAGACTGTTGCAGCAAATGAAACACTTTATCTTGGAAAAGATATTTACTTAGATAAGAAAGGCACACATTTTTCTTGTCTATCTTCAAAGGACGGCCTATGTGAAATGACCACTAAATTACTTGGGGCACATAACATCGGTAATATGATGGGTTCCATTGCCATTGCAGGTGATTTAGGCGTACAACTTAAGAGACTCAGTACTTATCTATACGATATCGAAGCAGTCGAACACCGTCTGTCATACAGAACAACAGGTCTTAACTACACAATTATTGATGATGCCTTTAACTCCAATCCAGTCGGATCAAAGAATGCAGTTGAAGTTCTCTCTCAAATGGAAGGTAATAAGAAAATCATCATCACGCCAGGAATGATTGAACTTGGTGATAAGCAATACGAATTGAACAAAGCATTTGGAACTGCTATCGCTGCAGTTTGTGATCATACAATATTAGTCGGACCAAAGCAAACACAACCTATTCAGGATGGCTTAAGAGAAGCAGGATACGATGAAGACAAATTAACGATTGCCCCTAATTTAAAAGCAGCCTTTGCCACATTAAATCAAATGGTTGGTGAAGGGGATATCGTCTTATTAGAAAATGATTTACCAGACTCATTTAACGAATAAATTATCAGAGGAGAGCTTATGGTTCATTTAGGTGTGTTTTTTGGCAGCAATACAGTAGAACATGAAATATCAGTTATTACTGCAATTCAAGCCATTGAACATTTAAAACAATTAGAAGGTTATAAAATAGTGCCAATATACGTTTCTAAAGAAGGTGATACCTATACAGGTGATGCCCTTTTCGAAATGGACAATTATAAAGACATCAAAAAACTTAAAGAACAATTAACACCAGTTGCCTTGACCAAGGGTAAGCAAGTGATACAATTACTCAAAGTTCCATTTAAGAATTTTACAAATCCCTTGGTGGATGAAATTCATGTGGCTTTTCCAATATTCCACGGAAGTTTTGGCGAAGACGGTACATTTCAAGGTTTATTCGAATTAATGGACATTCCCTATGTTGGCTGTGATGTTTTATCAGCAGCAACAACCATGGATAAAATTTCTTCTAAACTCATTATGAAGGAATGTGCTATTCCTGTTTTAGACTACTACTGGTTAAATGCCAATGAATGGGTTGACGGCACAGAGACACATATGGATGCAATTGAGGACAAGTTTACTTATCCTATGATTGTAAAGCCCTCTAATACGGGCTCGAGCATTGGGGTATCCGTTGCACATAATCGTTCAGAATTAGAGGATTCAATTAATAACGTTAGAAAATTTTCAAATAGAATACTTGTAGAGTACATGGTTCAAGATATTATGGAGGTCAACATCTCTGTTCTTGGAGATAGTGAGGAGGCAATTGTTTCGGTTATTGAACGCCCTATTACCGATGATGAATTTTTAACCTTTGAAGACAAGTATGAAAATAACAGCAAATCAGAGGGTATGTCGTCTCTGAAACGTGAAATTCCAGCCCTTCTACCTGATGGAATGAAGGAAACAATCGAAGCAATCGCTTTAAAAGCATTTGGCGTTCTAGACTGTAGCGGGGTCAGCCGTTTAGATTTTATTATCGATCAAGCAACTGGTGGTATTTATGTCAATGAATTAAACACCATTCCAGGCTCTTTATCATTCTATTTATGGGAACCAAGTGGAATTCCTTATCCAGAATTGTTGAAGAGATTGATTCAATTAGCTTATAGCAAACACCGTCGAAAGAAGAAACTTGTATTTTCTAATAAAACCAACATTCTTTCAGGCGTTGATTTAAAAGGTATCAAGAAATAGGAGGGGTATGAATGAGTTACGCAAAAATATTAATCGTTGAAGATGAAAAAGAAATATCTAGCCTTGTTAAAGACTATTTAACTGCTTCAAACTATGACGTTATCGTTGCTGACGATGGCGAGGAAGGCATTGCACTTTTTAGAAAAGAACAACCTGATATGGCGATATTAGATATTATGCTTCCAAAAATGGATGGCTTTGAAGTATGCCGTACCATTCGACAAGAATCAAAAATTCCAATTATCATGTTAAGTGCAAGAAAAGAAGATACTGACAAGATTCTTGGACTTGGATTAGGGGCCGACGACTATATCACTAAGCCTTTTAGCCCTAGAGAACTGATTGCGCGTGTTCAATCTCACTTCAGACGTTATAGTGAGTTATCAGAACCAACGCAAAAGTCCGATGCCTTGGTATTTGGTGAATTAGAAATAGACCCAAAAGCCTATATTGTTCGTGTAAAAGGCGAAGAAGTACCTTTCTCTGTTAAAGAGTTTGAGATCCTTCATTACTTAGCGCTCAACATGAACCAGGCTCTTTCAAGAGAAAAAATATTTGAATCTATTTGGGGATTTAATGAATATGGTGACATTAACACGGTCACAGTACATGTTAGAAAAATCAGAGAAAAAATAGAAGAAGATCCTTCTACACCAAAATACATTGAAACTATTTGGGGTATTGGATACAAATTTAAAGCACCAAAGAACTAAAGAGGTGACGAATGAAAGTTACGATACGTAAAAAACTTATATTTTCTTATTTGTCTTTGCTCATCGTTCCAATTTTAATTGTCATTGCCCTTATCTTTCTACTATCTAGTCCAATTATTAAGTTACCAGCATTTGAACGGGTAGAGAAAATGAATGATATACAGTATTCTATTGGAAATCTCGTTCAAGAAAGCGTGAATGCTGGAAAGGTCGATATTAGTAATGAAAATATACTAAAGCTCATTGACAGTCGTTATATTAAGCGGGTTATTTTTGTTAGCAATG
>JMSV01000089.1_pt1 | contig 13637 bp, 17 predicted proteins | sample 179021 | NCBI WGS metagenome assembly JMSV01 (sample SAMN02769581, study PRJNA246767) | bioreactor metagenome | isolation source: Culture-2 Bioreactor Bmz derived from microbial biomass from the upper 2 cm... | place: Germany: Bremen | collected day 87 after inoculation | reverse complement strand
TTTTAGGGGCTATTTGGTGTGATATGATAAGTAAAGAATAAAATGAACGAGGTGTTTTATGGAAACGAAAATCATCAAAATTGAAAAAGATGTTTATGATAAAGAGTTGTTAAGATTACCATCCGAAGCCTTGGCAGAAGGACGTACGGTAGCCTTTCCAACTGAGACTGTTTATGGAATTGGTGCCAATGCTCTAGATGAATCAGCAATCAAAAAAATATTCAAAGCAAAGGGTAGACCATCAGATAATCCATTAATTGTACACGTAACAACTTTAGAGGCTGTGGAAACTTTAGTAGATGAAGTGACACCAGTCGCACAAAAACTTATGGATGCTTTTTGGCCGGGACCATTGACGATAATCTTTAAGAAAAGTATTGCGGTACCTGAATCTGTTACAGCCGGCCTTTCAACTGTTGCTATTCGTATGCCTAGTCATCCCGTAGCAAAAGACCTAATTGAACTGTCAGGTGTACCGGTTGCCGCACCAAGTGCCAATCTTTCTGGCAAACCAAGTCCGACGACTGGTGAGCATGTAATAGAGGATTTAAGCGGACGTGTGGATTATATTGTGGTTGGTGACCAAACGGATGTTGGATTAGAGTCGACTGTAGTGGATGCGACGGGTGAAGTTGCTATGATTCTTAGACCTGGTGGCGTCACGAAGGAAGCCCTAGAGGCAGTTGTAGGGATGGTTAGAATTGATCCTGCAATAGAAGCAGGAAGTATGGATAAGTTAGTGCCTAAATCACCTGGTATGAAATACACGCATTATGCACCAGAAGCAGAAGTTTTATTGTTACAAGGGACTGAAGTTGCAATGGTAGAAATGATCCAAAACATGTGCCAACGATTTGTTACGAGTGGCAAAAGAGTGGGTATTATGACTTGTGATGAACATGTGGATGATTATGAATGTGGTGTCGTTCTTTCGCTTGGGTCAAAGGATAATTTAGAGGGTGTTGCTCAACAATTATTTGCCACTTTAAGAGCCTTTGATGAGCATGCTGTAGATATTATTTTGGCAGAGTCTTTTGAAGAGGATGGTCTTGGAAGTGCAGTGATGAACAGGCTTAGAAAAGCTGCTGGGAATCAAGTGATTGAAGTATAGGAAAAATTAGTTATTGAACTTATAAAATATAACTGTTATAATGTTGATGTTTTGAGTATATCGGAGGTGTGCAATGAAAATCGGTTTAGGTTGTGACCATGGTGGTTACGGATTAAAAGAAACAATTAAGGAACACTTAGCGTCAAAAAATATTGAATTTGTTGATTATGGAACACATACAACAGACTCAGTGGATTATCCAGAGTACGGTGAAAAAGTTGCCAATGCAGTAGCGGCAGGAGAAGTAGGTTTAGGAATCTTAATCTGCGGAACGGGTCTTGGTATTTCTATGGCAGCGAATAAGGTAAAAGGTATTCGTGCAGCAGTTGTAAGCGATTGCTTTACAGCAGAAATGTCAAAAGCACATAACAATGCAAACATTTTAGCACTTGGGGATCGTGTTGTTGGAAAAGGCTTAGCGTTAAAGATTGTAGACACATGGTTAAACACTGAATTTGAGGGCGGACGACACGCTAATCGCGTTGATAAAATTGTTGCCATCGAAAATAAACATTATAAATAGGAGGGGTCCAATGGGTAAAGTACATGAAATGAGTCATCCATTAATCCAGCATAAATTATCTATTTTAAGAGATAAGCACACTGGAGCAAAAGAATTTAGAGAAGTAGCAAAAGAAATTTCTATGCTAATGGGTTATGAAGTAACAAGAGATTTACCACTTGAAGAAGTTGAAATTGAAACACCAGTTTGTAAGACGATGACGAAAGTAATCGCAGGTAGAAAATTAGGTATCGTTCCAATTTTAAGAGCAGGTCTTGGTATGGTTGATGGTTTCTTAAGTTTATTACCAGCTGCAAAAGTTGGACACGTTGGACTATATAGAGATCCAGAAACATTAGAACCAGTAGAATATTACTGTAAATTACCAACAGATGTAACGGAAAGAGAATTAATCGTTGTAGATCCAATGCTAGCAACAGGTGGTAGTGCGATTATGACAATTGACCTTATCAAAAGAAAAGGCGTAAAGCAAATCAAATTTGCGTGTCTAATCGGATGTCCAGAAGGTGTTAAAGCACTTCAAGACGCACATCCAGATGTAGATATTTACATCGCTTCAATTGATGAAATGTTAAATGATCACGCATACATCGTTCCAGGCCTTGGTGATGCAGGCGATAGATTATACGGTACAAAGTAAGCTTAAACAATTAGCTTTATAAAATTAGGATGATAGAGGACTATTTTATTTGTAATGAGAATTATGAATGGGATAGTCCTTTTTATTTTGTAGTTGTGCATTTATTTTGATGCAATCATTTCATGAAACATTCTTTCACTAAGTCTAAAGAAGGGCACTTTAGAAACTCGTTCAAGAACGTTTCATGAAGTGCTTTCAAATGAAATCCTCAACAAGCTTTATAAAAGAAATTGGAATCATTTCGGTATATGAAATGGTTAAATTCAAATGACCGATTATATGGACTCATTCAAAATCATATGCTCTTGTTGCAAGATAAATAATGTTGAAGATAAATCATTTAAAATAAGATTTCTCGAAAGGGTTTGTGAGGTGTTCTCCCTCACACTTAGAGAGAGAAAACTTATTTTATAAATTTGTGAACCTTCAACCATTATGATAAAATTTCCTTGAATCATTTAATTATTACATTACATATAGGAAGAAAAAATGGAGGGAATCAAGTGGAACGCATCGATAAGATAAATTATTATTTGGATATTGCAGAAACAGTTTTGGAAAGAGGCACATGTCTTCGACGAAATTATGGGGCGATTATTGTTAAAAATGATGAAATAATTTCGACGGGTTATACAGGGGCGCCGAGGGGGCGCAAAAATTGTATAGACCTTGGTTATTGTATGCGAGAACAACTTCAGATTCCTAGAGGTGAACGCTATGAAAAATGTCGTTCGGTTCATGCTGAGGCAAATGCTTGTCTTTCAGCAGCAAGAAAAGATATGATTGATGGAACCCTTTATTTAGTGGGCAAGGATAAGAAAACAGGCAAGTATGTTGAACAAGGTAACTCCTGTTCAATGTGTAAGCGCATGATTATTAATTCGGGTATCGAAAAAGTCATTATTAGAGATGATCAATTGAATTTCAGAGAAGTCGGTGTATGTGATTGGATCTATTATGATGATTCTTTAGAGAATAAAAATGGTTACTAAATTCAGAATTATGTTAAGTATAGATAACAATCTTCCTGAAAACATTGAAAAATGAATCATTTATGTGTAAAATACTGTGGGGCGTTAAATTAAAACAGTGGTTGAACATTGTTGTGAGAGTGCGTTAGAGTACATAGAAAGATTCGAGGTGTAACGAGTGAGTGTTATTATATTACCTTTTATTATAGCGATTATATTGAGTTACGGTTTTACGCCGTTTGCAAAAGAAGTAGCCTACAAAATAGGTGCAATAGATATACCAAAGGATGAGAGACGTGTTCATTCAAAACCGATTCCAAGACTTGGTGGCCTAGCGATTTATATGGCATTTATCATATCCTTTGTCTTGTTTTCCAAAATGCCAACGGAACAATTAGTTGGTATTGTTGTCGGAACGTCAATTATATTTTTTACAGGTGTCGTAGATGATGTACATCCGCTAAGCGCCAAAGTAAAAATGTTATTACAAATAATAGCGGCTTGTGTCATTATGGCTGTAGATATAAGAATTTTGGGTTTTGGTAATCCATTTGTTGATGGTGGCTACATCTATTTAGGGTGGTTATCTTATCCGGTTACATTATTCTGGATTGTTGGTATTACCAACACAGTTAACTTAATTGATGGATTAGATGGATTAGCAGCTGGTGTTTCAGCGATTTCTGCATCGGTATTGGTTTATGTGGCCCTTATTAATGGATGGACTGATACGGCGGTCTTAACGGCTATTGTTGCAGGTGCTTGTATTGGATTTTTACCATATAACTTTAATCCAGCACAGATTTTTATGGGTGATGGTGGTTCCTTATTACTAGGCTTCATTTTATCGGCTATTTCTGTAACGGGTACACTTAAGAGTGCAACGGCAATCACAATAGCTGTCCCAGTACTTGCTTTAGGTGTTCCAATCTTTGATACAACCTTTGCGATTGTAAGAAGACTTGTAATGAAGCGACCAATTATGGAAGCGGACAAGGGTCACTTACACCACAGACTCTTAACAATTGGTTTTGATCAAAAGGGTGCAGTAATAAGATTGTACTCGATTAGCGTTTTATTAGGTGTCGGTGCTGCTTTTATAGCATCAGGAAGCTTTATAAATGCCATGGTAGCATTGGCAATCGGTATTACTTTAATTATGATTCCAATTAGTCAAACGACTGCTTCTGGAGAACGTTTAGTGAGAAGTAGAAAATAAATAGAAAACTAAACATGCAAGGGCTTAGGTCCTTGCATTTATACTAAGTAGAATAATATATAAATTTGAGAGGTGTGAAAAAATGATAAGAGTAATGTCTATATTTGGAACCCGTCCTGAAGCTATTAAGATGGCGCCAGTGGTAAAAGCCTTAGAAAGAGCAGAGGGTATAGAATCAATTGTATGTGTCACTGCACAGCATAGAGAAATGTTGGATCAAGTATTGGAATTATATGATATAAAGCCAAATCATGATTTAAATATTATGAAATCAGGACAATCCTTAAGTGAAATTACTTCAAGGGTACTATTAGGACTTGAAGACGTGATGAAAAAGGATAGACCAGATTTGATTCTTGTCCACGGTGATACATCAACAACTTTTTCAGCGTCACTTGCAGCTTTTTACAATGGCATCAAAGTTGGGCATGTTGAAGCGGGGCTTCGAAGTTATGACAAATTGTCACCATTCCCTGAAGAAATGAATCGTTCCCTCGTAGGAAGAATTGCAGATTTTCATTTTGCACCAACAGAAGGCAATTATAAAAACTTAAAATCAGAACATATTAAAGAAGAAACTATTTTCATTACTGGTAATACTGTTATCGATGCCTTGCATGAAGTCGTAGAAGATAATTATGTTTTTGAAGAAGAAAAATTGAATAAAATCGATTACTTAAACAGAAAAGTGATTTTCATGACAGCCCATAGAAGAGAGAATTTAGGACAACCAATGGAAAACATATTTGCAGCCGTTAGACATCTTGTCGAAGAGAATGATGAAGTAGAAGTTGTCTTTCCAATGCATTTAAATCCTAAAGTTAGAGAAATCGTTTATAGACATTTAAGCAATCATGATCGTATTCATCTTATTGAACCATTAGAATATAAGCCATCGGCTAATTTGATGAAGCGTTGTTATATGATTTTAACGGATTCTGGTGGTATTCAAGAAGAAGGACCTTCTCTTGGAAAACCAGTTGTTGTTTTACGTAAAGAAACTGAGCGCCCAGAAGCAGTAGCAGCTGGAACAGTGGCTATGGCAGGTGTTGAAAAGAAAGCTATTATTGATGCTGCTCAAAAGCTTATTTCTAGCCCAGAAGCCTACGAATGTATGTCGAAAGCTATTAATCCTTATGGGGATGGAACGGCATCTGAGCAAATAATTGAAGCGATACAGAGTGCGTTTAAAAATTAACGTCTTTAAACATGATTAGAAATGGAAATTATACAGGTGTTTACACACCTGTTTTTTTGTGCAAATAATTACTCTAAATCTGATTTAAACAATGCTTTGCGGGGAAAGAATATGGTGATAGTTAAATGGAAAACGTATACGAATGTACAGGTATATGTACAAAATTTATTAATCTTTAACATAAAACAGCCAAAATAGTGATTTTGCTTTCGATTTGAAAGAAAACATATAGAAAGCAACATAGATTCGTCGTGAAAGTCTTAATTACATTGAAAATATTACGAAAATGATACAAAGAAGTTTATAAAGCGAAATAGATAGACATAAATTTAACAAGACTTTTTTTGTTCGGATTGTATAAATGTTATAAAGAAACTGAAGGTCAACCCCCATAAAAACCCTATTTTCAGACTATTTCATTAGATAAAATTAACGTACGGTATCCACAAAGAGTTTAAAATATGATATCCTAAGATAGTGGTTCGAAATCAAAGACACTTAGAGAACGGTCACATATGACTTTTTAAGAACCCCATTACATTAAAAAAATACGAAAATATAAATACTCTGGGAATGGCGATGCCATTCCCAGAAAAGAATAAACATCAAACTCCATGATAAAGAGTTTGAATTTTCAGACGGTTTCAAGGAGGCAGAAAATGGGTAATAAGGATTTCAGGATGTATGAAAATCTTGTTTTTGTCTCACAGATAGGAATTTCAATGGCTATGCCAATATTTGTAGGTGTCTACGGAGGTAATTGGTTAGATCAACGCGTAGGGACGACAGGTATTTTTCTTCTAATAGGCATACTATTAGGTGTCGGCACATCATTTATGAACTTATATAAAATTGCTATTTCTAAGAGCAAAGACAGAAAAAGAAGGTAAGTGCTTTAGAAAAAATTAAGAATTATTTCAGAACTTATTAAAACTTAAAGCATATACTTAAATGACAGCATACAAAAATAGAAATAGACAAGGGATGTGATTGCATGGAGACAACGAAGGCATTGTTAAGAACCACTTATAAATACGTGTTGATAATATACTTCTTGGCCTTAGGTGCATCTTTTCTTTTTGTACAGGACTTTATGCCCTTTGTAATTGGATTGACTTTTGGGGTCCTCATCTCGATGGTCAACTTTTTTGAGCTTGCAAGAACGGTTCATCAGTCGGTTACAATGTCGCCTAAAAAGGCTCATAGTTACGCAACAACACATTATTTTTTAAGGTTTGTTATTAATGCTGTGGTGATTTTCATATCGATTAAAGCGCCATACATAAATATATTTGGTACCATCATTGGGTTGTTATTAATAAAATTTGTAATCTACTTTACGAATTTGTTTAATGATAGAGAGTATTTTAAAAATATAATTAGGAGAAAGGAGGAGGAATAGTGGGTAGCGAAGGTTTTGGACCACGGGTAGTATTTACGATTCCTGGTACTGAAATACTGGTTTCTGAGACCGTCACCGTCACATGGTTTATCATGGCAGTTATCATGATAGTTACAATTCTTGCGACGCGTAAGATGGAAAAAGTACCGAAGGGATCACAGGTTGTTACTGAAGCTATTGTCAGTGGTGTAAGTGATTTAACAAGTCAAACGATGGGTGCGAAGAATATTGCATTTGCACCATATGTCGGTATGTTATTGTTTTTTGTTGCATTTTCGAATCTCGCTGGATTGGTAGGTCTTAGACCACCAACGGCAGATGTAAACACAACAATGGCATTAGCAATGATGACGTTTTTTATGACACATTTCTTTGGATGTAGATCTAAGGGGATATTTAGCTATTTTAAAGGATTTTTAGAACCCTTTCCATTATTGTTACCACTAAATATTATGGGTGAGTTAGCAAATCCGATTTCGCTGAGTTTCCGTCTCTTCGGAAATATTATAGGTGGACTTATAATTATGAATCTACTTTACGGTGCGCTTGGAGGATTTACAGAAATGTTACTTAACATTTCAATACCGTTTTTCCAAGTGGGTATTCCAGCAGTCTTACATGTCTACTTTGACTTGTTTGCTGGTTTATTACAATCATTTATATTTGCAATGCTCACAATGGTATTTGTGTCAATGTCAATGGATTAGTAGTTTATAGAGAGGTGATTTTATGGAGCAAATCTCTACGAGAGCGTTAATACTTGCCTGCTCGGCTATAGGTGCTGGTTTAGCAATGATCGCTGGTATAGGACCTGGTATTGGACAGGGCTATGCAGCTGGTAAAGGTGCTGAAGCAGTTTCTAAAAACCCTAAGAGCGGTAAGCAAAGTATGATGGTTATGTTATTAGGTGCAGCCGTAGCAGAAACATCAGGTATTTTGGCGTTAGTTGTAGCATTAATTATGTTATACGGTAACCCTTTAGTAAATCTAGAAGGCGCAAGTTTGATTATTATGGCTTCAGCAATAGGTGCTGGATTCTCAATGATCGCAGGAATTGGCCCTGGTATTGGACAAGGATATGCCGCTGGTAAAGCGACGGAAGCTGTAGGTAAGCGACCGAAACTTCAACCAATGATCGTAAGAACAATGTTTTTAGGACAAGCAGTTGCGCAAACAACTGGTATATACGCACTTATCGTGTCGTTAGTACTGTTATTTGCAAATCCACTTGTCAATTTATTAAAGTAAATCTATTATAAATATTTTGTTTATAAGGAGGAAAATGAATATGGAACCTATCACAGGAAAAGCATTAATATTAGCAGCATCAGCAATCGGAGCAGGACTTGCTATGATCGCAGGAATTGGCCCTGGTATTGGACAGGGGTACGCAGCAGGTAAAGGTGCAGAAGGTGTCGGAAGACAACCAGAAGCACAAGGCGATATCGTAAGAACGATGTTACTAGGAGCAGCAGTTGCAGAGACAACTGGTATTTATGGATTAATTATTGCTTTAATTTTATTATTTGCAAATCCACTAGTTGGCATGTTATAAGAAATTGGACGTAGATCCTTTAAAAACAAAGGAGGCAGATCAATGTTGGTAGGATTAACCGCTGCCGAACTACGCCTTGGTTTAGTGCAATTTGACTGGACGTTCGTTTTTCAAATAGCAAATACACTGATCTTATTTTTATTCTTAAAGAAATTCTTATTTAAGCCTGTTACAGAATTTATGACAGCTAGAGAAGAAGAATTATCTGGTGCATTTAAGGATGCAGAAGATAAAAATAATGAAGCAGACGTTATAAAGTCTGAATATTTGGAAAAGATTAGCAAGGCCGAGGACGAAGGCAGAACTATAGTAAAAGAAGCTTCAAAAAGAGCTGAAAAACGTGCTTCGGATATCATTAAAGATGCAGAACATGAAGTATCTTCATTGAGAGACAAAGCAAAAGTTGATATTGAAAGAGAAAAATCTAAAGCAATTAATGCTTTAAAAGATGATATTGCAGGACTTGCAATACTTGCAGCTACGAAAGTAGTGAAACATGAGTTAAAAGAAGAAGAACACAAAGATTTAATTAATCAATTCATTGATGAGGTAGGGGATGCGAAATGGCAAAACTAGTTGCAAAAACCTACTCAGATGCTCTCTTCGAAGTAGGTTTAGAGAATAATTCTCTAGAAGCGCTTTTAGAAGAACTCTCATTTATTGAGAAATCTTTTTTGGAGTATCCAGATTTTTTGGAGTTATTTAGAACACCAAGAGTGAGTATTGAGGAACGTAAAAATATTATGACTTCAATATTTGGTGATAAAGTCTCTGATGAGATGATGAATTTCTTAAAAGTTATTTTAGATAAAAGAAGAGCGTCGGAAATTTTTGATATAAAAAATGAATTTCAAGTTGCAGTTCATAAACATAATAATATATTAGAAGCAATTGTTCTTTCTACAGTAGCAATTACTGAAGAACAATCTGCTAAGATTATTAAAGGATTAACTGCTGTTACTGGAAATGATATTATAATCAAAAATAAAATCGATGAATCACTAATTGGTGGTGTTGTAATTTATATTGGTGACAAAATCATCGATGGCTCAGTTAAGAAGAAACTCTCAGATTTAAAAGAAGAGTTAGCGCAAATTATTGTGTAATTAATAATATAGGAGTGATTTGAAACATGAATCTTAGACCCGAAGAAATAAGTTCTGTAATAAAAGAACAGATAATGCGATATGAGTCTAAACTTCAAGTTGAAGACACGGGTACCGTAATCCAGGTAGGTGATGGAATCGCTAGAGTTCACGGACTTGCTAAATGTATGTCAGGCGAGTTACTTGAATTCCCAGGTGATGTTTACGGTATGGTACTAAACCTTGAAGAAGACAGTGTAGGAGCCGTGTTATTTGGTTCCGATACGCATATTAAAGAAGGCGATCCAGTTAAAAGAACTGAAAGAATCGTTGAAGTGCCAGTAGGCGATGCTTTACTTGGCAGAGTAGTTAATTCACTTGGACAACCAATAGATGGTAAAGGTCCGATTAAAACTGATAAATTCAGACCAATCGAATCGAATGCATCAGGTGTAATAGCTAGAAAATCAGTAAACCAACCACTACAAACGGGTATCAAAGCGATTGATTCGATGATTCCAATTGGTAGAGGACAGAGAGAGCTGATTATCGGTGATAAGCAAACTGGTAAAACAGCCATTGCCATCGATACAATAATCAACCAAAAAACAGAAGATGTAATTTGTATTTACGTAGCAATCGGTCAAAAGAACTCGACAGTTGCTCAATTAGTAAAGACATTAGAAGATAAGGGTGCAATGGATTATTCAATCGTTGTAGCTGCTTCTGCATCAGATCCAGCACCATTACAATACATCGCACCATATGCGGGTGTTGCAATGGCGGAAGAATTTATGTATGCCGGCAAAGACGTACTAATTGTTTATGATGATTTATCTAAGCATGCCGTTGCTTACCGTGCCATGTCATTACTTCTTAGAAGACCACCAGGTCGTGAAGCTTACCCGGGTGATGTTTTCTATATTCATAGTAGATTACTTGAGCGTGCTGCAAAATTAAATGATTCATTAGGTGGTGGTTCAATCACTGCTTTACCAATCATTGAAACACAAGCAGGTGACGTATCAGCATATATTCCAACAAACGTAATTTCGATTACGGATGGCCAAATTTTCCTTGAGTCAGAATTATTCTTCTCAGGACAACGTCCAGCAGTAAACGCTGGTATCTCAGTATCGAGAGTTGGTGGAGATGCACAAATCAAAGCAATGAAGAAAGTTTCTGGTAAAATTAAGCTTGAATTAGCTCAGTACAGAGAACTTGCTGCATTTGCACAATTTGGATCTGACTTAGATGCAACAACACAAAGAGTTCTTGCTCACGGTGAGCGTTTAATGGAAATCCTGAAACAAGGTCTTCATGATACGCGTAAAGTTGAGCATCAAACAATGACGATTTATGCTGTTGTTAATAAGCACTTAATGGATATTCCAGTTCCTGCAGTATTACGATTCGAAGCTGAATTTGGTCGTTTTATGGATGAAAGTTATCCAACTGTTGGTAAAGAAATCAGAGAAACTGGAAACTTAGGAAAAGAAGCAGAAGAAAAACTTATCGAAGCTATTGAAAAATTCAAGAAGCTTTTCGATGTTAATGAGGATTAACTTTTGCAGTAAAATTGCCTAGGAGGAAAAGTTATGGCTGGTGGTACACGTGATATAAAACGTAAAATAAAAAGTGTTACTAGTACTATGCAGATTACTAAGGCTATGGAACTTGTATCAACTGCAAAATTAAAGAAGTCGAAAGACCGCCTTGAAAAGACAAGACCATATTATGAAACAGTTTTAGAAACCGTAAATAATATTATGCGTGATAGCGATATCGACGAGCATGAGTACTTGTCAAATAGAGAAATTAAGAAATCTCTTTATATTGTCGTAACGGCAGATAGAGGATTATGTGGTGGATATAATGTCAATGCTATTAAAACTGCAGTAGCACATATTGAAGATCCAGAAAAAGCTGTCATTATACCAATTGGTAAAAATGCAGTAAAGTTTTTTAAACGTAATGACTTTGAAATTGCAAAAGAATTCTTAGGAATCTCTGAGAAACCTCAGTTTTCAGATGCAAAAGAAATTGCTCGTATAGCGATGAAGTTGTATTCACAAGAAGAAGTTGATGCAGTTCATTTAGTTTATACACGTTTAGAAAGTACAATAGCACAAGTAGCAACTAGATTACAGCTAGTGCCACTTGATGTAACTGCGGCTACAGAAGTTGTAGAGGAAGCAGAAGAAAAACAATTTTCGAGCCATCTGCTGAAGTTGTATTAGATTACTTAATTCCAAAGAGTATTGAAAGTACTATATTTGGAGGATTAATTGAGTCATCTACATCTGAACAAGCGGCGAGAAGAATTGCTATGGAAAATGCAACTGATAATGCGGTTGAAAGAATTGATGAATTAACATTAACTTATAACCAAGCAAGACAGTCTGCAATCACACAAGAAATTAATGAAATTGTTGGTGGTGCGGAAGCATTAAAGTAGCATAAATGAAAGGATGTGAAATTCTATATGTCCCAAGGGATTGGAAAGATTATACAGGTAATTGGACCAGTTGTAGATATTCGTTTTAACGCTGAAGAGCTTCCGAAAATTTATGATGCGGTTACAATTGAATTTTTAGAGAATAAATTAACTGTCGAAGTAGCACAGCATATTGGTGACAGTGTTGTTAGATGTATTGCCATGTCTTCAACTGAAGGTCTTGTAAGAGGCGTAGAAGCAATTGCAACAGGATCGCCGATTTCGGTACCTGTCGGTGCAAAAACACTTGGTCGTATCTTTAATGTACTTGGAGAAGTTGTTGATGAAAAAGAATTTGATACATCTGGCGAAAATTGGTCAATTCACCGTGAAGCGCCAAAGTTTGATGATTTAGAAACATCTTCAGAAATCCTTGAAACAGGAATCAAAGTAGTAGATTTAATTTCTCCTTACGCAAAGGGTGGTAAGATCGGCCTATTTGGTGGTGCTGGTGTTGGTAAGACGGTTCTTATTCAAGAGCTTATCAATAACATTGCCAAAGAGCATGGTGGTTTATCAGTTTTTGCAGGTGTAGGTGAGAGAACAAGAGAAGGTAATGACTTATATCATGAAATGATTGAATCAGGCGTTATCGATAAAACTACAATGGTATTCGGCCAAATGAATGAACCACCTGGAGCGAGAATGAGAGTTGCGCTTACAGGACTTACAATGGCTGAGTATTTTAGAGATCAAGAAGGTAGAGACGTACTTTTATTCGTCGATAATATCTTTAGATTTACACAAGCGGGTTCGGAAGTATCAGCATTACTTGGTCGTATGCCAAGTGCCGTTGGTTACCAGCCAACTTTAGCAACAGATATGGGTGCTTTACAGGAGAGAATCACTTCTACTAAGAAGGGATCTATCACATCTGTACAGGCGGTATATGTACCGGCGGATGACCTTACGGATCCAGCGCCAGCAACAACGTTTGCCCATCTTGATGCGACAACAGTACTTTCAAGAAAAATTTCTGAACTTGGTATTTACCCAGCGGTAGATCCACTTGATTCTTCATCAAGAATGCTTGCACCAGAAATCGTTGGTCATGAACATTACGAAGTAGCAAGAGAGACTCAAGAAATTCTTCAGAGATATAAAGAACTTCAAGATATTATTGCGATTCTAGGTATGGACGAATTATCAGATGATGATAAAATTGTTGTAAATAGAGCGCGTAAAATCCAAAGATTCCTTTCTCAACCATTCCATGTTGCTGAGCAATTTACTGGAATGTCTGGATGTTACGTACCGGTTAAAGAAACCGTTCGTGGCTTTAGAGAAATCCTTGATGGATTACATGATGATGTGCCAGAATCAGCGTTCCTTTTCGTAGGAACAATTGAAGAGGCAGTTGAAAAAGCTAAGAGTTTATAGGCTGTAGCTGGAGGTGTTTAAATGGCTTCAACATTTAACCTAACAATAGTGACGCC
>JMSV01000088.1_pt1 | contig 13685 bp, 13 predicted proteins | sample 179021 | NCBI WGS metagenome assembly JMSV01 (sample SAMN02769581, study PRJNA246767) | bioreactor metagenome | isolation source: Culture-2 Bioreactor Bmz derived from microbial biomass from the upper 2 cm... | place: Germany: Bremen | collected day 87 after inoculation | reverse complement strand
CTCTCAATATAGGGTTAAACCCCTTGCAATACTTTTTAGATCAATTATGATCTTACTAAGTAGTTAAGCAAAAGATTTAAATCTTCTGGTTCAGATACAATAAGTTCAACTTCACTTATTTTTGCATCTTGAAACATTTGTGTTAATGCAATGTATTGACATAGTGTAGATTTAAGGTTAAGTCTGTCACCTTCGCCTGTTACTAGTTCAACATTACCTTTGCATTGCTCTAGGATCTCAAAGAATTTCTTTGGCTCGCTAATGTTTTTGATTTTCATAAATAAAAATCCTCCTTTTTATTTTCATGTAGTGATTGATACTTCCTATCTTTTACTACAAAGTCATTTTATCCTTTTGTTACGAAAATGTCAACACTTTGTTACACTAAATTATATTTGTTCAAGGTTTGTTAACAGAAATTACCTTGCGGTTAAAGTTGATAACAATTCTTCAAATAATTCAATAGACATATGATTTTTTGTTATATCAAAAGTGAATACATGTTTTACACCACAGATAAACACTTCAAGCTTGTGTTTTAGCACAGCATTACAAGAATCAATCTCAGCAATGTCGATTTTAAAATATCTTCTTTCATCGATAAAGTATAAGCTAAGACCTTGTGGTGTAAATTGTAGATCAATCTTCTTTTCTATAATCTCATCACGATGAACGGTCATCTCCATGTTTTTCATCTTAAAAGAAAATCCATTACTTACTAATTTATCGATAAATGGTTTTTGCCATTTATTCCAATCGGCTGTGTTGTCAAATCTTTCACTGCCTTCGATAAAACCATATTTGTTGATTGTGTAAGTTTTTTTGCATTTACTACATGTAAACTCATCAAGTCTAGCTGAAAAGGAATTAATAGCCTCACAGTTTTCACAGACATATAGTATTCTTTGAATCCCCTCTGCTCTTCTTTTACCCTTATAAACGATCATTTCTTCTCTCTGCCAATCAAACTCGTTGTACTCAATCGCATCAGCAATAACAGCTTGAATTTCAGATTTTTTCATAGTTTGAACTTGCTCTTGAGATAAAACTTGAGTGATCTCAACTTCAACCTTTCCATACCGTGGATATACAGACCATCTTGGTCTTGAAAGATAAAGCCCCTTTGTCCTAACATTATAAACAGGAACTCCGAGCAATTTTGCAAGCTTTGATGATGAGGATATAATCGGCAGGGTTTTTCCATCCCATGTTCTTTCTGCTTCTGGATAAAGCCCAACACAATGACCTTCATTTGCGGCTTGTTTCATAGCACGAACAGCTTTTGTATCGCTTCTTTTTCTTACTACTGGAATAATCTCTAAAATCTCAAACGCAAGTTTTTTCCATTTGTTCTCCCAGTTTATCTCCGCAGCAACAAACCTTATCATACGGTTTGTTGTTAAAATAGAAATCTGCGAGTCGTGTGCAGCAACATGATTACCTATCACAAATACTGGACCTTTATATTTACCTAATTCGTTTTTTGTGATTTTAATATTGAATAAAGAATTATAATAAACTCTTGCTGGAAATTTTAAAATGCTAAATAAAAAATCTACTCGTTTCATATTATTTTTTCTCCGTTTAATTGTATTTAATAGCTTGACTTATAATTTTGCATAAAAAAATAAATTCAATAGGAATTATCCTTTATGATAAATTAACATGGCTATTATAACATATCAAACTCGATATATATACTTTTAAAAACTTGTGTTAAAATAATATAAAAATAAAGTTTAGGATATATAAAATATGAAACCTATCGGAAAAGACTTTGAGCTTATAAAAACCATAAGAAAAAGTAAAAATAAAAACGTGCATGATGGTATTGCATACATCGAGCAGATTGGTATTTTGGAAAAATTTCTTACCAGCAAAATCGCTTATCGATTTAAGGTTAAAAGCCTGCTTGTTTGCACAGAGTTAGTTCAATCAGATTATGCAAAAGATATTTTAGACAGACTTATAAAATTGTCGGATGATGTTTATGAAATATCTAAAAAAACCTATGATTTGATATGCGAGAAAAAAAATAACGCTGGAATCTTTGCTGTTGTGGATTTTAATGAATATACTGCTAGTGAATTTAAAGCAAATAGTTTTAAAAAGATAATCGTGATGGATGGATTGGAAACCCCAGGAAATGTTGGAACAATATTTAGATCCGCAGATGCTTGTGGGTTTGATGCTGTTATTTGTGTGGATTTAAAAACTATGGTTTATGCAAGTAAATGCATGGCGGCAAGCAGAGGTATGATATTTGAAATTCCATCGCTTAGTCTTAGCTATGATGAAGCAAAAGAGTTTTTTACGGATAGCGACTATACCCTTTATTTGTGTGAGCCAGAGGACGGAAAGAGTTTTGATGAAATTGAATACAATGAAAAATGTGCAATCGTAGTTGGAAGCGAGCGTTTTGGAATAAACGATGATTGGTTTAATGCTGTTCATAAGCGAGTGTTTATACCTATGATGGGAAGTATGACATCACTAAATGTGGGAGTAGCGGCCTCGCTTATTATGTATCAAGCGGTTAAATAGTAAAAATTATTGGGGAAATATTATGGAGTTTACATTAGCGACAAAGGATGATTTGATTGATATAAAGAAACTTTATAGTCATTATATATTAAAAACTTATGCTACATGGCAAAGGGTTGATAGACCAATAGAGTATTATGAAAAGAGGATAGATTGTCATGATAATATGCATCCGATTATAGTTGCAAAAATCGATGGTGAGTTTATAGGTTTTGGTAGCTTATCGAAATTTCGTGGCGTTTGTGGTTATGATAAAACTTGCGAAAACAGCATATATTTAAAACCAGAATATATTGGAAAAGGATATGGAAAGCTTGTCATGCAAAAGCTGTTGGATGAAGCGATAAATCTTGGCTATTGGGCGGTTACTGCATGGATTGATAGCGAAAACACTGCGAGTATTAAGTTTCATGAAAGCTATGGATTTTATGTGTGCGGCACGATGAATAATATTGGAAATAAGGGTGATGTGCGTAGAAGTGTAACCATTATGCAGGTTGATTTAGATAATTAAGCAAAACAAAAGCCAATATCCTCGAGATATTGGCTTGTTATTTATTCCAATGTATAAATCGGCTGGTCGACCATATTGTTTGAAAGAATCAACAATGTCTGGGTTGAACCATATTGTTGGAGCTTTGAGATCAGTTGTTCTAGCTCTGGTATATCTGCAACCAATACTTTTATTGATAGAGAATAAGCACCAGTAACATGCTCATAGCCGATAATATTTTTGTGTTTTTTTAAAATGGAAATAAGTCGCTCTCTTGGCTCTCGATCGATCTTCATGATGACCCTTGCCATAATTGCCTTATCCAGTTTTTTTGCATTTACAACAGCTTTGTAACCCTCAATAATCTCAGCTTTTTCCATTCGCTTTATTCTAGCAGTAACTGCTGGAGGGGTAAGATGCACCAAATCAGCAATTTGCTTGTTGGATATTCTTGCATTTTTTTGTAGTATTGTCAGTATTGCTTGATCTATATCGTCCATATAAGAAGTATTCCTTTCCTCGTTTAAAACCGATGTGTTTTAAACTTTACCCACGATGATTTTAACTCCTTTTCTATTTTATACTTTTTAGAGCGTTTAATCAATCAAAAGAAAGAAACCTGCTCATACTGATATGGTTTTTTATAATCCGAAGTTATATCTCTCATCTTATAGATAATATTATGCTTTTCACATTCGCTCGAAAATACATTCCAAAGTGCTTTTGCGTTTTGGGAGCTACAACTATAATTATCGCCAAAGGTTTTAATATACTTATCAGCTAGACCTTTAAAGTGACAATCTAGTTTATTATAGAAATATTCTCTTTGATTTTGTCTAAGAGTAACTCCAAAAGCTGGATAGATATAATTGGCTCCACTTTCGTGTGTTGCTTTTACTATATCTAAAATATTATCTTGAGTATCATTTATAAAGGGCAAAATCGGCATCAAAAGCACGCCGCATTTTATGCCGTTATCTGCCAATTTTTTTAATGCAGTAAAACGTTCAGATGACTTTGCAACATTTGGCTCGATTATCTTTTGAAGTTTATCGTCAAAAGTGGTGATTGTTATAAGCACAATAACTGGCGAATGTCTTTGGATAGATTTTAGAATGTCTATATCACGAGTGACTAAATCCGACTTGGTACAAATACCAATACCAAAACCGTGCTTGTCAATAAGCTTTAATGCACCCCTTGTAAGCTTGTGAGTTTTTTCAAATGGATTATAAGGATCGCTCATTCCGCCTGTGATGACAACACCCTTTTTACGCTTTGATTTAAGTTCCCTATCGATTATTTCCAAGGCGTTTTTCTTTGCACGAACAGTATCAAAATCTTCGACATGATAACACTCAGATCTGCTATCACAATAGATGCACCCATGAGAGCATCCACGATATATATTCATGCCATAATCATAGCCAAACCAATCTCCATTGCTGGATGATATAATAGTTTTAGCGTCAACAAACTCCATGCAATAACTCCTTTATTTATTACTTACAATGATATTTTATCGCATCGCTCATCATTTGGGCAGTACCTTTTTTATATTTATCGATATTATTTAAAAATCTCTCATCCATAACGTACATATCAGCAAGACCCAATAGTATTTCATTTGTACAATCGTAGTAGTTTTTTGTTATATGATTCTTCCATTCCAAGACTAGAGCTTTTGCCTCAGAGCTTTTTGCATCGGATAAGTTAGAAAAGCTAGAGAATATATCATCAGCCTCGCTTTGAATCTTTTTCCAATCGTCCTTTGAATATTTGGATGTTTTCTTTTGGCTTTGTTTATAAGTGTTAGTTTCACCCCATTTAGAATTTGCTTCCTGCCCATATTTCTCTTTTGCTTTTTCTATTTCTGTCATATCAAATTCATTAAAACTCATAATATTTTCTCCTTTTATTTCGCTGTCAACAAGATCTATGATTTTATCCAAGCGGTTTTTCTTTGCTATTAATACTTGCTTGTGTAATTTAAGTGCTCGTTTAATATCAAAATTATCCGCATCAAAAAAATTCGCCATCTCTGACAGAGAAAAGTCCATTTCCTTGAAAAGCATTATCTGCTTTAGTTTATTAATATCATTATCATCATAATACCTATAACCATTATCAGCCCTTGTTGGCGATAATAGTCCGATTTTTTCATAATGATATAATGCCTTTTTGCTTATACTGGCATACTTTGAAATCTGATTAATCGTCTTCATAAGATGATTATAAACTATACCCTAAGGTCAGAGTCAACAGGTTTGATAAATATTTTTTTCACAATTTTATCAAAAAAGCTATATTATAATTTATGGCACAATAAAATCAAGGAGGAAATATGGTTTGTAAACTTAAATGTCTTGGCATGGGTTGCAGTGAGGCTTTAGCTCTAACAATCGATACAGCAGAAAAGCTAAAGGGCGATGATGTATTAGATGTATTATTCGACTGCCCCTGTTCTGCAAAAACTATTCCATCTTGGGCAAGAAAGCAGGGATTCTATGTTGAGATGCAAGAGTTGGATGGTGGAAGATATAGATGCCTTATTGAGCGAGCTTAATCATAGATGAAATAAAATATTGCATGTTCAGTTGGAAGATGTAATTAAAATATAAATAAAAACTGCCAGATATTTATCTGACAGTTTTTTTAAACCCAATATTCGGATTATTTAGTTTTTAATACCTTGTCCGCAACATATAGCCCATGTGCCGCAGCATGTGAAAGTGATCTTGTAAATCCACCTCCGTCACCTAGTGCATAGATTTTATTGCAACCTTTAAGAGCAAAATCATCAGCATCAGGTCTAGCAGAATAATATTTACACTCGACGCCATAAAGCAAGGTGTCGTGGTTTGCAGTTCCAGGAGAGATTTTATCAAGAGCATCCAACGTATCGATTATATTATCGAGTTGACGCTTTGGCATACACAGGCTTAAATCTCCAGGAACAGCGTTCAATGTTGGACGAGTTGTGGATTCACGAAGCCTCTTTTCATTTGTTCTTCTTCCATCTCTTAAATCTCCCAGCCTTTGAACAAGCACACTACCACCGCTGATAAGGTTGGATAGTGATGCAACATTTCTTGCATATTCAATCGGATTATCGAATGGCTGAGTAAACTTTATTGTTGTAAGCAATGCAAAGTTGGAGTTTGTTGTCTTTTTATCAAGCCCACGATAGGAATGACCGTTGACAGTTAAAACGCCATCCGTATTTTCTACAACAACATTACCTCTGTCATTAAAACAGAACATTCTTGTTGTATCACCGTATAGTTTTGAACGATACCAGATTTTTGGTTCGTATATTTTTTCAGAGAAATCTTTCCATAGAACGGCAGGAAGTTCAACACGCACACCAACATCGACTTGAGTGTTTGCCATTTTAATTTCATTATTCCTGCACCAAGATGCAAAGTTGCGGCTTCCAGCTCGCCCAACTGCAAAAATGATATGCTCTGCCGAAACAGTCTCGCCATCCTTTGTTGTAATTGAGTTATTGCTTTTGTCCACATCAGTAACTTCCGTATTGGTCAAAATTTCAACTTTAGTTTGTACATCCTCGATTATGTTGAGCATTGTCTGATAATTAGAATCAGTTCCTAAGTGTTTAAGCTGTGCTTGTTGCATATGAAGATCATGTTCTAAACATTTCTTTTTAAGCTCATCATTTGGCATATATCTCTCTTCGGTTGCGCCGAAGTTCACTAAAATTTTATCAGCTTGCTCGATATAGTTTATAACCATTTCATGCTCTAAAAACTCAGTAAGCCATCCGCCATACTCAGTTGAGATAACGTATTTTCCATCACTAAAAGCACCAGCACCAGCCATACCCTCCATGATTGCGCAATGCTTACATTTTATACACGCACTTACTTGCTTTTTTATTATAGGACAAACACGCTTATTTAGTGGATTGCCCTTTTCAAACAAAACTATTTTTAAAGATGGATTTTCGGATATAAGACGATAAGCAGACATAATTCCACCAATGCCTCCACCGATGATTGCAACATCATAACTTGATTTATTACATTTCATAATTTTCTCCTGTTTGCGCTTATTCCTAATCGTTTATTTCTATAAACAACCTATTAATTATATAAGCATTTTATGGATATGGCAAACGTTTAAATCTTATAATTTATATTAAATACTATTTGATATAAAATTATTTGCTTTTGTAAGTGAGCGTTAAAAAAACATTTACTTGCTATAAGTAAACATGATGTATTAAAATAGGGTGAAACAAAATTATAAATTTTAAGGAGAAAAACATGTATCCGTCATTTGAGGTTTTTGGGTTTGATATTCATTTCTATTCGATTTTTTTTATGCTAGCTTTGGTATTTAGCTGTATATTATTTATATATGGGAATAAAGAATTAAGAGAATATAAAGAGCAACTTTTAGATTGCTTTATCTATCTGATAGTAGGAATAATTTTGGGTGCCAAAATCATGTATGTGCTTGCTAACATTAAGGATTATATAAATGATATTGGTAGATTGTGGTACGATTTAAGAGCTGGTTTTTTGTTCTATGGTGGGTTTATCGGTGCATGCATAGCCGCATATTTCTTCTTCAAGAAAAACAGAGTTCCAGTATTGGATTTTGTTGATAGTGCAGTTACTGCGATTCCGTTAGGTCATGCTATTGGAAGAATAGGTTGTATCTTTGCTGGTTGTTGTTATGGATCACCAACTAACTTGCCTTGGGCAATAACATATCCGATGAGTTGTCCGATTGCACCAGGAGGAATACCACTTCATCCAGCACCAATCTATGAGATTATTTTAAATTTAATCTTGCTTGCGGTGATATTGATGGTAAGAAAAAAAGTTAAAGTTAAAGGTGCAATAATGTCTATATACCTTGTTGGTTATAGTATAGAAAGATTCATTATAGAGTTTTTTAGAGACGATTATGATGCTATATTTTTAAACCTAACGTTGGCGCAACTTAGCAGTATTGCAATTTTTATCGGAGCAATCGCTTATTATTTTATTATCAAAAAGGTAAATATAAAATTAGCACAGCGAGAGCGAGTTATGACAAAAGAGGAAATTGCCGAGCAGGAAAAAGAGCTTGCAAGCGATAACGAAGATGATGAAAATGAGAAATCTGAATAGTAAATAGAATCATTTTAGATTTAAGAGATAGAATTTTAAAGAATAAAAAAAGGCACTTGATTAAATATATCGAGTGCCTTTTGTGATTTTTAATTTATTATCTTCTAAAATAGCTTATCCGTTTTTTCTAACGCAAGTCGTATTATAGTATTCAGGTAATTGGTTTCTAGTATAAACTCTATCACCGACCAGAGCTAAAACAAGGAAGAAACACTTAATAATATAGTCTATGATTATTGAGGTATCTTCAGAAAATGATTTTGAAACTATAAAGTTGATATTGAACCAGATTATAAATGCAAAAATGAAGATAAGTGGTGGCATATATTTATTATCAAAAAATGAACTAGCACCACAAATTCCGATAATGAATAATGTTGCTATCATATAATCAAAAGTAGTTAAAACAGCGGCAGACATAGTAGGCTCGACACTTGCATTTATTGAAAGTGCAAATCCAGCAGCAGCAGCAATAACATATGAAATCACATGGATGAAAGTGAAAAAGAATCTATCCGATACCATTATTCCTTTGCGTAAGTACATTGGCTTTCCTAACTTGGTTAGATATATCATAATAAACATAGCTAAAAAAGTGAAGATTACAAGTCCCATAACAACAAAGTTTGTTGTAAAGGCTTTATAACCAGGAAGAATTACCTTTGAACTATCATTAAGCAAAGTTGTGATGTAAACGAAACTAAGACTTATTGCAGCAACAGACGTAAACACATTAGGAATCAAAGACAATGCTGACATCAAGCCAGATAGTAATCCAAGCACGATTGCTCCGCAGATAATATATAAAGCGAACATATAGAAGTTTTCGTCATTATATCCACTAACAAGTAAGAAGTATGTTGTAATCATAATTGCAATAGGCGTAAAATCAATATTACCCGTTCTTGCAAGTAGCAAACCGCTAAGCGCCACAATAAATAATGGTGCAATATCTATAAACATCGTATAGTAGTCTTTAGAGTTTTGCGCTCCACCAGAAAATGTAAAACTAAAAAATGATAATACAACGATAAAGGCTAATAAAAACAGACCGATAAATTTATCAGAAAAAGTGTTTTTGCCTTTAGTTGTGAATATTGTAGTTGACTTAATTGAAGGTGGAGTCGAAATGATAGGTTTTGAACTTGTATCAGGTTCATCTTCTATAATCGCATCAGTGATATTTTCTTTTGCCCATTCATTGGCTTCTTCACCTAAAGAATCTCCATCAATACTATCTTCGTCAATATTTACTTCGTCCAAAACAGCAGTAAGGTCTTCAGAATCTTGTGTGTAATCAGACTTGTCATTTGGTATATCTATTATTGTATCGTCAATATGCTCTATTGTTTCTTCGCTATCAGATGCGGTTTCTAAATTTTCTTGCTCAGTATTAACAGTACTATCTTTTGGGTTATCACCAAGTACATGTCCACATTCTGTGCAAAAGTTCATATCATCAGCAATGCTAGCGCCACATTTTTCACAAGTTACCATAAGTTTTCACCTTTCTAAACTTAACATATACTGTAATTATAAAGTAGTTTACATTCAATTACAATATTTTCATGTAAACAAAATCCAAACTTTGGAATAATACTAAATTAAAAACCTCCAAACATGGTTTTTATGGTGTTTTATCAAGCCATGATTGGAGGTTTAAATATTCATTTGTTAGTTATTCTATTTATCCTTGTTTTTTTCCATATGATCAACATCTAAAGTTTCATCTATCATGATGTTTAAAACTTCAGCATCACCATCATCGTCTTCTAAAAGACCAGGAATTAACTCTTCAATTTTATTTCTTTCTACTTTTTCTTTTCTATGTAGTTGCTTTCTGCTTTCAACGCCCTCAAGTTCATCAATAACATGATTATCGTCTTTTTCAATCTTGTTTACGATTGAATTTAAAAACCTAGATATAGGACCTAACTTTACATGATTTTCTTTTGGCTGCTCCTTATGATCTTGCTTATCTTGTTCTTTTGGTTTTTCTTGTTTTAAAAAAGAGAAGATTTCATCTTGTAATTTTACCAAGTCTACATCAGAAGCTCCTTGAACGCTAAGGTGTGAATCCTTATCAACAACAATCTTTGCAGGTTTAACTATATGTTTCTTTTTTTCTGCATTAAGCTTTCTCTTTGGTAAAATTTTGTTTAAATATGCTTCATGTAAATCGACAGTTTCACCATACTCATCCATCAATTCATTTATATTGTTTGCCATGTTTTTCTTTTCGGATTTGCTTAAATTGTTCAAAGCAATATCTTCAATTTCAACTTCGTCTAAAGAACTATTATCAGAAGATGTTTCGGAGTTTTTTAAAGCAACATCTTCAACTTCAACGTCATCAAATGGACTTTCATTAGATGGTTGCTCTAAGGATGATTGTTCTAAAGGTGAGTCTTCTAAGCTAGTTAAAGTGACATTGTCAGAAGTGGAAGCTTTGTTGTCTAGTTCTTCGATGATTTCTTCTGTATTGCTGTCCTCTATTATCTGATTTGATTTTTGCTTAAAAATATTAGCTTTAATAGTATTTCGTTTTGGCTGCTTGGTTCTTTTAGAAACCACAACTTTTTTTGCTGGAGCATCAATATCAGTAAGCTCTTCACTTATCTCTTGTGATTCAACAGTTTGCTTTTGTTGTAGCGGTTCAGACTTCACTTCATCAAGTAACATATTCCAGTCGATTGATTCTTGATAAACTGGATCTAAAATATTTTCATCGCGCATAACATCATTTTCCCTTATAATATCCTTTTGGTCATTTTGCTCTATATCAGCAACCATAGTCTCAGTATCATCGATTATATCTTCTATATCTTTAGTTGCGGTTTTTACATCTTGTAAAATATCGTTTGACGTTGTTTTCTCACTTTTTTTAATTATTTTAGATAAATATGCGATTATAAATCCAAGAAGTCCACCCAATATTGCTGCTAAAATTGGTCTGTAAATACTTGAAAATATATGCCCTATAAACGTTGGGTTTTTTAGCCTAGAAGATGGAGCAATTTCAAACTCCAATGTGGACATTATGCTATCAAAATGATTAAAAGTTTGGTCGATATAGTGTGTTCCGTCAATCAAAGTGTCATAGTAGAATATGATTGAATTGTCCATATAATAAAACTCATAAGCTTTAACCATGCCTGTTGCATCGTTTTGCTCATCGACATAATATGCGGTGCTGATTAGCGACAATCTAGAATCAAAAGTTTCTGATTTGCTGGATGTAAAATTCATATATACAGGAAATGTATCATCTATATATGAGTTTAAATAATCTGTATGTTCAATTAATTGTTTATTTGTAAATACGGATAGGTCCAAATCTCTTTTTTGACAATTTTCAAAATATTGTTCGAAAACAGAATTTATATTTTCATCTTGACCGATTAAGACTCTAATTCGTTCATAATCGCCAGTGTATTCATAAATTCTTTGGGCAGAAAAATTTACAAACTGCTTTTCGATTGGAGTTTCGGAAAACTGAAACTCTTGTGGCAATTCAATAGAAAAACCTTCTTCGAAGGTCATCTCGTAAGTTTTTCCAACATAATCATTATCAGTTTGTGCGAAAGCAAATGTTGAAAAGCATAAAATAAATGCTGTTATTGTAATCGATAATAAACCCTTTATTTTCATCCAATACTCCCAATCTAAATTAATCAAATGGTTTAGCTAGTTATTTAAACCAAAAATAATCCATTAAGATATATGATAAATAACTTTTAACCACATTATACACTATGAAATATAAATTTTGTAGTGATAGCAGAAAAAAAACCATTTTTAGACATAATCATAAGGTTTTTTGTAATTTCTTATAGCACATAGTATGACCTTTTGATTTGTTGAACAAATATGTTATTAGTGCTATAATTCACATGAAAACTTATAACTTTAAATGGAAAAAATCATATAATTAGATTATGATTTTTAGGGAGTAATTATAAATAAAATGAATATAAATATTAGTAGTAAGCTAAATAAATACTTAAAGATAATAAATACAATATGTGCGTGCTATATAATTTTTTGGATACTTGCACCAATAGCAGTCAATGTTTTTTTTCTCAAAGTAATCGTAATTATGTGCACTTTGATTTGGTTTATAACAGCAGTGATTATATCTAAAAGTTTATTTTTAAATAATAAGATTATTGCCATACTAACGTATCTGCTTTTATTATATATAAGCTTTTCAAGCTATCTATCATTGGGTGCATTAGGGTTTTCGTCACAAGTTAGTTTAATAATATTTGTTTTCCTATCGCTCTTTTATCTTTATTATAAAGATAATCAAAAAGAGTCATTGAGGTTTCTGTTTATATTTACAGTTGTTTTAGTAACGATTTTTGGTGCAATTACACTAGTAAAACACTTTTCAATTCCTATTGTATCAAGATTGGTAACTGGCAAGGATTTTTATGAACTAAACTATCTTTTTGGTCGTGGAGTTGGCGGATATAACCTTGTTTTTTCTATTGCGATTTTAATGCCTGTGCTGTTTTTTTATGTGCTGAATAATGATTTTAAATACTCAATACTCAATATTAAAACAAACTCAAGAATGCCAATTATATCTAAAAGAGAAAAGATAATTAGTATAGCGGTTCAAGTTGGGTTGATTGTAATATTGCTTATGTTTTGCTCGCTTATATATGTGGCAAAATTCAGCTATGCGATAATAACAGTGTTTATATCTTTTGCAATTATAATTATGGCAAAGCTTAGAACAAAAACTAATATAATTATTGTTACATCAATATTGATTGCAGCCACAGCGTTTATCACTTTGGTAGCAACTAAGAGTATAGTAATTCCCGATGCATATTCAAGTTATATCTCAAAGCTGAACTCGCTTATAACGTCAATACGTTCTGGCAAGCCAGTTGGTGCTTTTAACGATAAACTTGCACTTTATGGTGAATCATATCGCCTTATGCTTAGATATCCATTAGGTGGAGTGATATATGTTCCACAGCGAGTTGCTGGTGGACATTCGTTTTTGCTAGATAACCTTGCAACTTTTGGAATAATCGTTGGATTGCTTATAGATTTTATTTGTGTATATGTTCCAATCAAACATCTACACCGAAAATATAAAGTCTTCCCTTTAGCACTTTGCCAAGTTATTGCAACAATAATCGTCTTGGGATTGGACAGTTTGCCTTATGGTTCTGGTGCAGTATTCTTTATCTGTTTTTTGTATGTGAAAAACGAAATATTTAATTTTGAGGATAAAAAAGTGTAAACAAATTATCACATAATATAAAAAAAGTTGCATTTTAAATTTTTCTGCTATATAATGCGATTGTAACAAAAACTCTTATCAAGAGCAGTCTAGGGATTGGGCCCTATAATGATTGCGGCAACCAGTGAGAAATCGCAAAGGTGCCAATTCCCACAAGTGAGGTTTTAAGCTTGGAAGATAAGGTGTATATAATTAGCGAGTAATTATGACCTTATCTTTAATGCGAAGATAAGGTTTTTTT
>JMSV01000087.1_pt1 | contig 13839 bp, 11 predicted proteins | sample 179021 | NCBI WGS metagenome assembly JMSV01 (sample SAMN02769581, study PRJNA246767) | bioreactor metagenome | isolation source: Culture-2 Bioreactor Bmz derived from microbial biomass from the upper 2 cm... | place: Germany: Bremen | collected day 87 after inoculation | reverse complement strand
ATTTTCATTCCATAAACAACTGAGACACCGTATTTTTGCAGGAAAATCATCACGTTTTTGACGACTCTTTGATCGATAAAAGACTCTGCAATTATTTCCGCTTTTGCCGCACCAATACCAGACACTTCTGTTAGTTTTTCAGGGTTATATTGAATGATATCTAGTGAATCGGCACCAAATTTTTCTACAATACGAAATGCCGTCGCTGGTCCAATGCCACGGATGAGACCTGAACCCAAATATCTTTCCATATCCTCTGTCGTACTCGGTGTAATCGTTTCACAGCTTTCAACTTCTAACTGCTCACCGTAGGTTTTATGGACAACATAGTGGCCTCTAAATATCATTTCTTCCCCTTCTGTTATAAAGGGAATGGTACCTTTTATAAATAATGGTTCATCCTCGTGATCTATCACAGCAATCACGTAACCATTTTCTTCATTTTTAAAAATTATTTCTTCTACTATTCCTCTGACTTCTACAGACATGTTTACTCCAAATATAGTTATTTTCTTCATTATATCAAAAGTATGAATACAAAGAAAACATATGTTTGTTCTTATAACTAATTATTACTTACTATCGATATCTTCAATCTTTTTACTCGATAAAAAAACCGCCTCTTTACGAGACGGCAAGTTTTATCTAAATCCTCTAAATGATGCATCTTGATTATAATACAAGTTTTTACATACTTTCTCCATTTTATTATTTGAAGCTTCTTGATAACTTTCAATTAGTTTCATATTAATCTCATACAACTTGTGATACACTTCCTCATCAGTATGATTTGTGAAATTGCATGCCATCAAATCTGAATTCAGATGCTTATTGTTATAAAAATCATCTGTGTCTTTTATCAATCCTTTTTCAACTGCATAATCAAATAAAGGTGATCCTGGATATGGTGTAACTGGTCTAATAGTCCTTAACTGAGCATGATCATCATACTCCAATAAAAAATCTAACGCATCGTCAAGTGTATCCAACGGTTCCTCAATATTTCCATAAATAATATTTAAACCTGGACTAATACCAACTTGTAAAGTATTTTCAACACCTGTCTTTATTATATCTGTTGTTAATCCTTTTTTCATCACTTTAAGCGTTGGATTATCTAGTGATTCTATACCATAATTTATAAAAACACAGCCAGATTTCTTCATAAGTTCCAGCGTTTCTACATCCGCATAATTTAATCGACCGCAACACTCCCATTTGAAATTCAATCCAGATTCTATAAAGGCTTCACAAAGTTCTCTTGTTCTCTCAGCAGAAGTCATCAACAACTCATCAAAGAAACCAATATAAGTTACGTTATAGGTATCCATTAAATACTTTATTTCAGCAAGAATATTTTCAGCAGTTCTAGGTCTAAATCCTTTGTCTAGACGATAACAAAAGTTGCATTCAAAAGTACACCCTCTCCCCGAAAGCATCGTTACAACTCGATCGCTTGGATTTGAATTTGGTAACCTAATCATAGTATAAAAAGTCATATCGAATAAATCATAAGCAGGAAAAGGAATATCATCAATATTTTGAATTAACTCCCTTGTAGGTGTTAGAATATACTTTCCATCATCATCTAGATATGCAATACCATCCACACTAGATAAACTTCTCTTATCATTAAAAGCATCAAACAATTCTATGATTGTTAACTCACCTTCACCGACACCAACAACATCAGCACCCGTAATCTTTAAAAAATACTCAGGATCTGCAGCAGGTCCGTGACCTCCTATTAAATATTTAAATTTTTCACGATTACTCGAAGAATTAATTGCTTCAGATAATTTTAATAGTTTTCTATATTGATAATAACCACCTATAACACTAATCATTACCACATCATAATCTTCACGATTTAATTGGTTCACTAGGTGTTCCTCTGGCCAATGAAATATATCTTGTTGATATATCTCGACGCTATGTCCTGCATCTCTAACCGCAGTAGCTAAATACGCCAATCCAATTGGAAAATGAGATGTATACGACTCATTATCATAAACAATCATAAGTACTTTCATAAAATTCCCCCACTAGTCTCTTTTTATATCATTCTAACACAAACATTATTTACTATATTAGTAAACACTTTTATTATTTATCGGCAAAATATAAATACTTATTAGTACTTTTTTACAAATACATTATCATAGCTTATCTATATATAAAAAAGCAGTCTCATAAATGAGACTGCTTAATATACTTATTATAATCCTGCTTCCGCTCTTAAAGCATCTGCTTTATCTGTTGCTTCCCAAGGAAGTACGATGTCTGTTCTTCCAAAGTGACCATATGCTGCAGTTTGTCTGTAGATAGGTCTTCTTAGGTCAAGGTCTCTGATGATTGCTGCTGGACGAAGGTCGAAGTGCTTTTTAACTAAAGCTTCAATTACTTCTTCATCTACTTTAGCAGTACCAAATGTCTCTACTAAAATTGAAATAGGCTCAGCTACACCAATTGCGTAAGCTAATTCTAATTCACACTTATCAGCTAAACCAGCCGCTACAATGTTCTTAGCAACATATCTTGCTGCGTAAGCTGCTGAACGGTCAACTTTTGTAGGATCTTTCCCCGAGAATGCTCCACCGCCATGACGAGAGTATCCACCGTAAGTATCTACAATAATCTTACGACCTGTTAAACCTGCATCTCCTTGAGGTCCGCCAATTACGAAACGGCCAGTAGGATTTACAAGGTATCTTGTATTTTCATCAAGTAATTCAGCTGGGATAATTGCTTCCACAACATGCTTGATTAAATCTTCTTGAATTTGTTCTCTTTCTACTTCTGGATCATGTTGTGTAGAAATAAGTACTGTATGAACACGAATGACTTTATCTCCTTCGTACTCTACTGTTACTTGTGTTTTACCATCTGGTCTAAGGTATTTAAGTGTACCATCTTTACGAACATCTGATAATTTCTTCGCTAACTTGTGAGATAAAGAAATTGGTAATGGCATTAACTCTGGTGTTTCGTTACAAGCAAAACCAAACATGATTCCTTGATCACCAGCACCCGTCGCTTCAATATCTTCTTCGTAGTTACCTTCTCTATGCTCAAGGGCTTCATCAACACCTAAAGCAATATCTGCTGATTGCTCATCAATTGATGTTAACACAGCACATGTCTCCGCATCAAATCCATATTTCGCTCTATTGTAACCAATCTCTGCAATTGTCTTACGAACTACTTTAGGAATATCCACGTAACAGTTTGTTGTAATCTCTCCTGCAACTAGTACTAAACCAGTTGTCACACTCGTTTCACAAGCAACACGCGCATTCGGGTCGTTTGTAAAAATCGCGTCTAAAATTGAATCCGAAATCTGATCACACATTTTATCTGGATGACCTTCTGTTACAGATTCTGAAGTAAACAGTCTCTTTTTCATCATAAACCTCCTATAAATTATATATATCCAAACTATATTGTCCTTATCGCTATATTTTATGTTTCCTAATCTCTTTAAACTTAATTATTATTTTTAAGAAAATCATTCTTAATCGAGGCGCAAGTGATTTGATAGAACGCCGCGTATACTATACGCAAGTGTTATCAAATTCATGCAGCAACGATGAGTAAGGCAGATTTTCGACAAAATAAAAAGCCGTCTTCGTTTATGAAGAGGCCTATAGCTTCCTCATCTATCAGTTACACTGTAGGAATTAGCACCGTATATCTCTACCGGTTGCTGGGTTTCACAGGGCCTAGTCCCTCCACCTCTCTTGATAAGGTCAATATTCAATTATGTTACCAGCTAATTTCCCTAGCAACACATGGATTATATCACAGCATTTTTAGCGATGCAAGTTTTATTTTGATCATTTCGATATCAAATTGTAACAAAATGTAATTTAGCATTAATACTTTAGTAATCTCAAAAACACATCCATTGGGTATAATGATTTTATAATGACAAAGGAGACGACACAATGAATAAATACTTTAAACCAGTACTGATTTTATTATTAGCCAGCTTTACATATACAAGTCAACTTTCTGCTTTTGCAGAATACACAGTCATATCAAGCGAAAAAACAAAAGAAACACTTGCACCTGGTATTACATATGAACAACAAGTAGATTTTACAAACAAAGGCTTCATCAATATCAATATTCTACGAATGGATTATGACGACCCAAACGTTGAGATGTCCCTTCTCAAATCAGATGAAAGCATTTCAAACAGAGCAACCATTAGTCAGTTTTCTAAAACAGAGCCTACATTATATGGTGGGGTTAACGGTGATTTCTTCAACTATGATTACCATACAACAATTGGTCCCATGGTAGAAGACGGTGTTGTTTACTCCTCACCGATTAACGATCCAGAGTTTTCCTCTTTCAATATTACAAAGAGCAATCAGTTCCTTGTTCACAACTGGACACAAACATTTTTCAGATTAGAAAAAAAGGATTATAAATTAGCCATTGATTATGTAAACAAGCCTTATTTTAATGGGAATAAAATTATTCTCTTTAATACAGATTGGTCTACTGAATCTCGAGGCAATACGCATTCAGGCGACATTTTAGAAATGCTTGTCGTAGACAATGTAATTACAGAAATCAATCTAAATGGAAACCCTAAAACAATTCCTGAAAACGGTTATGTTGTAGCCGCTGTCGGCACTAAAATTAAAGAAATTCAAGAACACTTTGATTTATATGAAGAAGTAGATTTTATTAAAGATGACAGTTTTGATGCCATAGATTTTTCCATTGGCGGAGGAACTCGCTTACTAAAAAATGGTGCCGTTGTTGATGCCTTTACTTTAGCAATCAATGGACGACACCCTAGAACAGCCATAGCTTATACAGCCAACAGAGAGGTTCTTCTCGTGACAGTTGATGGACGAAGCACATCCTATCCCGGTGTCACACAACTAGAACTTGCAAATATACTAATTGATCTTGGGGCAGTTGATGCCATTAATTTGGATGGTGGTGGTTCTACAGCTATGATTAAAAAAGATCTTTCAAATAGCCAGCAAGTAACCGTTAATAGACCCTCAGACGGACAACAGCGTAGAGTTCAAAATGGCGTTGGTTTTAAAGGCACCTACCCCATTGGGACATTAGCAGAAATGATTATTGAACCTGCATATCCAAGGGTTTTTAAGAATAGTAGCGTCGCATTAACATATACAAATTTTGATGAATATAAAAATAAGTTGACCCTTTCATTAACACCCCAGTGGCATGTCCTAGAGGGTGAGGGCTATTTTGAAGGCAATCGATATCATCCTACTAGTAGTGGTATACACACTATACAATCAACGGTTGACGATGTTATCGCGACAACAACAGTTCATGTTCTAGAGGATATTGCCGAACTAAAAATAACACCATCAACATTGACCCTCACACCAGGTACAGGTGCTAAGTTAAGCGCGACTGGTGTATCAGCAGATGGTTACTTTGCCCCTATTAACTCAAGTAACATCACTTGGTTAATGACTGGCAATACAGGTACTTTAAGCCCTGAAGGACTTTATACTTCAAATAATAATAGTGGCAACGGCATCATTAGAGCGTCTTTTAACGATTTAGAAACCTATATACCTGTTGCCGTAGGGACTGAGACACGACTGATTCACGATTTCGAAACAGAATTTGGTCATTTCGTAGGCTATCCAGCAGAGGTAAAAGGGAAATATTCTCTTCTTTCGTTTGGAGAAGATGGTTCTCTGGCTGGTAAATTAGAGTATAATTTCAAAAATTCAGATCAAACCAGAGCTGCATACATTGATTTTGGGCAAAATATCGTACTAAACGAAGTGCCTGATAAAATTGCTTTATCAGTTTTCGGTAACTACGGTAACAATCATTGGTTACGAGCAAAACTATTAGATGGTGATGGGAAAACCCATACAATTGATTTTCAACAGAATGTTAGTTGGGAAGGTTGGAAAAACGTAGAAGCCATTGTTCCTCGAAACATTAGTGCACCACTTACTATAAAGCGTATTTATTTAGTAGAAACAGACGCTCTATTAAAAGATAGTGGCGCCATAGTAATTGATAATTTAACAGGTGTATTCCAACCCACTTTTAATGAGGATGTCCCTAAAAACGTTAATAAAATAGCAAAACTCGAAGATTTCATGCTCTTTGGAGAACCTAATTATGTATTAAATGCATCAAGTTTTGACTTTAATACAATGCGTAAAGAGATGATAGGAAGCACGCAGATCCTTAAAATCAATAATAAAAACAATGGCATTCGAAAAAATGATTATAAGCAGTGGATAACTTTACTCGAAAGCCTAAAAGAATCCACAAGTAATCCACTCCTGTTAATAATGGCTTCCTCTCCGGATTTTACTGATAAATTAGAAGAAGCACTTTTTTACAAGGAATTAGAAGATGCTAGTAAAAACAGAAATATTGCTATTGTTTTTCCACATAAAATGAATCTTTATCGAATGGAACGCGGCATAGAGTTAATCGGTCTTAACACAACGGTTTCAAGCAATGGACTGGCAATGATTTTAGGTGATAAACTCTCATTTGGATTAACCACACTTGCTGAAGAAACATCAGCTAAAGCAAATTAATCACTTCTATTCGCAAATAAATAAAACGTGTAAAGTCACTGGACTCTACACGTTTTTTATATCTCATTTTAATGAGATTACTCTTCTTTAGCCTTTTATCAAGTGCTTATACTCATAAGCAATCACTATAATTTAAGATTTACATCACTACATGACCAACTGAATCATCAAGGGTATCGTAACTATCGAGATCAATGTAGATATAAAAATAGCTTTGGAAGCCAGTTTGTAATCACTGTTATAACGTACAGCGATAATTGCCGTATTAGCAGCCGCTGGCATGGCTGTAATAATCACAGGAATTGTCAGTAAAAAACCTTCTTTGCCAATTCCTCTTAAGACCGCCAGTACAACAAGTGGTATTACAATCAAACGAATAAATGACGTCACTACAATTCGCCAATCGTTAAAAACATCCTTGGTATCAACTTCTGATAAAATAAATCCTATACACATCATGGATAAAGGTGTCACTGTGTTTCCCACCATTTTCAATGTATCAAATAAAACTTTAGGCATTTCTGTTGATGTTAAAAATAAAGCAAAGCCTATAACAACTGCTATCAAGGCAGGGTTAAACAACTTTATAACACGCTTAACTAATGATAATTTTTCTTTGTTTGGATCTTCTCTACTATCCCGATCAAGAAGACTGACCCCATAGCTCCATGCCAATAAATTAAAACTCAAGTTATATATGGCCGCATAAAAAACACCTAAGTCCCCAAAGACTGCAAAGACAACTGGGTAACCCATAAAGCCAACATTTGAAAATGTGCAAATATACTCATGAACATCCTTGGTTTTGCCTTCCACATTTATGAGCTTTGAGTAGATCTTAGAAAATACAATAGCACCTCCATAAACCGTAAAAGAGGTCACAACTAAAAAGCCACTATTTAATAAAACTTCCATGGAAAAATCAAAGTTCATAGAGGTTACGATAAACGATGGCAATGCCACATTTATGACGAGCGCACTAATATCTTTAATCATCGTATCCGATACAATATGTCTTCGTTTCACAAAATAACCCAGCACTATTAATAAAAATAATACACTTACCGGTTCAATTCCTACCATAAGTCACCTATACTCTATTTAAAAAGTCGTAAAAACTTTCGTAACCACTGTTTACAAATTCATAGATCAAAGATGTATCTGCTTCAAAATCACCTTCATAACCAAGATACTGTCCCAATCCACTATTATTAAAGAATGACTCAACAAGTTCAAGATTCCCTTCATTAAATGTAGAAATAATGAGTTGATCTGAGTCTGTTATATAATACACTGCGAATATATCACCATTAAGATAGTATGTGGATGCTTCCACATGTTGATTCGTTGGATTAAATTCCGTATACAAACTCCCTGTTTGATGTATATTCATCATCAAATGTGGTTTTTTGTATTCGAATAAATATCTAAATCCATCTTTTTTAATTGTATAGACTGCAATATATTCTTTTTTAGCCAATCTTAAGGACGCTTCATTTGGTGATATCAGCAAGTGATTCATTTCTAAATAAGAAATCACTTCTTTTGTCTCTTTAGACACCTCAATTTGGCTATTCACCAGTTTATAAGTGTCTTCGTAATCAATAAGAGAGGACACGCTATAAACGATGCTATCCGCTAATTCCTCTTCTTTTTCAACCGTATTTTTTATTAGTGTCGACGGAAGTGATATAGGATCCTTCCACGACTCAATCACTTCTGATTTTGTCAGTCCTTGAAGACCTAGAAAATCAAGTCCAACAAAACGCATCATAAAATAATGCAGACGTTGCTCATCGGAGTTTAAGTCTCCTGACAATCGTTTTAATAATTCAAGTTCAAATTCTTTTTCTAATTCTAGATCATTTTCTAAAAAGCTAGGGTAGCATTTCAAAAGATCCTGCACCTCTTCGATATCAAAATCTTGTACTGCATGTGCAGTCTTCAATAGATAAATCAGTTCCTCAAAGGAAATGCTTTCTAAACTACCACCAAGACCACCAATCACTTTTGATAGTTCTCTTCTCAAGTCATGTTCATTAATTCGGCGCCATTCCTTAAACCCATCTATTCCATAAGACTCATAATCTAAATGATAGATATGAACGATTTCTTTTCCTTGCGCATCAATAAATTTTACCATCACACCAACAACACCCATCAAACGCGTATTTGTTGCAAAGGCTTCTTTGAACTTCATGCCCTTTAATATGCTATTGTCTTTAACCAATTGTAATTTCATAGGGTTGCCTCTTTTCCTTCTAACTGTAGTATTATAACACAAAAAGAGGTTGCATAAAATCCAACCTCTTTCCATTGATTTATGTCATTATATTTTTTTTAATATTGCCGCTTTAATCATCTCTAACTTATCTTCTGCACCTTTCCCCGAGTCTGATTTCACAGAGAAATAAAACTTCAATTTAGGTTCAGTTCCCGATGGTCTTACTGCTACCCATGAGCCATCTTCTAAAATGTACTTGAGTACATTAGATTTCGGTAAGCCTGTTTCTTCTGGTTTCATACAGTCCATAATCCGTTCAACTTTCTTACCCGCAATTTCTTGTAATGGCTCTGATCTGAAACTTTTTATAATACGTTGGATTTCTTCCATACCCTCTTTACCCTTAAGGGTAATTGAGTGCAAGTCTTCTTTATAGTAACCAAGTTGCTTGTAGATTTCTTCCATACCTTCAAGAATTGAAATACCTCTATCTCTGTAGTATAGTGCCATCTCAACAACAAGCATACTTGCAATAACCGCATCTTTGTCTCTTACATGTGTTCCTGCAAGATAGCCATAACTTTCTTCATAACCGAAGATAAAAGTTTTCGAACCATCTTCAAAACTGTTTGATTTTCTCACCAATAAATTTAAATCCAGTCAGTGTTTCTTGATGTTCTACACCATATTGCTCCGCAACCGCTCTACCAATACCAGATGTAACAATTGTAGAAATAACGATTGGATTCTTTGGTAATGTCTTATACGAACTTAGTAGATAGTTTACAAGTAAAGCACCTGTTTGGTTACCATTTAAAGCAATATAATCACCTTTATCATTTTTAACAACAAGACCTACTCTATCACAGTCAGGATCCGTTGCGATAATTAACTCTGCATCTTCCTCTTTCGCATAGGTCAAACCTACTTTAAACGCATTCACGTCCTCCGGATTTGGCGATGGTACTGTAGTAAACTTTGGATCTGGCACCATTTGCTCCTTAACAGGAATAAGTCCCTTGAAGCCTAATTCATCCAGTGTCCTTACTACAGGCATGCCACCAGTTCCATGTAATGGTGAAAATACCACCTTGTAATCAGGATACTTTGTAAAGAGTTCAGGTCTTCTAGACATTGTCTTAACCATATCAATATACTTAGTATCTAGAACTTCATCAATCCATTCAAAGAGTCCTTTTTCAGTAGCCTCTTCTTCTGTTGTTAGCATTATAGTGTTGATATCAGAGATTGCTTCAACTGATGCCACCAATTGATCCGCTAATGCTGGTACCAACTGACACCCATCATCGCCATATACTTTATAACCATTATACTCTGGTGGATTATGACTCGCTGTAATCATAATACCGCCATCTGCATTCAAATCTCTCACCGAGTAAGATAGTTCAGGTGTGGTTCTAAGGCCTGAGAATAAATAAGCCTTGATACCATTCGCCGCCATAACAAGGGCCGCTTCTTTGGCAAATTCATCTGATTTATAACGCGAGTCATATGCAATAACAATTGCGTAGCTTTCCTTTTTAGTTTCTTTTATGTAATTCGCAAATCCTTGAGTTGCCTTACGTATAATATATTTGTTGATTCTGTTTACCCCTGCACCAATAAGGCCACGCATACCACCTGTACCAAATTCCAATGCTTTAAAAAAACGATCTTCTATTTCTTTTTCATTCCCCTTAATACTTTTTAACTCTTCTTTTGTTGCCTCATCGTAATAAGGTGATGCCAGCCACTCTTCATAAATAGTCTTATACATAATTACACCCTTTCTATTTCCTTATAATTATTGTTTTTAACAATATATCCATTAACATTTCATCTTTTCTCGCAACTTTATAAAGGCCTGTAGATTTCAAAAGTTGTGAAAAATAAGAGTCGTCTTTCTCATCTATGTCATTCCACTCTAACAGTCTTTTTTCAACACCTTCAAAGAACTCTACTGTATCGTATATTTCATATCTTTCCATACCCATTTTTTCTGCACAATACTCGTAAAGACCAATAAATAAATCACTATAGTCTTTTTTACTGCTAATTTTGAGCATTTCCGCTAGGGTAGGTATAATTTTTTCAAACAGCATACGTTTGGGTGACATTTTTCGAATACCCAAACTTTTTCCAAGTCCTAATATTTGTTCATCTGTTAGATTTAATAGTTCATCTAAAAAGATATCCTCACTTGGACAATTCTCTAAATAATAGCGATGACCTCTAAGTTTCTTAAAGATCCTCATGGTATCATGATAACCCATAAGAATATTTCTATTGGCCAGCTCTTGATCAAACTCAAGGGTTCCGCCAGTATCGCCTGATGGTACAATGTGAATGACTTCAACACTTGGATCATCAAATTTAGGTCTTAAACCAGTTCCTTTTATTTCAATGGCAATAATCCTCTTGCATCCAGTCGATGCAACCAGATTTACTGGCAAATTATCATGAAAAGCTCCATCCAAAAAAAGTTTGTCATCAATATAATTTCTTTGAAATCCAGGTAAACTACAAGATGCCAAAAGATAATCTCCAAGCTTTCCATTTGGAATGTCCTCAGTCATGACTTCAACAGGCTTCATATCTGTCAAATTCACTGTCACCATGCCAAAACGAATAGGTGATTGACGTATTGCAGCTTCATCTAACAAATCACCAATCAGTTTTCTAAGAGGTGAAACGTCTAAACCACCTTCAAACATGAATCTTCTACTGAATTTTACCATGTCGTGAAAATCTTCATAGTCAAAAGACATTTTACTCATCTTCTTTAGTAATTTTGCATCCCCTTTGACAATCATAGAGGGTTCTATATTATGCCATAGATCCAACGCCTCATCAAAGGCATCCATTGCCATAAAGGCACCGTTTAAAGAGCCTATGGACGTACCTGCTACGACATTAAACTCTATTTTTAATTCTCTTAAGGCTTTCCAAGCACCAATCTGATATGCACCTTTTGTGCCACCACCTTCTAATGCTACTCCATACATACTGCACCTCCTATTCCAAGGCTATACCTATATTATACACCTTTTAAATATGATAATAATGGTCAAATCAACAAATTTATCGGTCATTCAATAGATTTTCCTTTGTAAGCTCATAATCATCTGAAAATAATCGATCCCTTATATAAAACTTGTCATTGTAAAGGGCATGTAAATCCACCTTAAAAAATAGAAAGTTTGTAATTTGATTCGTAAAATAGAAGTAACGTCCATCCTTGAGAAAGACATGTACGATATTATGAATTTTTAATCGCTGGTGATGATTCGCTTCAATAATGCAATCTATTTCATCACTACCAATATAAATAACTTGTTTTTTATCGCTTATGATAAGGCCTTCTTTATAAATGAATACATATTTATCTTTGAATCGGTAATACTCTGACCAGTATCCAAAAAGCATAAAGCAACACACGATTACATAACCTGTATATATAATTGGAATGACGTGTAAAGCATCTCTAAGAGCAACCGCTCCTGATAAGGATACTGCAAAAAATAATACGAAACCAAAAAGGTAATGTTTTGCTGAGTAATTATATCGCATCTTATTACCACCTAATCTGATAAATTTGAACACACTAAAACTAAGTAAGCCTGTTTCATATAAAAATAAGCGACTGCCACCATCGAGGATGACAGTCCTCTTAGAGCAAGACTTCGCTTATGCTCTTAAATAAAAAACACATACCATTTATGGTATGTGTTTATAGTTTATATTTACCCTTGGTCTGTCAGACCAAACATTAAGGTCCCTTTTACAGCTATTTGATCACCTACATAGGCAATCGCTTCGCCTTTGCCAATGCCTCTTCTCATAGAAATAATCTCTACTTCCATTCTTAGAGTATCACCAGGTACGACTTGTCTTTTGAATCTTACATTATCAATTCCTGCAAATACCGCGAGTTTACCCTTGTTCTCTTCAACTGACATTAATGCAATCGCACCAACTTGTGCTAAAGCTTCAACCATCAGCACACCAGGCATAATTGGATTCCCTGGGAAATGTCCCGGAAAAAACGGCTCATTGAATGTGACATTTTTGATCGCTACTGCTCTTTTGCCCGCCTCAACTTCTAATACACGATCCACTAATAAGAATGGGTATCTATGTGGAATTAACTCTTGAATCTCTTTAATATTTAACATTTCGAACCCTCACCTTCATTTATTATTTATTACACTACAATCTCAATAATTAGTACCTGGTAATAATTATAACGTATTTCATAAAAAAAGATAGGAGAACGTATAAGTTCTCCTATCTTCTAACCATCATAATTTAACCTTTTTTAAGTTGTTTTGCCAAAACATCTGCTAAACCAATACCACCTGATTTAGACAAACTCTTTGAATACTCTTGATCTAACATAGATTCAAAGGTTTCCGTCGCTTGACTCTTTTCAGTCAATCCACCATCTGGAATTGTTTTACGCATAGTTGATAACATCATATTTAAGAATACACTCTCAAATTCCTGACAGGCTTCTTTCAATTTCTCATCATCACCTGATTCAGCCGCTTTCTTAAGGGCTTCTTCAAAACTAGAACTTTCTATTTTGTCAGTTAATTGTTTAGATTTTTCTAATCCTGCTGTTACAGGCGACATACCATCAATCTTCATTTATATCACTCCGATTATCGTTTAAGGTTATTAGCAACTTCCAATAACTTATCAGCTGTTTGTACTGATTTCGAGTTAATTTCATACGCTCTTTGTGCTGTAATCAAATTTACCATTTCTTCTACAACTGATACATTTGATGTTTCAACAAAGCCTTGCCACACTTCACCATTTGCACCGTTTTCATTTTCAGTGATTTCACCTGATGCTTCGGTTTGTGTGTAAAAGTTTTTACCAATAGATTCTAACCCCGCTGGATTAGGGAACTTAATCAATCTAATTGTCCCAACTGTTTCCGATTCTTCTTCACCAGCTCTCGTTACTACAACATTACCATCATAGTCCACTTCGATTTTAGCTACATCAGCACCTAGTTCAATATTACCATCT
>JMSV01000086.1_pt1 | contig 14414 bp, 17 predicted proteins | sample 179021 | NCBI WGS metagenome assembly JMSV01 (sample SAMN02769581, study PRJNA246767) | bioreactor metagenome | isolation source: Culture-2 Bioreactor Bmz derived from microbial biomass from the upper 2 cm... | place: Germany: Bremen | collected day 87 after inoculation | reverse complement strand
TCTTTGACGCCTTGTTTCCTTACGATTAATTCTATTTAAGTATTTTCCGAAATCCTTTTTATATCTTCCAGTAATATATTTTTCTAGTTTTTCAATATTTGTATAATGATACATAGTAGATAATGAAAAAAGCAGCAAATAGAATATATTAATTACCCACAAAAAAGCAAATGCATTATACATGTCCATAGACATATAATAATAATTAAATAAAATCCACATAAAAAATATGATAATATTATAGAAACTACAAAGTGGTTTTCTATTTAAAATACCAATTAATTTAATTCCTAAATAATATTCATTTCTCATAGACACAAATAAAACTAATATAGCAAATACACTAGCAACTAAACTAACCTGAGTTTGAAACAACGTTGATAATAAACTCTCTTGTTTCGAGAATTCAACAATATAATCCATATATTCTAAGCTTTCTGATAATCTGTTTAATATGAATATAGAATTATCAGCTAAAATATTAGCAAAAAAACCTATCAATATTGAACAGACAATTATAATTAAAAGCATACTCTACCACCCCAATAAATATATATATTTCCAACTGATTATAGCACTAATGTAAAATATCTACAAATTGCATCTTGACTTTACCTTTCTGGTCTGCCCCACCTAAATGCTGTCCTTCGTAATTTTCTTTTTCCTTCTCAATTAGCCTGAAGTGAATGAGTGGAACGCAGAGTATCATCTATGTTTGACTTTGTTTTTTATATCCTTGGCTGTACTTTAAATCTTCATTAAAATCTTTCCCTTTAGGGATGATTCTATCAACATTATAACCAAGCTCATAATACTCTTTCATATACTTTTCACAAGCCTTGTTTCCAGCTTCGTCATTATCCAAGCAAAAAACAACCTTGTCAATCTCATGAGTTTCTAAGCATCGCTTTAACGCACCATCCCATGTACAGCCAAGTGATAACCTATGCACTTGCTCATAGTCTTCATTATTTAGTTTGCTGATTGTCGCATGACTTAAAGCATCAATTGGAGATTCATAAACTAATACCGTTTTACTCTTTCCTACCATATGAAAGCCATAACTTTTATCAGATGAAACAACATCCCCTTTGAATTGATCTTTACCTTGTTTGGTATAAGTGCCCCTTAATGAAGTATATTTCGCCCTTTCATTTGCATCAAAACCTACAAATGCTACATTATGATAATCAGCAGTTTCATAGATTTTATGTTCCGCAATCATCTTAGAAATAATTTTGCCATCAATACCTCTAGTTTTATTAAGGTAAGCAAATGCACGTTTATAGTTTTCAGCCTTTTTGGGCTCAATAAATGGTGGCTTTGCTTTTTCTTCAACGCTTAAATCAATAGGGTTGCAGTCACAGTTACATAGAGAAATAATTGCATCATAGGGTGACATATCTTTGGTTTGTACAAGAAAGTCAACCGCATTACTTCCATAAAGCTTTTTAGAGTTCCAATACCACCTACCATTAGGTTTTATAACTAAACTACTATGCTCCTCACATCTGTAATAGTATGACTGCTTGGAAAAAGTAAAGCCTTGTGAGGTTAATAAATCCACAAGGCATATTTGTTTTGCTTGTTCATATTGTTTTTTTGTGTATTGTTTTCTTTCCATAATTATTATCGCTCCCAATCATCGGTTTCTGTTTCATCTTCAATTTCATCTTCTTGCTCTACATCTTCTGACTTGTCATAACCTAACTCGCTATCAATATCATCTTGTGTGGGTAAATGCTTGTACTCACTATACTCAATATTGATATTATCAATTTGCTCGATTAAACCATTACTGCCAATAGTGGCATTATTGCTAATTAGCCAATCTCTTCCGACAGCTTCATGGTCAATGTAGTTTATTAGGTTATCGGGCACTTCACCAAGATAGTTCTCGTCTACAAGCATTTGACCGTAAGATTCTTCCGAATCGATATCAGTTCGTACATAGAAACTATCTAAGCTCTCCATAATATTTAATGCTTCAAATACAGTCGAACAACTCTCTCTATCCAAGATTACTTCAAGCGTGCCTATTTCATTTGCATCTAAACCATCAAGTGCAAGTGCCAAAGCGTTTACCTCTCTGATGCTGGAATACTCACCTATACAGTCATGAATACCATCAACTTCACTTTCCCAATCGGTAAAGAAAAATTCTTCATACTCAATATTATCAATTCCGATATCGTCTAATGCTTTTTGTATTTCAGCAGATGTTGCTGGAAATGATAACCGATTATAAACCAAGTCACCCTCGTTGTATTTTCCGAGGTTTGTTACACATACATCAATCATTTATTTTCCTACCTTTAGAAATATTTTGGTACATTTTCCATATACAGTTGGGTCGCTCTTCTTCCATAGGTCTTGTTGGTCTGCTTGGGCATAAAACATAAGGACAACCATAACAGCAGTCGTCATAGCGGGTGTATGGTGATCTTAAATTTGTGTTACCAACTGTTTTTTCCATAGTGCATTGTGGTACCATATTCATCTCCTTTCTAAAAATAAGTATAAAAAAAGCACTAGATTATCTAGCGCTTTACTTTTATGGTTATCACATTATTAGTAGTACATCTAATATGAGTTGAAATTATTATTTTTCATCAATCTAGCATTTCTTTAACCATAATCATCAAACTCTCATCTTCTTTTAATCCGAGTAACTCATGGTCGTACTTTTTTGCAAGATAAGAAAAAAATGAATCCACTAATATTTTTTTGTAGCATAAACTATAATCATGCATGTATCCACCAGTATTACAACTCTTGGTATCACAATGTTTAGTAATACTTTTATATGCTCCTTCAAATAAATTAGGATCAAAGCTCAAGTCAGACTTTTTTATAAACTGTTTAGTCCACTTAATATCCATTTTATAATAATCGCTGTAGGGGCTATTAAAACTCTTGCTTTCTTTTATATTAATTAATGATAGGAGCATAAGCATTTTTGCTAAATTCATATCCTCTTTACCAATATTCATATTAGAAAACAAATTGTAGTTTTTCAAGTCTTTGTTCTTCAAAGTAGATAATAGTAGCTTCGAAGTTGGAAATGCAAATATATAGCTATCAAAGCATCTTTTCTCAGGTAGTATACTTTTATATGAGAAGCGTTTGATGTCGCTCCATTTTGTTTTCAGTTCATGTTTAGCCATTCTAAATGAGTCATATAGCGTTAAGTAAATATCTTGTTTCTCTTCTATTTCTATATACTTGTTTTGATATACTTTATTATATATTTGTGAGAATAAATTTGATTGTAACGCATTCATTCTATGCTCTTCTCCAAGCCGAGTATAGCTTAAATCAGTATTTTCGCAAATGTACACTTGTTCTAATAGCTCCGTTGCAATTCTAGCCATTTGCGTTGATCCTTCTTTTAACTCTAAATATTCTTTCTTTTGAGCTAAAAGTTCTACCATACTTTTAAACAACTCAAAGAAGCTATAGTCTTGAATGTGGATGTTATAATAATTTAGTTTATTCAACAATAATTCATAACTACGAATTCCCTTATAAGCATCCACAACTAGTAAATCCTTAATAATTACTATAAAATCGTCAAATAAATCTTTAGAATATGTCAACTCTGTATGAAATTCTTGCATTTGTTTTGGATGGTTAAAAAGAGTTAATCCAATTAGATTCAAATACAGGGTAGTATAATCCATATAACCAGATTTATTAACTATTATTAGTTCTAGACATTTTTGACGCAAATTCCCCAGCTTATCCGAATTCCAATCTCTTTTTGAAGAAAAACTTCTAAGAACTTTTAAGTTTTCCTTATAGTACAGTATCTCCATAAATTTTTTAATAGAATTAGAATGAATAAAAACTTTTAACACATTAAATATTAACCATGATAGCAAAATGAAAGAAGAAAGACAACAGCATATAAATATATGATTGTAGGTGTCTGTAATCAAGAAAGAAAGACTCATGAATAGCAAAAATATTAACACTATAAATATTAATGAGAAATTAAATAATCTACTTCTAAATACAGTTTTAATAGCTTTCTCACCATAGATATATTTATCATCAATATTTGCAATTAGTGATAAAATTGCAGTGATAATGAATGTAGAACTAATTTGAGAAATTGCTAATTGCTGACCGATATCATTACTGATTTCAAAAGAACTATTGAAAGCGATATTTGGAAAGCTATTATTTAAACTTATTAAGTTTATGAAAACAAGCATTTTAAGCACTAACATTACAAAGAAAACAAAGAAAAATACATTTTTTAAAAACATATACGGTATACCAATAACAGGATATACCTTCATTTCGTAAAGGCGTACAACCCAATTTTTCATTCTCTTAAGATGAATGCTTCTAGATTTTATTGATTGTAATATTTCCATATGTAAAATTATAACATTCAATATCAATTTTTTCAATGAATTTAAAAAGAGCATTAATTAATGCTCTTCTTATTAATAATTTACCTAGCTATATCTTGTAACTGTTCATTCTCAAAATACATTTCCAATGCTTTAACAATAGTTTCCTCAAATTCCTTTGGAGTAATCGACTTATCAAAAAAGTTTGATACTTTCTTATAGGGAACTTTGAAAGCTGAAACTGAATTACTGACTTTATCTGTAATCACCTTATCTATCTTCTCATATGAGAGTTGTTTGGATTGTGACATACCTTTTAGAGTAGAAGCCTGTTTCATTGGAACACCAAACTTTTCTTCTCGTTTAAGAATATCATATAACCATCCTTGCTCTTTTTTTGTTAGATACGATAGTTCGACAGCTGGTATAAAAGCCATTTTCTTATCGTCAACTTTATTTAGCAACGATTTATCTAAATGCGTCAGTCTTATATACCTTTGAATATTCTTACTACTATCCAAGCTACTATCAGCAATTTCATCTCTGCTAGATTTTTTTAACTTTTGGTCAACTTGACCAGAAGTCAAATCACTCCTCTTACCTTGCGATTTCATAGCATCCAATTTCGCCTTGTATGAAAAAGCTTTCTCACTTGGCAATATTCCTTCACGCTGTTGCAAATTAGAATCAACCATCATGATAGTAGACTCTTCATTCGTCAACTCTTTTATAACTGCTGGAATTTTATCAAATCCAGCAACCTTACACGCTTCAACTCTGTTATGTCCAGCAACAATTTCATAATCATATTCATTATCCTTAATTGGTCTTACAAGGATTGGTGATATAATTCCATTTTCTTTTATACTATCTACTAAGCCTTGAAGCTTTTCACCCTCGTACATCTTAAACGTATGGTTAGAAAATGGTTTAAGCTTTGAAATATCAACTGTTTCTATGCCATCACTAGAAGTTTTCTCAACCACTTCAAGATTTGGAGAGTTAGGTGTTGCACCAGTTGGAGTAAACAGCATATCCAGCTTATCTTTTTTAATTCCAGTATTTAATTTAGCCATTGCTAATGACCTCCAACGCAACATTATCATACGCTAGCGCAACAGGAGAATCATTCATATACTTGCTTGCTGATACTCCCTCAAAACTTGGTTCGATTGCTTTTACTGTATTAGGTATTGCTTGATTGAAAATTCTAACGTGGCTACCATAGGTTTCAGTGACATCCTCGATTATGGCTTTGCTTACGTTAGTTCTTTGATTATTCATAGTAAATAGGATTCCATTAAACGCTAATGATGGGTTCATATGTTGCCTAATTCTTGCGATTGTTGCAGTCAACATTTCAAGCCCTTTAGCACTTAAAAACTGTGCTTGTACTGGAACTAAAACGCTGTGACTTGCAACCAATGCATTAATTGTTAACATACCAAGTGATGGCATACAGTCAACCAGAACAAAGTCATATACTCCATCAAATTGATTAAGGAATATCTTTAAAATGCTTTCTCTTGAAAGTGCGTTCATGATGGATGGCTCTATACTAGCCAGTCCAATAGATGATGGGATTAGATCGCAACCCTCTGCATCAAGCATGTATTGCGATTGCTCTAATTGTTGTTCGTTGTTTACATGGTTTAGGAATATATCGGCGATTGTGAATTCCAGTTCGTCTGAATCATATCCAAAACATGTTGTTAGATTTGCTTGAGCATCTAAGTCAACTAGAAGTACCTTTTTACCTAGTCTTGCTAGGCTTGCACCAATGTTTACTACTGATGTAGTTTTTCCAACTCCACCTTTTTGGTTTGCGATTGCAATGATCTGTGTTTGTTTCATGTTGGTTCTCCTTAAAAATTATTCTGTAATGGCGTTACAGTCTAATCCTTAAAGGAAATCATTATTATATTGTTCGTTCTAAAATGAGTCAGTCTCACCATAAAGAAATAATCGCCCATTTAGATGGTTTTTTTATTTATACTCATTTTATTTTTGTATGGATTAATATCAAATGGATCTGTAAAAAAACTATATATAAAGTAGGAACTTAATCAAGTAGCAAAGTAAACACAACAAGCAAATCTCTATATGACATGCACGTTTATCAGCTTTGCATACCGTTTAGGGTAAAATAAATTCGGGCTAAATCCTCAATAATGATGAAAACATATCGTAAAAACACCTAAAACTGATCAACTATTTTCATATCCTCTTATAACACTGTAAATTTTCTTCTTGTAGCATTACGATTATCTTTTGATCTCTTTCCAGATTTATTATCAGGTCCATCTAAATTTTCAAAATCCACCAAGCATTGTTGAACAATCTCAAAGATTTCTTTAGACTTTTCTTTTGCTAGTCTATTCCCTTTTTTTGCCATGCGAAACTCAGCCATAAACTTTTCTTGTTCTTCAGTTATTTTTTTCTTTTCTTCCTCGATTATCTCATGTCTGATTAATTCACCCTTTAATATATACTTATCATTTTCTTCTTTTAGTTTTTTATAGCATGCTAACAGCTCATTATACTTATCTTCAATTTTAATCTGATTACCTTTTAAAAACTTTACCTTTTTACTATAATTAGAAAGGCTATTTCTTAAACGCTGATATAACTGTTTTGGCATCGCAATCATGTCTCTAGAATTCAAAATCTCCTTTAGAGTCTCTTCTTCAGATTTCGGTGGTTCACTCAAATGATCACCAACAACATCATCAGTTTCACTAAGCTTATCACCTTCACTATTTACTTGTTTTAACAGCTCATCTCGCTCTCGTGTTATAGCCAACAGACTACTTCTAAGATCTTCATAACTTTCTTGAAACACATTCTCAGTGTCTCTAATTTGCTTTTGAAGGCTTTTCACATAAGCATCAACTTCGCTTGGATTATACCCATTCCAATGTTTTACTAATTTTTTGTTTAACATCTGCTCATCCCTAATGTCATCGACGAAATTATCATTCATACAATCACCCACTATCTCATTCACTACCATCAAATTCTATTTCATCACCAATACTCAATTCCAAACTTTCTGTCGTCCCTGCCATTACTTCCAAAACGTAAAACGCTTCTTTTATTAACTTACCTGCTCGATTAGGTTTCAATGTTTCAATATAAACCACCTTATTTCTCTTGCTTAAATATACAACATCAATCGCAAAGCGCATATTAAACGTATGTACTTGATTACAAGGCTTAATCAACAGCCCTTCACCCTCATTTAATCGCTTTTTCCACATAAGTCCTCTAAAACGTTTAACAAATGTATCTGCTATCATTATATCACTAAATAGCAATTTTTGCTTCAAATATACTTTCAAAATAATCACTCCTAGTTAAACTGACCAATAACGTTTATAACAGTTGGTCCAAGTAGAATAATAAAAATCACAGGGAAGATGAATAAAACCATAGGCACCATCATTTTAACAGGTGCTTTCATCCCTTTTTCTTGAGCCTGTTGTCTTCTACTAATACGCAACTGCTCGGATTGTCCACGCAGTACATTCTTTATTGGTGTTCCAAACTGCTCAGATTGAACAATCGCTGAAACAAACATCTGAATCTCATCAACTTCATTTCTTTTTGCAAGTGCGGTAAGCGCGTCTTTTCTTGATCGTCCCATTTGTATTTCACGATAAACCTGTAAAAACTCATCAATTAGTGGTCCTGACAGTTTATCTATAACCTTTAAAAGTGCAGCATCAAAACCCAAACCAGCTTCTATACTTACACTTAAAACATCCATAACATTTGGCATATCATTTTGTATCGCCAGACCTCTAGATTTAATTTTAGATTTCAAAATAAACCTCGGAACTGCAACAACAGCCATCAAATATGCCATCATAAGTAGTGCAAGTATTGCAATATCATCAGTAACTAAAAAAGCTCCAACAATTCCAACAGCCATAAATACTGCTATAAGCATCATTTTTAGCAGTTGATACTCATGTATCGATATAGAGATGCCAGCCTGCCTAAGCATAGTTTCTAGCGCTACATTTGTTGTTTTCTTTCGCGCAGACTTCTTTTGTGATTTAGTTGCCATCTTTGAAAATTCAATAGATATTTTCTTAAAGTATGGTGTAATAAATCTTTGAACAAAGGATTTTTCCAATTCTTCATCTACATACCCAATCTCTTCATTCATGTGTTTTATTTGCGATCTTTTATATGCGTCTTTTCGATATTCACCACTAAATAAAATTATTATTAGTAGAAAAACAAAAAGCGATATTGCTATTATCATTGTAGTCATATTCTTACTCCTAATATTTAATAGTGATTGTCTTTTTAATAAATATAAATCCTATAAACTCCATCAAACCAGCAACAACCAGCATTGCAATACCCATAGTTGTATTAAAAAATGTCTGTATATATCCTGGATTTATCAGCATCAACATACCAGCAAGTGCAGCAGGCAATAGTCCAACTACAATTCCACTCATTCGCCCAGTTGCCGTCATAACCCTAATATCATCTTTGAGTTTTTGCCTGTCCGCAATCGTTTTAGATATTGTCATCAATATTTCCATTAAGTTTCCACCAACTTGATGTTGTATTTGAACAGCAGAAACAGCAAGCATAAGATCTGTACTTTTAACCCTCTGTTGCATGTTATTTAGTGCACTATCAAGACTAGATCCCAATTGAACCTCTTTAATAGTACGTGAAAACTCCCTAGCTATTGGATCATTCATTTCTTTAGCAATACTTCCCATAGCCTGCTGAAAAGTGAGTCCAGAGCGCAAACAGTTTCCAATCAATAAAAGCGCATCCCCCAGTTGTTTTTCAAACAAAATAAGTTGGGTCTTTTTTCTACGTTCAACAACAATCAATGGAGATATGATTCCTATCAAAACCGCAGCTATAACGCTTATTGGATGAACCCCCATTATTGTCATAATAAATGCAGGTACGAATGATATCCCAGCCCATATAAATAAGAATTCTTCTGGTCTCATTTTTATTGCCGCATTTGATAATTCTTTTTCAAACACCTTGGATATTGGCAATTTCGTTTTCGTGCTTGTTTTCTTTTGCATCAACGGTTTCACATGAGATTTTTCGTCGGTTAAAGATTCAATTCGTTGATCAATTCGCAGCTTATTCCTTGTAGAAAAAGCTAGTATCATCAATAAAGTGAAGAAAACCAATGTGCTCACAGATAAAGCTAATAATATTATATTCATATTTCTTCTCCATATCTATCAAAACTCTTCATTATATGATCTTATGAAAACCATTCGTCATAAACCGCTACACCATTGCTTTTAATTATATCAATACATTTAGGTCTAACACCTGTGCTTACAAACTTACCTTCAAATCTTCCACTGTTATCTTTTTTACCAGTATGCTTAAATACAAAAATGTCTTGCATACTTACAATATCACCTTCCATACCAGTTATTTCAGTAATATTGATAATCCTTCTAGATCCATCACTCAGCCTTGTTTGCTGAACAATAATATTTACCGCTGATGCAATCTGACTACGTATAGCCTGAAGCGGCAGCTCCATCCCTGCCATCAACACCATAGTTTCAAGACGAGCTATTGTATCTCTCGGTGTATTAGCATGAGTTGTAGTAAGTGATCCATCATGACCAGTGTTCATCGCCTGAAGCATATCAAGCGCTTCACCAGAACGAACCTCACCAACAATGATTCTATCTGGACGCATACGCAATGAGTTTCTAACCAAATCTCGAATGTTTACTTCTCCTCTTCCCTCAGTGTTCGTAGGTCTACTTTCAAGTGTTACAACATGAGCTTGATTAAGTTGAACTTCCGCTGCATCTTCAATTGTGACAATACGCTCATCCCAAGGGATAAACGATGACAATACATTCAATAGAGTGGTTTTACCACTACCAGTTCCACCAGAAACTATAATATTAAGTCGCCCTTTAACACAAGCTTCTAAAAAACTAATCATTTTTGGAGAAACAGTTCCAAAATTTATAAGATCTTGTGCAGTAAATGGAGTCTTAGAAAATTTTCTAATAGTCATCACTGGACCTACAAGCGATAAAGGCGGTATAATAACATTAACACGAGATCCATCTTTTAACCTTGCATCAACCATTGGGCTTGCTTCATCAACATGCCTTCCAATCGTGGATACAATACGATCTATTATATTTAACAAATGGTTTTGATCTCTAAAAAATACTTCAGCACGTGTAAGTCTTCCAGACCTTTCAACAAAAACTTGTTCATGTCCATTAATCATAATTTCTGTAACTTCAGGATCAGACAACAAAGCTTCAAGCGGTCCATATCCCATAATGTCGTTATAAAGTTCATCAGCAATAGCCGTACGTTCAATTCTAGGAATATTACTCGCTTCTCGCTGTAACACTTCATCTAATTTCTCACGTACAACTTTTTCACCAGTTTCTTTTTCGCTATTTAGTGCTTCAATTGTGTTAATTCTAATATACTCTTTTAATTTGCTGTTTTTATCTTTGGGCGCAACAATTACTACGTCTTTATCACTTTCATCCGTTTTTTGTTGAGCATCAGCCTCAAAATTTTGCTGTTCTAACCGTTTTAGTAGACTCATTATTTAGCCTTCTTTCTTTCCATACGGACACAATACTTAGCAAGTTTTGTAATTGAACGTGAAATAGGTGTACGCTGTGCCATTGAAACAAAAGGTTCGCCACACTCTTGGCTACGCTTTGCTGTTTTAACATCTTCTGGGATGCAAAGCGTAACCGGCACATCTAATACACGTTCAAAATCGCTATTCTTCAATACTGATTTTTGATCAAGGTTTATAATAACACTTGCTTTCTCATTTTGATGCAGTGTTGTAAGTATATTCATCATTGATTTTGTAGCACGCAAACTTGGAATATCACGTTTTGTTATAAGTAAAACATCATCAGAATTCTCTATTGCTGCCAAATTACAATCGCTTAAATCACATGGAAGATCGATAATTATAAAATCAAAATATGGTCTCATAATACTGATTATCGTCTCAACGTGCTGTTCTGTAATATATTCTGCATACTTTGGACTTGATGGTGCACAAAGAACTGTAAGCCCACTAGTATGTTTCATGCTAAAACTCTTTATATCATCAATGTTAAAATCATTTTTTTCTTGCACGAGTTCTGCTATTGTGTCTTTAGCCTTAATATTCAATAAAAGATCAACATCACCAAAATGCAAACACAAATCGATAATCGCTGTTCGCCGCCCTGCTTTTGCCAAAGAAGTCGCTAAGTTTACTGCAACAGTTGTTTTACCCGATCCTCCACTTGCTCCATAAACAGAAACAACTCGTGGGTCTCTTCCAGCATCCACAACACGTGCATTTTCAAACACCGCAGCTTCAATTATTGATTCTTTTAATGTATCAAGCTCATCATAATATACAACTCGCCTTATCCCTGATAACATAGCTTCATTTAAAGTCGCCATATTACAGTCTTTCGTTATCAATACTATTGCACAACCAGGATGTTCTCGATATATCATTTGCGAAAGTTCCATGATTCCACTATCACCCTTGCTATTAACAAGCAAAACTACATGTGGCGTATAGCTAGAAATCTTGGCTAATACTTTTGTATCCATATTCGCAAAACCAACAAGAGCAATTTCGTCTTCCTTGCCCAATCTTCTTTTTAAATCAATACGAAATTCTTCGTTGTTTACAACAGCAAGCACTTTATATCTTGACATATCATTTTCTCCTAATTAATAGCCAGGTTGAATTTCAAGCCTAGGGTCAACTTGAGATTTTTTCACATATATCTCGCCGACTTGTCCATCATCAAGCACAGGTCTTAAAACTAAAGTCAGACGACCATTAACTGCTGCATGGTGAATACTAACTGTTTGCTCTGGAGTACATAAAAGCGTAACATGCTCGTATACACCGTTACTGGTATCAGTATCAGCCACAATATCAACACCAGTTTTTAACACTAGTAAGTTTTCAACAAGCATTGTAGTTTTCGTAACATCCTTTTCATCCACGCCTTGTGTTGCCATAATCGATGCAACTACATCTACATAATCACCAGGACTTATATAACCAGACACCCCTGTTATTTGGTCAACAAATACTGTTATCGCACGATGTCCAGGTGCAATCGTATAAGATAGCGTCTCATCTTCATTGCCAATCTCTCCAATTTTCGATGAAAGCATTTGCTCACCAGAAAAAATATCATTTTTGGTCACAAAACCAACAACTTCTTTAAAAGCACGAGCCGCATTTGGATGTACAGCCTCAACTGGAACGGCTTTAATCATCACCATATCTTCGCTCACCATATTGTTTTTTTCTATATCAACAACCGCCACAACCACATCTTCATATTCAACGTCTTCATTTGTAGGTTGGTTCATCAACGATGTTGCAAAATAATAAACTGAACCACCTGCGATTATTGCCATTATTATTGCTAAAAGATATATTTTCTTCAAAATTCAAATCTCCTTACTTTACTCTGTTAGACGAGGAACAAATAGTCCATATTTCATATTATCATCAGTAAGCTCTTCGCTTTCACCAGAATTTTGTGTTATGGTCACATGTGATGCCCTTACTTCCCCACCAGAATTTGACACTATTACAAATGGCACAAAAGCTGCAATAGTTATATCATGAGGACCATCCATAGTATATATTATCAATACCACTACTCGTGGACAGGATTCCACAAAGTGCTCCGCATTACACCCACCATCAGAAGCAAAATGTGTACATTGGTTATATCTTGTTTCAAAAGCCGATGTTGTTGGTCCTGTCATATTTCCAGTTTCAACAGGGAGTGAATCCCCTATATTAAGTGTTCCATCATATCCATAAGCAAGCCAAGTGGAAAAATCTTTTGCCCCTCCACCTTTAACGCCATCAAGGTCAAGAGCACCAAAAAAACCTGTGTCTCCGTCGCCTCCGCCATACTTTATAATTATATTTTGAGCATCATTTGCTACTAGCGCCGCTTCAAATTTATCTACTGTTGTACCCAACGGCAACATATTTCTAGATGAAGTTGCGGCTCTCAAACCTGTTTTGGCCGCCTTTGTAACCTGCGCACCTTTAATTCCAACTATCGGACCAAAGCCATACATAACATCATCTTTTAGCTCGGCTCTTATCGTTGTATAGTACCCGTTTGAAATATTGCCAAATACAACAGAATCAATACAATCAGAACTTATTCCATTTCGCTGAACATAAGTATCTACTTTTGATTCAATAGCAGCAATTGCACTATCATCACCTGTCTCAACAGGCATTTCATATGCCGCTGCATAAACAGCCGCATCAACAGCGTTTTGCAGCTGACTACCTCGCATATAAACTGCACCCAAATCCACAACTAATCCACATACAGCCAAAACCATCACAAAGGATACCGCGGCTAAAATAGCAACTGATCCTTCTTCTGATTTAATTATTTCTCTCAATTTCAAAGTTATCAACCCCTAATCCGTACTCATAATAGTTGATGATGTAATCGGAATCACCTGACCTTGTGTAAAAACGCCTGCAATCGGTGTAAGTACAGGAAGACTCCTTACAACTGTAACATTTACATCACCATCACCAGTTGTTGATACCGAAACAGTGATATCATTCGGATCACCAAGACTCGATACAGCTTTAACATGCGAAATAACTTGCGCTGCCATATCCGACTCATCACTTCTTACAATTGCATATCTCGCACCTTCTCTGCTACAATTATTTACCATGAGTTGATTTGAAAAGATCCATCCAAAATCAAGAATTCCACAAAGAATCACTATGAAAATTGGTATTACCAATGCCGCTTCAACCATAGCTTGTCCGCTTTCATCCTTTTTAAGCTTCTTCAAAAACTTCTTCATTTTGGTCTCAATCCTCTCAATAAATTGTTGTGCCCATCACCTTTAAAAAGATGACAGGCACATTTTTAAACAGGTTACTGTTCCCAATCTTAATTATATGACATTTTTAAGAAAATATCAAAAATATTATCAATATATACCCTTATTTAAATTCCT
>JMSV01000085.1_pt1 | contig 14529 bp, 20 predicted proteins | sample 179021 | NCBI WGS metagenome assembly JMSV01 (sample SAMN02769581, study PRJNA246767) | bioreactor metagenome | isolation source: Culture-2 Bioreactor Bmz derived from microbial biomass from the upper 2 cm... | place: Germany: Bremen | collected day 87 after inoculation | reverse complement strand
AAAGGGAACTTTTTTAATTAAAAGTTCCCTTTTTGTACATTTAAAAATTTGTTAAGCTTAGTACATGCCTGGCATTCCGCCTGGTGCTCCAGCTGGCATTGGTGGTTCTTCTGCTGGAATATCAGTTACGATTCTCTCAGTAGTTAGAAGTAATGAAGCGATACTTGAAGCATTTTGAAGTGCTGAACGAGTAACCTTAGTAGGGTCGATGATTCCAGCCTCAATCATGTTTACATATTCATCATTCTTCATATCATAACCATAAGTTGGGTCATTCTTAGCTAAGATATTAGCTACAATAACACTACCTTCAAGTCCTGCGTTTGCAGCAATTTGACGGATAGGCTCTTCTATTGAACGAAGAACAATTTGCATTCCTGTCTTATAGTCTGCTTTTCTGCTGTTCAATGCGTCTTTTAGAGTGTGAACTGTGTTAAGTAGTGCGATTCCACCACCAGCGACAATTCCTTCTTCAACAGCTGCTCTTGTTGCAGCTAGAGCATCTTCGATACGTAGCTTGATCTCTTTCATTTCTGTTTCTGTTGCTGCTCCAACGTGGATAACTGCAACTCCACCAGAAAGTTTAGCTAGACGCTCTTGAAGTTTTTCTTTATCATAATCAGAAGTTGTTTCTTCCATTTGAACTTTTATTGAGTTAACTCTTGCTGATAGTTCTTCAGCACTTCCGCCACCCTCGATAATAGTTGTGTTTTCTTTGTCGATAATGATTTGTCTTGCTGTTCCCATCATATCAAGTGTTGCGTCTTTAAGCTCCATTCCAATCTCTTCAGAAATTACAGTTCCGCCAGTAAGAACAGCTATGTCTTGAAGCATTGCTTTTCTTCTGTCGCCAAAACCTGGTGCTTTAACAGCAACGCAGTTGAATGTTCCACGAAGTTTATTAACAACTAAAGTTGCAAGTGCTTCGCCTTCGATATCTTCTGCAATGATTAAAAGTTTCTTTCCTGCTTGAACAACTTGCTCTAGTACAGGTAAGATCTCTTGAATACTTGTTATTTTCTTGTCTGTTATTAGCACAATTGGGCTTTCCATAACAGCTTCCATTTTATCAGTATTAGTTACCATATAAGGAGAAGCGTAACCACGATCAAACTGCATACCTTCAACAACTGAAAGTTCAGTATTCATAGTCTTAGATTCTTCAACAGTGATAACACCATCGTTGCCTACTTTTTCCATCGCTTCTGCGATCAATGATCCGATCATTTCATCGGCAGCAGAGATAGAAGCTACTTGAGCAATAGCATGGCTGTCTTTGATTGGTTGTGAAAATTCTTTTAGAGCATCAACAACGATGTCGCTTGCTTTTAAGATTCCTCTTTTAAGCTCCATTGGGTTAGCTCCAGCAGCTACGTTCTTTAGTCCCTCGCGGATGATAGCTTGAGCTAAAACTGTTGCAGTAGTTGTTCCGTCACCAGCAACGTCGTTAGTTTTTGTTGCAACTTCTTTTACAAGCTGAGCCCCCATGTTTTCAAATGGGTCTTCTAGTTCGATTTCTTTTGCTATTGTTACTCCATCATTAGTGATGAGTGGTGATCCAAATTTTTTGTCTAATACAACATTACGACCTTTTGGTCCAAGTGTAACTTTTACTGTATCAGCTAAAATGTTAACGCCTTCTTCTAATGCGCGTCTAGCATCATCGCTAAACTTTAATTGTTTTGCCATTATTTAATTTCCTCCGATTATATTGATATAAAATTATTCTACTATTGCAAGAATGTCGCTTTGACGAATGATTGTATATTCAACGCCATCATATTTTACTTTTTTACCTGTATAATCTGCACAGATAACTTTTTGTCCTTTTTTAACAGTCATAACGATCTCTTTGCCGTCGATAACTCCGCCAGGACCAACTTCTACAACCTCTGCCATTTCTGGCTTTTCTTGTGCGCTACCTGGTAGAACGATACCGCTTTTTGTTGTTTCCTCTGACTCTAAGCTTTTTAATAGAACTTTGTCTAGTAATGGTTTAATTGACATAACTTCTTTGAATCCTCCTTGAAATATAATACAAACCTTTTTTAGCACTCTCGTCTTACGAGTGCTAACCTTTATTGATAATAATATATTGATCTATCATTGTCAATATATTATTACGTATCCTGCCCAGTATTAGACGGATATTAACAATTTGTTTACAATAAATAATTAAAATTAAAAAAAGGTAAAACAAAAGCACTTAAACATTATATGATAAGTGCTGTCATTTTAAATAATTGTACAATTATTCATTTCTTACGCAAGTTTGTTAACTTTTTTAGAGAATGCTGATTTTTTTCTTGCAGCATAATTTTTTGGAATTATACCTTTTAAAACAGCGCTATCTAAAGTACCACTTATCTCGCGATAAAATTCTTGTGCTTGTTCTTTGTTTCCTTCAGCGATTATTCCATCGAACTTTTTGATCGAAGTTTTGATCTCTGATTTAACAGCACGGTTTCTTAATGAATTGCGTTTTTCAACTAAAACACGCTTTTTTGCTGACTTGATATTTGGCAATTTCTTCACCTCTTAACTCTATTTTTCAACCGAAACATTTTATCACGTAAAAAATATTAATGCAATAGTAAAACCGAAGAAAAAAAATAACTTTTATGAAATATTGATAAATAATGCGAAAAACGGCGATAATAATAAGGATTTTAAAGAATGGAGCGAAAAAAGATGAATTATATTAGAACGGATTTGGCGGTTGAGGCATTTCAAGAGGGTGTAAAAATTGACAGTTCAAATGGAATAAATATCCAAGAGGAGGATTTGGATTATGGAATTAAAATAACGGATGTCAGGGTTGAAAATATACAAGGTGAAAAGATATTGGGAAAATCAATCGGTAGATATATAACTTTGGATACACAGCAAGTTGATGATAATGATGAGCAAGCAGCTGAAAAAATCGTTGAAGTTTTAGCGGACAAAATAGATGAACTAGTGGCTGATTATAAAAATGATGGTGTGCTTGTTGTTGGACTTGGAAACAGAAGCATTACACCAGACTCATTGGGGCCAAGTGTGTGTGATAATGTTTTGGTAAGTCGTCATATAAAAGTATATTCACCAGAGCTTATCGATGAGAGGATAAGTGAGCTATCAGCAATTGCTCCTGGAGTTTTGGGTATAACTGGTATTGAAACGGTTGAGGTTATCAAGGGAGTCGCAGAAAAAATTAAGCCTGGAGTAATAATCGCGATTGATTCACTTGCATCTAGAAAGCTTTGTCGAGTTAGCACTACATATCAGCTTACTGACACTGGCATATCACCTGGCTCTGGTATTGGCAATAAGCGAAAGTCGATAAACAGTGACGAGCTTGGTATTCCAGTGATTGCAATAGGAGTTCCTTTTGTGGTGTATGCGGCTACGATCGCTAGTGATTTGATTGAGCAGACTTTGGTGGCTGAAAATATATATAAAGAAGAAGACTTGGAACATGTAGTGCAATCGACAATGAATAAGATAATGAATGTTGATGGTGCACAGATGGTGGTGACACCAAAGGAAATCGACATTATTGTTGAGCGTTGCGGTAATATAATAGCGGCAGCTATAAACAAGGTTGTTGCTAATGGAGTGCAGGCGGATATGATTGATAGAATACTTCATTGAACATAATATATTTACTCATTTTACATGTCCAATTCGCATAGGTATATAAATGTACTTTAAAATATGAATTGCTCGGATAAGTGAAAGGGTGAATTTAACATGGGAAGAAGCAGGGGGGCTAATCTTTTATTATTCTTGGTTTCGATTTTGCTCGTTGTTTTAATATTGGGTCAAATATCGAGTGTAATAAGTAAGGTTGGAAAAGAAAAAGAAGATATCAGCGTGCAAAAGGTTTCAACAGATAATAATGAAGTTTGCGTTGTTGTTTCAAAGGATCAAGAACAGGTTTGCGAAACAGAGCACGAGGAGAGGCGTGTTGTGCCTGCAATTTATGATTCTTTCCTGTCGCCTAAAAAGATATTGTCATATACTATGCCATTTTTAGAAGAAGTTGAAGTTGAAAATGAGGAGCGTGTGGAAAAGTCGATATTTACAAAGTTGAATATAACAGAGATTAAAACCACAACTTGTGGAACTGATGATATTATTGACGTTAAATTGGAGGGGGATGGACCACATTTTTTAATTTATCATACGCACACGAGTGAAGCTTTCCGCATGGAATTTGAGGGGCAATATGAGAAGACCACGGATTGGCGGACTGATGATCAAAACTATAATGTTGTTGGTGTAGGTGCGGAGTTAAAACGCATCTTAGAAGAGGATTATGGATATAGTGTTTTGCAGGATAAAACAGATCATGAGCCACCAAAACTTTCCACTTCATATAGCAGGAGTGTTATTACTATGGAAAATTATCGTGATAAATATGAGGGGTTAAAGGTATATATTGATGTTCACAGAGATGCGGCGAATGTTGAGGAAGATCAAGATGATGTGGTTGTTATCGATGGTAAGCGGTGTGCAAGAGTTATGTTTGTTGTTGGAACAGGAGTAAATTTTAATGTTAAACCCGCATGGGAGACAAATTATAAAATTGCACTAGCTTTGACAGAGGAACTAAATGCGATTTGTGAAAACTTTGCAAAGCCGATTAGAGTTAAAGATGGAAGGTATAACCAACATATTTCAAATGCTTGTATTTTGATAGAGGTTGGGCACAATGCTAATACTTATAGTGAGGCGATAAACTCAGTTGAGTATATTGCAAAAGCGATTGATAAGATTATAGAAAAGTAAAGTCTATAACAGATTATATGATATTGTTTTTAAAAGTTTCGTTTTTATACGGACAAATACCAAAGATATTGGATTGTTTGTATTTTTAAGTTTTGATTGATTTATCTCGGTATATTTAATATAATTTTATTGTTAGATAAATACTAAAGAAATAGAGATTTTGAATAAAGATAATATGGAGAATATATATGGAAGCTGGAATTAGCATGGGAACAGGTTTAGGATTGGGAATGTTTTTTGATTGGACTATGATATTACTTATTCCTGGCATTGTTTTTGCGATGATTGCACAAGCAAAGGTGAAATCTACATTTGCAAAATACTCAAAAGTATATTCTGTTCGAAATGTTCAAGCTCAGCAGGTTGTAGGGAGTATGCTTCGAAATCAGAACATTTATAATGTTAGAGTTCAGCCAATCGGTGGCGACTTGACTGACAATTATAATCCAGCAAATAGGACGCTAAACTTATCGCAGAGTGTTTATGGGTCTACTTCGATTGCATCCATAGGTGTTGCAGCACATGAAGCTGGACATGCTATTCAACATGGAACAGGATATAAGGCACTGATGATGCGTTCATTCATGTATCCTGCTGTAAAGATTGGATCGACTTTAGCGTGGCCTATATTTATTTTTGGAATGATTTTTTCTTTTGAGCCATTGCTTCAAATTGGAATAACGGCTTTTGCAATCACAGTTATATTTACGCTAGTAACTTTGCCTGTTGAGTTTAATGCTTCTAATCGTGCTGTTAGGATACTGGAAACTGGTGGGTATCTTTCTACTGAGGAAGTTAGGGGTGCGAGGAAAGTTTTAAATGCTGCTGCGCTTACTTATGTGGCTGCTGCCGTATCAGCACTTTTGCAACTGCTTCGTTTGGTGCTTATTGCAAGGAGAAGAAGATAAAAGATAATATCAAATGATAATGAGAATATAAAAAGGTGAGTAAATGCATAGTGCATAGCTCACCTTTGTTTTTGATATTGTATAATTACTCTTCTATAAATGGTTCGATATGTATTATAACTCCTTTTATATGGAAGTCCGATTCCATCAATGCACCTTTAACCTGACCAGAAAGTGCATGGCTTTCTTCGACCGTAAGCGTTCTTTCTACAAGCATGTGCAGATCGACATATCTTGAAGAACCCAACCTTCTAATGTAGATTTTATGATAATCTTTGATGTCGGCAGATAATTCTTTCTGTTTGTCTAAAATTCCACTCAAATCTAAAGACTCGTTTTTTTCCATCAATTCATCCATGCAACCAGAAACTATGGTATATGCTGCTTTTATCAAAAAGACACTTACAAGCATGGTTGCAATTTGGTCTGTGTATTTGATGTTTGGAAATACCTTTGCAACTAATACGGATAAGGCTACGGGAATTGAACTGAAAGCATCAGAACGATGGTGCCATGCGTTTGCAACCAAAGCCTTGCTCGAAATTGATTTTCCTACCAAAATATTATATCGATATAAAATCTCTTTTGATATTATTGAAACAATTGCAACGCTAAAAGTAAGCCAAGATGGTTTTATTGGTTTGTAATTTATTATTGAGGTTGCTGCATTATATGATAAAAACAAGGCTACAAAGAACAGAAGAAGACCAATCATCAAGGTTATAAAGGTTTCAATCCTTCCGTGACCATATGGGTGCTCTTTGTCTGGCTTGCGATTCCAAAAACTAACACCAAATATTATTGCGAAATCTGTCACTAAATCGGACCAACTATGCAGTCCATCAGCGATTAATGACTGACTTTGGAAGATGATTCCGATAATTACTTTTAAAAGTGCTAAAAGTACATTGACGATGGAGCCTACAATGGTTGTATGTTTTATTTTTGAAATAGTTTTATCGTTCATAAAAGCTCCTTTTTTGACCGAAATATATAATCAGAAAATTTTTCACTCTATTATTATATTAAAAGTTCACTAAAAAGTTTCAACTTTTTCTTCAATAGTCCTTGATATTGAGATATAATGTTAATTATAAACAATTAAAATAAATATTCAAGTAAAATACTGACATAGTTAAAGCTTGTAGTGGACTTGATTATTATATTGGTTTTAAATTACTGTGAAGATATAGAGCAAAGTGTATATTGTAAGCAGTATGCACAAATACAATGGATCAGCTTGAGGAAATATAAACATATGGAATGTTGGTTTTGTGGGAAAGAAAAAGACGAAAAGTCTCTCACTGGTAATATCGAAATGAATTTTAAAAAATATCGATATGCTGATAAAATAAGAAAAGGTGAAAATCTGAAGCCCAAGGGGCTTAGAGAAAAGCTGGTTATTGGAAGATGTGATGGTTGTTTAGCTGCACACAAAACTTATAACCGCATTTCTTTGTTTGTGATTATACCTTTTATTATTTTGGCTATCGCTTGCTTTTTATTGTTTGAAAAAGTAAATCAGAATATAGTATTTATACTTTTAGCTCTATCGACAATAGGTTTTGGTATTGTTGTTTATTATAGGATGAAATATCTTTCAAAACGTGGTATTAAGTCTCTGGTTGAGCTTGAGATTCAAAACGAAGATATACAGTCATATTTGGCTGATGGATGGTATAGAAAGATTTAGAGTTTATATTGGTTTTAATATAAGCAGAGTAAATAATATAAAAGGAGATATAATTATGAATTGTTGGTTTTGCGGGAATGAAGAGAGCGTTAAAAACAAAGAGTATAAAGTAAAGATGTTTGGTGATGTTAGTAAAGATACAGACGGCGCTGGTGGTGAATCCGTATCGTTTAGTAGAAAAACAGTAACTGTTCCAAGATGTTCATCTTGTAAAGCAAAACAGAGTAAGGCTAAGGTTTTAACTATTCTTTCAGCTTTTTTCTTATTGGGTGCTATATTGTTTGGATTGTTTGAGATATTCAATATTTTGCAGGTTATAAGTCCGTGGCTTAGAGGATTTTTGTTTGGATTATGCTTGATGCTTGCTATTGGAATCTATTTACGTAAATTGCTTCTTATGAAGGGTGTCAAAACGCAAAATAATGCTAAAAGGAATTATCCTGAGATAAAAGAGCTTATTGCAGTAGGGTATGAATATGGCGCGGCACCTAAACAAAAGAGTGAGCCAAAAAAAGTTGTAACTGAAGTTGAAGATGATGTTATAAACTGATTAGTAAATTGAGATTTTTCAAATTGACTGATTATATGTGTATGTGTTAAAATTTAGCGGACTTAATTTTAAGGAGACTATTTTAAAGTGGAAAAAGTTGTTATAAAAGTGGACGTATGTAAAGGTTGTGGGTTGTGCACAACGGTTTGTCCTAAAAATATTATGGTGCTATCAAAAGACAAGATCAATGTAAAAGGATATAACCCAGTTGAAGTTACTGATATGGATGCATGTATCAGCTGTGCTTCATGTGCAAAGATATGTCCTGATGCTGTGATCAGCGTATATAAGTAAAGGGTGGTTAATAAAAATGACTAAAGTATTGATGAAAGGGAATGAGGCGATAGCTGAAGCGGCTTTGCGTGCTGGATGTAAGTTCTTTTTTGGCTACCCAATAACGCCTCAAAATCAGATACCTGAATATATGAGTAAAAGAATGCCACAAGTTGGTGGAACTTTTCTTCAAGCAGAATCTGAAGTTGCTGCAATTAACATGGTTTATGGTGCGGCTGGTGCTGGTGCTAGGGTTATGACTTCTTCGTCTTCACCAGGAATAAGCTTGAAGCAAGAGGGTATTTCGTATATTGCTTGTGCTGAGCTTCCATGTGTTATTGTAAACATCGTTCGTAGCGGACCTGGACTTGGTGGGATATTGCCATCACAATCTGACTATTTTCAAACTGTAAAAGGTGGAGGTCATGGTGATTATAAACTTATAGTTTATGCACCTGCATCTGTTCAAGAAGCGGCAGACCTTGTTATGGAATCATTTGAAGTTTCTGATCAATATCGTGTGCCTGCTATGGTGCTTGGTGATGGAATGATAGGTCAAATGATGGAGCCTGTTGAGTTTAAGACTCCTAAAAAACGTGAGCTTCCTAAAAAAGATTGGGCGGCTACTGGATGGGACAGAAAGTCTAAAGATAAAGCTATTATTAATTCGCTATATATCAAAGCGGAAGAGATGTCTGATGTGTGTAATAGACTTGAAGGCGTATATCAAGAGATTGCTAAAAACGAGACATTATATGAAGAGTATATGATGGAAGATGCGCAGATATGTATTGTTGCATATGGAACAACATCACGTATTGCAAAAAATGCTGTTGTTGCGGCTAGAGAAGAAGGAATAAAAGCTGGACTTATTAGACCGATTACGGTTTGGCCTTTCCCAACGGATGTAATAAAAGCTGCTGCAAGCAAAGTTGATAATTTCTTAGCAGTGGAAATGAGCATGGGTCAGATGGTCGAAGATGTAAGATTGGCCGTTAATGGCGAAAAACCTGTTGATTTTTATGGTACTACTGGCGGAGTTATTCCGACACCAGAAGGTATTTTAGAGCAGATTAAAAAGATAAAGGAGGGCAAATAAATATGAAGACGGTATTTGAAAAGCCGCAGCGTTTTATTGCGGACAAAATGCATTATTGCCCTGGCTGTACTCATGGTATTGCACACAGATTAGTAGCAGAGGTGATCGAAGAGCTTGGAATGAATGATAGAGCTGTTGGTGTTGCTCCTGTTGGATGTAGTGTGTTTGCTTATAACTATTTGGATTATGATATGTATGAAGCGGCTCATGGTAGAGCTCCTGCTGTTGCAACTGGTGCAAAAAGGGTTCATCCTGATAACTTGGTGTTTACATATCAAGGTGATGGAGATTTAGCATCAATAGGTGCGGCTGAGATCGTGCATGCTGCGGCAAGAGGCGAGAACATAACTGCTATATTTATAAACAATGCGATTTATGGAATGACTGGTGGTCAGATGGCACCAACAACACTTGTTGGTCAAACAACAACGACTTCTCCATACGGTCGTGATTCTAGCTTGTGCGGATTCCCTATTAGAGTTTCTGAAATGCTTGCTACATTGGATGGTGCGGCTTATATCGAAAGAGTTTCACTGCATGATGTACCTAATATTAACAAGGCTAAAAGAGCTATAAAAAAAGCTTTTCAAGCGCAGATAGATAAAAAAGGATTTTCTATGGTAGAGCTTTTATCTACTTGTCCTACAAACTGGGGGAAATCTCCGATTGAGTCACTTGAATGGCTTAAAGCGGAAATGCTTCCACAATATCCTCTTGGTGTTTATAAGGAGGTAAAATAATATGACTCAAAAGATTATTTGTGCAGGATTTGGTGGTCAAGGAGTTTTGCTTATCGGACAAGTGCTGACTTATGCAGGTATGATTGAAGGTAAAGAAGTTTCATGGCTTCCTTCTTATGGACCTGAGATGCGTGGTGGAACTGCTAATTGTAGCGTTATTATTTCAGATGAGCCAATTGGTGCACCTATTGTAACTAAAGCCGATGTTGCAATCGTTATGAACAAACCATCGCTTGATAAGTTTGAAGACTTGGTTATTGCAGATGGAAACTTATTCATTAACTCTAGCTTGATTGAAGAGAAGAGCAATCGTGATGATATCAATGTAGCTTATGTTGATGCTAATATAATTGCTGCTGATATTGGAAACGCTAGGGTTGCTAATGTTGTAATGCTTGGTGCTTATTTAGAAAAATGTGGTGTGGTTTCTTTTGATTCTGTTATCGAGGGACTTCGAAAAGTCTTAGGTGAAAAGAAGGAAAAGTTTATCCCACTAAACAAAATCGCCATTGCAAAAGGCGGAGAATGTGTAAAATAAAAAAATATATTGACATGGCTTATTTAAGCGTGTTATAATCTATCGGTGAATGGAAAAGGGGCGAATAGCCTTTTTTTCTTGGGCTTATTATCTCGGAGGTAAGGAAAATGCGTACAAAAATTACATTGGCTTGTACAGAATGCAAGCAAAGAAATTATGATACTATGAAGAATAAAAAGAACAATCCTGATAGGATTGAAATGAATAAGTATTGTAGATTTTGCAAGAAACATACTGCACATAAAGAAACAAAATAGTAACTTGCTATAAGTAGTATAGCTTTATTTTAGAGCGATTTAAAATAAGAATAAAAGAAGATTTACGTTTAGGATGTGTTTAAGATGGCAAAAACAAAATTATTAGGTAGCGATAAAAAGAAGCAATTGGATGCACAAGAGAAAGCTGCTAAAAAGGCGAATAAAAAACCTAGAAAAGGAATTTCACGTTTTTTTAAGGACATTATTGGTGAACTTAAAAAGGTTACGTGGCCAACATGGAAAAAGCTTTTAGTTACAACAAGTGCTGTTTTAGCGTTTGTATTGGCTATGGCGATTATCACTGGTGTTTTTGATTTTGTTCTAAAAAAAGGATTACAGTGGTTAGTAGGATAATGATAAAAAACTATGAAGGAGGCGTAAGCGGGTATTAGTACTTAAATAAAAGTATTGATGTTTTGCTCCTTATTATTTATGGAAGAAAAAATAATTGACGCTGTAGAAGCCGTAGAAGAAGAAAAAGTTGTTGATAATACTGATGTTGAGGCTGATGACAAGTCAGAAATTTTGGCGAATGCTTCGTCAACTGGCGGAGATGATGAAGTATCAGATTCTGCTGAAAATGACGAAGAGCATCATGATGAGCAACACTTTGTAAAGCAAGAGAAAACTGATGAATATCACTGGTATGTTATTCATGTTTATTCTGGTTATGAGAATAAAGTTATGGCTAACATTCTAAAGAGTGTTGAAAACCGTGGACTTCAAGACATTATTGTTGATGTTAAAGTTCCAGTTGAAGAGACTATTGAAATTAAAAACGGTAAAAAGAAGCATGTTCAAAAGAAGATGTATCCAGCATACGTTATGGTAAAAATGCTATTGACGGATGATTCTTGGTATGTTGTTAGAAACACTACTGGTGTTACTGGGTTTGTTGGACCTGGGTCTAAACCACTTCCACTTACAAACAAAGAAGTAAGAGCTATGGGTGTTGAAGATGTTCATGTTACTTTAGATGTTGAAGTCGGCGATAGTGTTATTGTTACTGCTGGTCCGCTTGAAGGGTTTGCTGGTGACGTACAAGAGATTAACGCTGAAAAGCAAAAGGTCAAGGTTGTTGTTTCTATGTTTGGTAGAGACACATTAGTAGAACTTGATTTTGTGCAAGTTAGAAGAATTTAATTTTAGGATATAATAGCGATAACGCTTTTATATATGGCGAGCACTTTTTTTAAAAAAGTAGCTTTACGTGGGAGAGCTAAAAATTCTAGCTCGAGGTAACCACGCATGGATTTATTATTAAGGAGGATCACATGGCTAAAAAAGTAATAGGTTATGTTAAACTTCAAATTCCTGCAGGAAAAGCAACACCTGCACCACCAGTTGGTCCAGCACTTGGACAACACGGTGTTAACATCATGGGATTTTGTAAACAGTTTAATGAAAAAACAAACAAGCAAGCAGGACTAATTATTCCTGTTGTAATCACAGTTTATGCTGATAGAACATTCTCGTTCATCACAAAAACTCCACCAGCACCAGTTTTGATCAAAAAAGCGATCGGACTAGAAAAAGGTTCTGGAGAGCCACACATTAATAAAGTTGGTAAGATTACTAAAGATCAACTAAGAGAGATTGCTCAAGCTAAGAAACCAGACTTGAATGCTGCTAATGAAGAAGCTGCAATGAGTATGATTGCTGGTACTGCTAGAAGCATGGGCGTTGAAGTAATAGACTAATTGATGACTGTGGGAGGTCAAACAAATACTGTGTTTTGACCGCAAATTTACCACGAGGAGGTTTATGATGAAAAGAGGAAAAAAATATATTGATAGTGCTAAAACTATCGAAAACACAAAGCTTTATGATCCAGTTGAAGCTTGTGAATTAGCAGTTAGTACTGCGAAAGCTAATTTTGATGAAACAATTGGTGCTGATATTAGACTTGGAGTTGATCCAAGACATGCTGACCAACAGGTTAGAGGAGCGATTGTATTGCCACACGGAACAGGTAAATCTATTAAGGTTTTAGTTGTTGCTAAAGGTGACAAAGCGGATGCTGCTAAGGCTGCTGGGGCTGATTTTGTTGGTGCAGAAGATATAGTTGAAAAGATCCAAAAAGAAAACTGGTTTGGATTTGACGTTTGTGTAGCTACACCTGATATGATGGGACTTATTGGTCGTCTTGGTCGTGTTCTTGGACCTAAAGGACTTATGCCTAACCCAAAATCTGGTACAGTAACTATGGATGTAGAAAAAGCTGTTAAAGAAATTAAAGCTGGTAAAGTTGAATATCGTCTTGATAAATCTGCGATTATTCACGTGCCACTTGGTAAAAAGAGCTTTGGTGCACAAAAAGTTAGCGAGAACTTTAAAGTACTAATGGAAGCTATAAATAAAGCAAAGCCAGCTGCGGCAAAAGGTACTTATATGAAGAGCGTTGTTATTTCTTCAACAATGGGTCCTGGAATCAAAGTTAACTCTGCTAAATTCGACTAAGGTTTGCTTGACAAAGGCGAATCTTATTGATAGAATCATGATTGAAAATTGAATATCTTTTTTTAACCGAAGACCATTGGTACGCAATTGTTTAAATTTATAGCCAATGTAAGGTGATACTTTTATTGCTTGAGTTTTTAAGCGATAAAACAAAGTATACTATACCCTTTTTATTTGTCTTTGGCATGTAAAAAGGGTTTTTATATTTATAATGTAAGACAGGAGGTACGAGACTTGAGTAAAAAGACGATTGAAGTTAAAGCTGCACAGGTTGATGAACTTACTCAAAAGTTTGAAAAAGCGGAATCAGTTGTTTTCTATGATTATAGAGGACTTACTGTTGGTGAAGTTTCTGAGTTGAGAGCTCAATGTAGAGAAGCTGGCGTTGAATATAAAGTTATCAAAAACAATTTATTAAGACGTGCTGCTAAAGCGACAAATGTTGACGGTTTAGATGACCTTTTAAAAGGACCAACTGCTGTTGCTATTGGATATGATGATCCAGTGGCTGGTGCAAAAATCCTTGTTGACTTTGTTAAGAAAACAAAGAAGACTGAAATTAAAGCTGGAATATTGAGTGGTAATGTTGTTAATTTGGATGAAATCAAACAATTGGCAAACCTACCATCAAGAGAGCAACTTATCGGAACACTGGCTGGCGTGTTGAACCAACCTATTGCTGGATTAGCTATGGCATTGAATGCTATACCATCAGGATTGGCGCGTTCACTAAACGCTGTGCGTGAGCAAAAAGAACAAGCATAACAAAAAAATTATTAAAACAAAATTTGGAGGATTATTAAAATGGACGTAGCAAAAATGATAGAAGAAATTAAAGCAAGTACAGTTATCGAGCTTTCTGAGCTTGTTAAGGCGATTGAAGAAGAATTTGGTGTTAGCGCTGCTGCACCTGTAGCTGTTGCTGCTGCTGGTGGAGCTGCTCCTGCGGCTGCTGCTGAAGAGAAAACTGAGTTTGACGTTATCTTAAAAGCTGCTGGACAAGAGAAAATCAAAGTTATCAAGGCTGTTCGTGAAATGACAGGTCTTGGTCTTAAAGAAGCTAAAGCATTAGTTGACAGTGCACCTAAAGCTGTTAAAGAAGGCGTATCAAAAGATGACGCTGAAAAAGCTGCTGAAGCACTAAAAGCTGTTGGAGCTGACGTAGAAGTTAAGTAATTTAACTTTTTATTTAGATCTTTTATGCAGGGTATCCTTTATTGGGTATCCTGTTTTTTTTT
>JMSV01000084.1_pt1 | contig 14695 bp, 10 predicted proteins | sample 179021 | NCBI WGS metagenome assembly JMSV01 (sample SAMN02769581, study PRJNA246767) | bioreactor metagenome | isolation source: Culture-2 Bioreactor Bmz derived from microbial biomass from the upper 2 cm... | place: Germany: Bremen | collected day 87 after inoculation | reverse complement strand
GATTAGGTATCGAAGAGGGTACAGTTTTAAAGCAACCTGTGTTAGAGTTATGTTATAAAGATGATGATCTTGGAGATCCAATGATCAACGAAACACACGCGCTTGCAATTGGTCTTGCAACACAAGAACAATTAGACACAGTATCAAAGTACGCTATGCAAATCAACACAATTTTGATTGAGTACTTTGCAGCAAGAAACATGAAATTAGTAGATTTCAAAATTGAATTTGGTGTGTATGAAGGACAAGTTATTTTAGCAGATGAAATTTCACCAGATACATGTAGATTGTGGGATGCAGAAACAAATAAAAAGCTAGATAAGGATCGTTTTAGAAGAGATTTAGGCGATGTAGAAGAAGCTTATCAAGAAGTATTGAATAGATTGTAATCGTAAGATTCTGCTAACGCCGTTAGCAGAATCTTAGCTTGTTTATATATAGACGATGGAGGCTTAACGTGTTCGAATTAGATAAATTAAAAGACGAATGTGGTGTTGTAGGGATTTACGCACCCAAAGATGACAGTATGTCACAAAGATTATGTTTCGGATTAGTAGCATTACAACATAGAGGTCAAGAAAGTGCAGGAATGGCACTTCTTAAAGACGGCAAGATGAAGTATTACAAAGAAATGGGTTTGGTTCAAGAAATCTTCACGAAGGAAGTACTCGGAAGACTTGAAGGTGGCGATATTGGTATTGGTCACGTACGATACTCTACAACAGGTGAGAGTTATGTATCCAATGCACAACCCCTTGTTGTAAATTACAAAGGTGGCAGTATTGCACTTGCTCATAACGGAAATCTTGTAAATGCGAATATGTTAAGAGATGAACTTGAAGAACAAGGTTCAATCTTCCAAACGTCTATAGACAGTGAAGTGATTGCAAACTTAATTGCAAGAAACTACTCACTTGGTTTTAAAGAAGCAATTATTAAATCAATGGAAAGAATTAGAGGCGCTTATGCCCTTACAATTATATGCGGAGACAACCTAATTGGTGTAAGAGATCCAAATGGTATCCGTCCACTGGTTATGGGTAAGACAGAAGGTGGTTATGTATTAGCATCTGAAACTGTAGCGTTAGATGTTATTGGAGCAGAATTTATCAGAGATATTGCACCAGGTGAAATGGTAATTATAAATAAAGATGGTGTGGAATCACATATGTTTAGTGACAATCAGAGATGTGCTCACTGTTCATTTGAATATGTATACTTTGCAAGACCAGACAGTGATATGGATGGCGCAAATGTTTATATGACAAGAAGAAACGCAGGACGTATCTTAGCAAAGAATCATCCTGTAGAAGCAGATATGGTTATTGCGGTTCCTGATTCAGGTATTGCAGCCGCTATTGGTTATGCTGAAGAATCTGGTATTCCATATGGCGTTGGTCTTATTAAGAACAAATATATGGGTAGAACCTTTATTCAACCAGATCAAAGCATGAGAGAATTAGCAGTTAGATTAAAATTAAAATGTTTTAAAAGAAAACATTAAAGTAAAAAAATCGTTATGATTGATGACTCTATCGTTAGAGGGACAACAAGTGGTCGTATCGTTAAGATGTTAAAAGACGCTGGTGCAGCTGAAGTACATTTAAGAGTGAGTTCACCACCAGTTAAGCATTCATGTTACTTTGGTATTGATACACCATCGAGAAAACAACTTGTTGGTGCAATTAAATCAGTAGATGAGATTTGTGAAATGATTGGCGCTGATAGTTTAGCGTACTTAAGTATAGATGGCCTTGTGAATTCAATTGGAATCGAAGGCAAAAAATTATGTACAGCATGTTTCAATGGAGATTATCCAATGGCTGTACCAAAGTCGGCAAATAAATTCGTTTTCGAAAAATGTTAAGTGAGGGTGAAAAAATGTCAAAGATTACTTATAAAGACGCAGGTGTTGATGTACATGAAGGCTATAAAGCAGTAGAATTAATGAAAAAACATGTAAAATCAACTTTTAATGACAATGTTATCGGGGATTTAGGTAATTTTGGTGGACTCTTCAAATTAGGTACTAACTTTGAAGAACCCGTTTTAGTTTCTGGTACTGACGGTGTCGGAACAAAATTGAAAGTAGCATTTTTAACAGATAAACATAACACAGTGGGTATAGATTTAGTTGCAATGTGTGCCAATGATATTTTATGTCTTGGTGCCACACCATTGTTTTTCTTAGATTATTTAGCAACAGGACACTTAGAAGCAGAAAAAGCAGCGTCAATCGTTGAAGGTGTTTGTGATGGGTGTCGTCAGTCAGGTATGGCTTTACTTGGTGGAGAAACAGCAGAAATGCCAGGTTTCTACCAAGAGGGTGAATACGATATGGCTGGTTTTGCAGTTGGTGTTGTAGACAGAAAAAATATGATTGATGGCAGTGAGATTGTAGCAGGTCATACAATTATCGGTTTACCTTCTACAGGGATTCATTCAAATGGTTATTCTTTAGTAAGAAAATTATTCTTTGATAAGATGGCAATGTCTGTGGACACACATATTGACGCATTAGGTGAAACATTAGGGGACGCTTTACTTCGTCCAACGAAAATATATGCTGCATCAGTTGCAAGCGCTTTGGAAACAGCATCTATCAAAGGTATTTGCCACATTACAGGTGGTGGATTCTATGAAAACATTCCACGTGCTTTACCAGAAGGCGTTTCAGTGAGATTAGACAAATCATCATGGGCCAAGCCTAAGATTTTCGATTATATTATGTCTACCGGTGATATTGAAGAAACAGAAATGTACGGTACTTTTAATATGGGTATTGGCATGATGCTATTCGTTGAAAACGCTGAGGCTGATGCAGTTATCGCGGCTATCCGTAAAGCAGGAGAAGAGGCGACAATTATCGGTGAAGTTGTAGACGGTAACAAAGAGGTATTGTTTAAATGAAGCGTATAGGTGTACTGATATCTGGTGGTGGCACAAACTTACAATCCATTATAGATGCAACTGAGAGTGGTGCGATACAAGGGGAAGTTTCGGTTGTAGTCTCAAATAGAAAAAATGCTTATGGATTAGAGCGTGCTCAAAATCATGATATTCCTGGGCTATATATTGGAAAAGGTAATTTTCCAGTTAGAGAAGATGCTGAAAAAGAGTTGCTTAAAGCACTGGAAACTCATAAAATAGATATAATTGTTTTAGCGGGTTATCTGAATATATTGTCACCAGAGATTATTGAAGGGTATAGAAACCGTATTATTAATGTACATCCATCTTTAATTCCAGATTACTGTGGTGCTGGTTTTTATGGCATGAAGGTTCATGAAGCAGTTGTTGCCAATAAAGAAGCCTATTCTGGTGCAACAGTGCATTTTGTAGATGAAGGGACAGATACAGGGGCCATTATCGTTCAAGAAAAAGTAGCCTTAGAGTCGAATGAAACAGCAGAGACATTGGCCAAGAAAGTCTTGGCAATTGAACATAGATTATTAGTAGAAACAACAGCAAAACTTTGCTTGGGGAACTTATAAATAGGAGGAACAGACGTTGATTAAAAGAGCATTATTGAGTGTGTCGGATAAAACTGGCATTGTAGAATTTGCAAAAGGATTATCATCTGCAGGCGTTACTTTAATTTCAACCGGTGGTACAAAAGCCAAGCTTGAAGAAGCTGGACTTAAGGTAATGAGTATTGATGAAGTCACTGGATTTCCAGAGTGTTTAGATGGTCGTGTGAAAACACTACATCCAAAAGTACATGGTGGTATTCTAGGTATTAGAGACAGTGAAAGTCATCAAGCACAAATGACAGCACTTGAGATTGAACCAATCGATATGGTTGTTGTAAACCTTTATCCTTTTAAAAATACAGTATTGAATCCAGAATCAACGCATGAAGACATCATTGAAAACATCGATATCGGTGGACCAACAATGATTCGTTCAGCAGCTAAGAATTACAATGATGTAACCGTTGTTGTGGACCCAACTGACTATAACCAAGTATTAGAAATGATTGAAAAAAATAAGAACACAGATGCTGATTTTAGAATGGAATTGGCTTATAAAGTCTTTGAACATACGTCAAACTACGATACAATGATTGCAACGTATATGAGACAAAAGCTTAATAAAAAAGAGTTCCCGGAAACATTAACAATGACATATGAAAAGGTTCAAGATTTAAGATACGGAGAGAATCCACATCAAACGGCAGCCTTTTATAAAGAAGTAACTAATATTGAAGGTAGTCTTGCAACTGCAAAGCAATTACATGGAAAAGAATTGTCTTTTAATAATATCAATGATGCCAATGGTGCTTTAGAATTATTAAAAGAATTTGAAGCACCAACGGTTGTTGCTGTAAAGCATACCAACCCTTGTGGTGTCGGTACAGGTATAGATATTGCTCATGCTTACAAAAAAGCTTATGATGCTGATCCAACTTCAATTTTTGGTGGTATCGTTGCTGCAAATAGAGCCATTGATAAGCAAACAGCTGAGCAAATCAGTGAGATATTTGTAGAAATCGTACTTGCACCTTCTTTTGATGAAGATGCAATGGAACTTTTAACTAAGAAGAAAAATATTCGTCTAATGACGATTGACAATATACTAGAGAAGCAAGTGGCACAAAAGAAAGACATAAAGAAAGTAAATGGCGGGATTTTAGTACAGGACGTCAACGCAGATCTTATGGCAGGTGAATATACTGTAGCAACTGAAAGAATTCCAAACAAGTCAGAAATAGAAGATTTACTATTTGCTTGGAAAGTAGTAAAACATTCTAAATCAAACGGTATTGTTCTTGCTAAGAATAAGAAAACACTTAGTGTTGGTCCAGGACAGAGCAATAGAATCTGGGCAGTTGAAAACTGTGTAAAACAATCGCTTGAGGAAATCAAAGGGGGCGTTATGGCTTCGGATGCATTCTTCCCATTTGCAGATTGTGTTGAAGCAGCAGCAAAAGCTGGTATTACAGCAATTGTACAACCTGGCGGTTCTATGAGAGATCAAGAATCAATTGACGCAGCTAATAAATATGGACTTGCGATGATATTTACTGGCATGAGACATTTTAAGCACTAATACGAAAGAGAGGGTCATTCATGAAACTATTAGTAATCGGTAGTGGTGGTAGAGAGCATGCAATTCTTTGGAAAATGCAACAAAGTGATAAGGTCACTGAACTTTTCGTTGCCCCTGGGAATGCTGGAATGAAAGATCTTGCAACGATAGTACCCTTGCAAGTTAACGAAAAAGAAAAACTTGCAGCTTATGCAAAAGAACAGCAAATTGATTTAACAATTGTAGGACCTGAGGCACCGCTTGTAGAGGGGATCGTAGATACTTTCCAAAGCGCTGGACTCAAGGTGATTGGTCCCCATATGTCAGCAGCAGAACTAGAAGGTTCAAAAGCCTTCGCAAAAGAGTTTATGATGCGTCATAAGATTCCAACAGCAGCCTACAGAGAATTTACCAATGTTGAAGAAGCCATTGCACAAGTAGATGCCTTTGGATTTCCAACGGTTATTAAGGCCGATGGATTAGCAGCAGGTAAAGGGGTTATAATAGCTGAGAATAAAAGCCAAGCAGTAAAAGCCTTAAATGATATGATGGTGGACAAAGTGTTTGATGGCGCGGGCTCAAAAATAGTTTTAGAAGAGTTTTTAACAGGTGTTGAAGCTTCTGTTCTCTGTTTTGTTGATAACAATACAATCGTTCCAATGGAAAGTGCGCAGGATTACAAGCGTGCGTTCAATGGCGATTTAGGTCTTAATACAGGTGGGATGGGCACTTATTCACCAAGTTTGTTGTTCAATAAAGAAATTGAAAACATTGTAAATGATGAAGTTCTACAACCCTTCTTAAATGGATTGAAGGCAGATGGTTTATCTTATAAGGGTATCATTTTCATAGGCATTATGATTAAGATAACAGATGTTAAAGTAATAGAATTCAATGTGCGTTTTGGTGATCCAGAAACACAATCTATCATGGCGCGTTTAGAAACGGATTTGGTTGATATCTTTGAAGCTATGTCAAATGATAAGCTGGCAGAAGTTGATATGAACTGGTCTAAAGAGCATGCCGTTTGTATTATGATGGCATCGGGTGGTTACCCAGAGTCTTATGAAAAAGGCAAAGCGATCTCAGGTATTACTGAGGATATGCTCGTCTTCCACAGTGGCACAAAAGAAGAAGACGGTGTTTTGAAAACCAACGGTGGCCGTGTACTAGGTGTGATGGGGATTGCAGATTCTTTGGAATTAGCCAGAACAAAGGCCTACGCTAATGTATCAAAAATTCAATTTGATCGTGCCCATTATAGAACGGATATTGGCACCATTATTAATAAATAAGCAGTTCGTGGGATATTGAGATATAAAAAAGAACACTTAGACATTGTCTGAGTGTTCTTTTGTTTTTTAGATAAACTTAGAGATTAGCCGACCTTGCCAGCGTGGATTTCTTTTCTTGAAGGGCTGTCCAATCTGAAAATCTTAGGAAGAAAAAGCCCATGATACAGATGATGACATTGCTTAAAATCATCGCCGTCCAAACGGAGTCTGGTCTGAAATTCGTAAAGTTCTTAAAGAGATAGAGCATTGGTATTCTAAGTAACCAAAGCCTAGAAATCATTAAGAACATAGCAACCTTAGTGTGACCAGCCCCTTGGAAGGTTCCAATGAAGATTTGAAAGAATCCTACCAGTGGTAAGGTCATTGTGATGAGTCGCATATAATGGGTTCCTTGTGAAATAACCAGAGGATCGCTAGAAAATATTCTTATGACATTTTCAGAAAGTGCAATTAGAATTCCACCAGCGATGATTAGAAAGCCTGTTGAAAGCAAAGAACTGACCTTAACAGCCCGTTTAGCTCTTTCTTCATTTCCAGCCCCCAAATTTTGACCTATTATAGCTGAAATTGCTGATCCAATACCAAGAGCAGGCATCATAACAAGTCCGCTGATACGGTTTCCTATAGAGAATGCCGTCAATGTAGATTCTCCAAGGGAAATGATAAATATATTCATAATGGTAAAACCAAAAGCAGAAGTAGATTGACCAATGCTTGATGGAATTCCCATGCGTAATAATTTTTTCATGGAGGCAAACTTTACTCTTAAATCCTTTAGATCGATTCGTAGAGGATTCTTTTTACTGAATAAAGTACCGATAGCATAAAAACCAATAAGCCCTCTAGCAATGACGGTCGCAATGGCTGCACCCTCTATGCCTAAACCAAAGGTGAATATAAAGAGTGGGTCCAAAATAATATTAAGAAAAACTGAAATAGCACCAAACTTCATTGGACTTTTATTGTCGCCCTCTCCAGCTTTTATCCCAGCATAAATAACCATTGAAAAAAGGGTGGGCATACCCAAGAACATAATCTGTAAGAAGCCGACTGCTTCTTTATAAAGTTCTGCACTTGCACCTAGCTGTGTCAGTAACCAAGGGGTTATTAGATAACCTGTTAGACCAAATAAAACTGAAAAAATACCATTAAATAGAATGGTCTGACTGGCATAATCAATGGCTTTTTCGCTATCGTGCGCGCCTATGGCTTGAGAAATAAGGGCCGTGGCTGCAACACCGATACCAGTTGCAAAGGACAGCATTAAAAAGGTCAAGGGCCAAACAAATTGTATGGCAGCTATTGAGGTTGTGCCTAGTTTCCCAACGAAGTAGGTGTCCGTAATATTATAGATGGTTTGTATAAAGTTATTGATCATAAGTGGAAGAGAAAGCATAATAATGGCTTTGGTTAAATCCCCCTCTAAAATCAGTTGTCTTTTCTTTAAATAGTCCATAAAGTGACCGCCTTTCATGATGAGTATAGCACTTTGAATTTAGAGGGACAATGTTAGGAGTGGATTAAAAATGGTATAATAGAGATAATAAAAATAAGATTAAGGAGGAGAGACTATGATTATTTCTCATTTAGATAAGTTGATTCCAATCGTTATGACAGGAGACGCTGTGAATGAAGCGTCAATGAAAAAATTAGTTGGTAATGAAGAAGGATGGGACAGTCACGTTATGCGTGTTGTTGAACTTGGAGAAGGTGGTTTTTCACCAAAACATACCCACCCTTGGCCACATATTAACTATATTATTGAAGGTGAGGGTACACTGTTTTTAAATGGTGAAGAAAACCCAATTAAAGCAGGGTCGTTTGCTTATGTGCCCTCAGAAGAATTGCACCAATTTAAGAATACTGGAAAAGGTGTATTCAAGTTCATTTGTATCGTTCCAAACGAAGGACATTTGTAGGTAGTTTTCCAACTGTTATTCATCGGAAACATAATAAACAGACCCTTTAGAGAAGCTTCCTATTGATTTAGGAAGTTTTTTTTGAGAATAATTCTATTCGATGACAGCTATAACAATTTTAAATTAAAATAAGTAAAGTAAAGCTAAAATCTTCCGATAAACATTATGGAAGGAGTGATTATATGAGAATATCATCAAATATGATTAGCCGTGCTTCAGAAGATTTGGAAAACAATCCATATTATAAGAAAAAAGTAGACGATGCTAATACCGACGAAACGAAAAAAGAAGAAGTCAAAAGTATTGCCATTTCTAAGGATGTTATTGCAGAGCAAATTGAAGATACAGTTGTACTTTCTAAGATTGGTCCCAATGGCCATAAAGAACAACTAAGAACCGTATCCTCTGATTCTGATTTAGGACGTGAACTGACTGGTGCAATTGAAAAAGAGAATATGACTGAAGAAGATGTTCTGAAGGAACAACTTAAAGAAATTACGATGAACAGTAAACGATTAAGTTTATCGAATTATATATAAAAAGATACATATGAACGGCTATTTTATCCTATGGATGTAATAGCCGTTTTTTTAATGCTTAAAAAAGAATCAAGAAAAAAGCTGCTTTCTTAATAATTTCTTTAAAATTACGTAAGGGATATGGAATACTGCATCTCTATACTAAAACTATGGTAAAAGCGTAGAAATATAATGAGGTGAAAATATGAAGCAAGACAGTTTACTAAATCGATTTGCATCTGTAATGATAAAAAAATATAGATTCGTTTATCTAATGATGGTGCTGGTAATGATTGTAGGTGCAATGGCCTATCAAGGTCTACCCAAGGAAGTGTTTCCAGAACTGCGATTTCCCTATGCAATTGTATCGGTCGCTTATCCAGGGGCGAGCCCAGAAGATGTTGAGAAACAGATTACTATAAAAATAGAAGATGCGGTTTCTGGAACTGGTGAAATTAAATCAATAGAATCCACTGCATCACCTGGTTTATCTGTAACAGTTATTAAGTATAAAATGGGTGCAAACCTATCAAAGAAATTAGAGAAGGTAAAAGAACTCGTGGAAGAAACACGTTCTGAACTGCCTAAAAAACATGAACGTCCTGTTGTAGAAGAATATGACGTTACGAAAATACCAACAATGATTCTTACAATAAGCAGTGACGCATCACCACAGGAATTAAAAGGGACAGCCAAGTTGATGTCGGATCAAATTAAACGTGTTGAAGGTGTTAGTAAGGTCAAGTTAGTAGGTGAACAGCAAAGAGAAATTCAAATTGCTGTGGATGCCACAAAATTAGCTCAATATGGAGTGTCTGAAGAGACGATTGAAGAAGTTGTAAAAAGTAGAAACATTGATGTACCAGCAGGTGTTAAGACTCTAAATGGAAAGAACTATAATATCAGAATCAATAATAGTTTTGAAAACATTGAGGAAATTAAACGTCTTGTGCTTAAGATAGAAGGTGGTTTAGCGCTTTATATGGAGGATGTTGCTAAGGTAAGTTATGGCTATGAAAAAGGGGATGGATATGCCATCACCCCATTCAGATTTAAACAAGACGATGAGGTTATTAAGAAAGTAATCGCCATTCAAGTGCTAAAAGAAAATGCAACAGACACCATCAAAATTAATGATGAAATAAGATCAGTTGTAAGAAGCTTGAAAGAGGAAAATCGACTTGGTAATACAGAAATAGAGTATTCCACCGATATGTCAAAATATATTAGAAAAAGTATCAAAGATGTTTTCGACAATGCTTTATCAGGATTACTTGTTGTTATCATTGTACTGTTTTTCTTTATAGATTTTAGAGAGTCAATTATTGTTGCACTCGTCATCCCACTTAGTATGATGATGACTGTAGCAACCTTTAAATATGTTGGTGTAAGTTTTAACATTATGAGTTTACTTGGACTTATTATTGCCCTCGGAATGCTTGTAGACAACGCAATTGTTGTCATAGAAAGTATTCAAGAAGCACGAAAAACACACAGTGATTTAGAGAAAGCATCGGAGGAAGCAACGAAGACCGTTGCAGCAGCAATACTTGCCTCAACGGTAACCACGGTTGTTGCCTTTATCCCTTTGACACTCATGAAAGGTGATGATGGGATTCTTATTCGCCCAATACCAATTGCGACGAGTATAGCTCTTATATCGTCTTACATTGTATCCATAGCAGTCACACCGATGTTGGCAGCTAGATGGCTAAAGAATGAGCGAAATGATCGTGCTTGGCTTAAGTGGTTAGGTGTAGTATTGGTCTTCTTAATGTCCTTATTCGCCTTCAGTAATAATGGACAAATCACCGTATTAGCGATGATTCTATCGCCACTAATGGCCGGGGCAATATGGTATAAGTTGTTTAAGAACAGGGATGTGGTTCACAATGCAGCTTTTATCAAAAAATATGTCACTGGACTTAAGAAAGTCATTGCACATAAAAAGAAACGATTTGCAGTTCTGGCATTAAGTCTTGTATTGGTTATAGTTTCAACTGGATTATTGGCATCGGATTTAGTACCTAAGCAAGCTATGCCAACGGCAGATACCACTGATATTCTTATTAGCTATAACACAACAATAGGTGGGTCTTTAGAGGATGCCGAATCAATTGCTATGGCTGTACATGAACTTTTGAAATCAAAAGATTATGTCGCAAACTATGTGGCGAATATTGGTGGTTCTCAGGAGAATCGTGGGTCCATTAACCTAACTCTAGTCAATAAGAATGAACGTTCAATGCACTCCAACGATATCATTTCAGAGTTGAACCGGGCTTTAAGAAAAATACCAGGTGCAAAATTTATAGTTGGTGAGGAGGACGGTGAAGCCTCTAATCAAGTCTCTATTCAATTGTTTGCTAACAACTTAGAAAGCTTGAAAAGTACAGCAAAACATATAAAAAATGTGACAAGTATTTACAAAGGTGTTGATACAAGTTGGACCAGTGCTGATGATGGCGTTCCACAATTAATGATGGATATAAACTATGAAAAAGCTACATCCTTGTCGTTGGATCCAAGGTTGATGAGTTTTCAGATGGCAGCTGCCTTGAGAGGAACAACATTAACAGAAGTGCGCAATGAAACAGATGATGAAAATATAAAACTCCTTAGCTCAACCATAAATAGTATGGATGATCTAGAAAACTTTGAGTTTACTTCCTCAAGGAGGAGAAAGGTACCGTTTAATGACGTTGCTAAACTCATTGAAAAGAACGGGATTAGTAAAATCGAAAGAAAAGACAACCAGAAGATTCTGAGTGTAGTATTACAATTAGAAAAAAATGTGCCAGTTAAATCTATTGTTGAAGCTGTTAAGGCTGATATAGAAAACGGAGCAATTGAAGTACCTAAAGATGTAGTTTTAAAATTTGGTGGGTCTTTTGAAAGTATGGAAAATAGTTTTAATGATTTATTCCAAAAGATGATTATTGCAATCATTCTAATATTTGCAGTCCTTGTCTTACAATTTGATTCCTATAAACAACCATTTGTCATCATGATGGCTGTGCCAATGGCAATCATAGGTGTTGCATTTGGCTATTTCCTAACGGGACAACAATTTGGCATTATGTCATTTATGGGTCTGGTTGCACTATCGGGAATTGTAGTGAATGACTCAATTGTTTTGATTGATACAATCAATCAAAAGAGGCGATTGGAAGGGATGAACTATTTAGACGCAATTATTGAAGGTACGCGTTCGAGATTTATACCTGTACTTGCCACTAGTGTGACAACAATTGTAGGGGTTTTACCTCTTGCCTTATATAATGAAGATTATTCTCAAATAGCTTGGACATTGATATTTGGATTAACGGCTTCAACAGTGCTTATTTTGGCACTTGTACCTATAATTTTAGCGCAAATGGAAGGGAGAACAATTCAAGATGAAGAAGCAAATGTATAAAATACTATTATTGGTGCTTGCGTCAATATTAATGACAAGCTTAATGGGCTGTGATTCTGCTGAAACTAAAGCTGAGGAAGTCAAAAAAATGCCTATTGAGATAGAAAAAGTATCTGTAGAAACAGTTGAGAAAATTTTTAAGTCAACAGGACGTATCGCTTCTTCCAATGCAGTTAGAGTAGCGCCTGAAGTAAGAGGTGAAATAGAAAAAATTCATGTAGCACTTGGTGATCCGATTTCAAAGGGTCAATTGCTAATGTCACTAAAATCAACTGAAATAGAGTCACAATCTGAATTAGCAGTAAAACAAGCAAAATCTACTTATGAGTTAGCTGTTCAAAAGCATGAACTAATTCAGAAAAAGTACAAGGATTTAAAAGTCTTATTTGAAGCAGGGGCCATTTCTATGACTGGTATCAATGAAATGAAATTAGAATATGAACAGAGTAAAAAGGATGTTGAATTAAGTCTTAAAGCTTTGAATGCCTCACAAGTTGAACGAGATCAGGTTGATAAGAAATTTAATATGATCAGTCCTATCAATGGACACGTAAAGAATCTTAGTGGTGTCGTAGGCCAAAGAAGCGATGAGGAAATCGCCATTATTATTCAAGGGGATAAAGGGTATGAAGTGAGTATAGGCGTGCCTGAGTCGATTGTTGAGGCCATTAGTCTTGAAACTGAGGGCAGAGTTTATATTGAGTCCAAGGATATGCGAATCAATGGTCAAGTAACAAAGATAGGGCAGGATGTAGAAGCATCTATCGGCCTTTATAAAATAAATCTTAAATTAGATAATAACGAAGCCCTTAAAGCTGGGCAATTCGTGGAATCTACGATAGTATTAGAAGAAATGAAGAGTCAAATAATGGTGCCTACACTTTCAGTAATTCTTGAAAATGATAAGTATTATGTTTATGTATATAATGATGAAGTCTTATTAAAAAAAGAAGTGACAGTGGGATTGTATAGAGATAAAAAAGTTCAAATAACTTCAGGATTAAAAAAAGAAAGACAGTATTGTTGTAAAGGGACAAAGTTTTCTTAAGGAATCCAGTCTTGTAGAAGTTCAATAAAGTTAAAGGGGTTTGTTTATTAATGAATTTGAGAAAGAAACTGTGGTTGGCATTTGCCTTGATTATGATTGTACCTGTTTTTACAAATATATTTGTTGCAGATAGATTGATGCACAGAGATGATAGTATGACTGGTGCTTTGGTTTATCAATCGGGTTATATGAGTGGCTTATCAGATGTCAAAGAGGAACTGACGGTTTTAGTAAGTGAATTAGGTCCTTTAAAATATTCCAAAATAGAAGCATTCGATACCAGCCAGAAACTTTATGATCATTTATATGCAGGTGTCGTGTTTATTAAAGAAGAACAGGTCTTTTATCAATCGTCCTATTTTAAGGCGAATTATGATGATGCTCAACTAGAGATGCTCTTAAGCAAAACTGATGAAATCATCTTAGTGGGAGACATGCTATTTGTACAAAACAGAAACATTGTCTTTGATGATGGTAAGCCAGGACGCATTCTATTTGGCATAGATACAGTCTTGCTTAGTGAGCGAAGTGATTTTTACTGGGCAGGACAATTCGTCTGGCTTAGTTTGGTGACGATGATTATATTAGGTATTGCAATGACCTTTATTGTGAGAAGTGTTGATCAATCAATCGTGCGTATGGGTGCAATTACAAAAAAATTAAAAGATGGTGAAATAAATGAGCCCTTTGAATATGAATCCAATGATGAGTTCGAGGAATTGGCTGATGAAATTGAACAACTGCGGGTGAGTTTGAAACAATCCTTAGAAAGACAAAGGCAGTTGGAAGAAGAGAAGAGAAAAATGATCGGCAATATTTCGCATGATTTAAGAACACCTTTAACAGCTATTAGAGGCTATGCACAAGCCCTAGGCGATGAAGTGGCAAAATCTGAGGAAGAGCGTGATGAGTACCTGAAAATTATTCAGCAGAAATCATTGCTCATTGATAATTTGATTTCAGATCTGAAAGTTTTATCTGATGTGGACGAGCAAATTGTCAAATATACGATGAACACGGTGTCTATGAATGAATTTTTAAGTGACTGTGCAGAAGAGTTGTCCTATGATTTTAATGAGATGAATGCCGAAATCATATTTGAGAGAGTAGCAAGCAATTGCTTTATTCATATAGACGTAGTAAAGTTCTCACGTGTCTTTACTAACCTGGTTCAAAATGCCATAAAATATAACCCTGATAAAAGCGTTAGTATTAATATGACGAGCGATGTAAAAGAGGATTACTGCTTAATTACTGTTGAGGATGATGGTGTTGGCATTGATGGGAATGCTCATCAACTTATTTTTGAAAGGTTTTATCGTGGTGATAAATCTCGTAACTTAGAAATTGGGGGTAGTGGACTTGGACTCAGTATTTGCAAAGATATAGTCCTTGCTCATGGTGGTGAGATCAAAGCGAAAAAGTCATCAATCGGTGGATTGGCTATTGAGATAATGTTGCCAATA
>JMSV01000083.1_pt1 | contig 14780 bp, 14 predicted proteins | sample 179021 | NCBI WGS metagenome assembly JMSV01 (sample SAMN02769581, study PRJNA246767) | bioreactor metagenome | isolation source: Culture-2 Bioreactor Bmz derived from microbial biomass from the upper 2 cm... | place: Germany: Bremen | collected day 87 after inoculation | reverse complement strand
ACTATAATATCAAATCATATCCTCTTTGTCAACTGTTTTCCGACATTTTTCTTGTTTTTTTAATTTTTATTTTTTTCACAAAAAAACAAATATGTTCCTACATTATATAAACTCTTTTTTTGCACATCCAAAAAACCATAATTTATATATGTTTTTTTAAATTACACATCATTTACCCAATAAAAACTTGCTTCTTTCAAATAAATCCCCTAATTCAATCTCTATCCTATCTACATTACAACTTTTTTATCCTTTTTCTTTCTAAATAACAACGAAAACAAAACTAAAACAACAGCTATAACAACATATCCCATTCCAAACCTAATAGCTTCTTTACTAACCATGTCCACTAAATTAAATATCGGCTGATTATTTATAGTCAATCCATATTCAACAATGAAATCAGATATATAATCAAATATCTCGTCTTGATAATCCCTAACAACTACACTAGATGCAAACAATACCAATGAAGAAATAGCAAATGTAATGCCCATACCCTTAAAACTCAAACCAAAGCTTTTTTTGATTCCCAAAAGAAGCATTAACAATATAAGCGCTATCGTAACTGGCAACAGATAATAGTAATACCCTTGAATTTCATGCAATTTATCTTGAACAGCGTCAAGTTTAGCATTAATATCTTCAAAACCTACAAACTCCATAAGCTCTTCTGTTGTACTTAGCATAAAAATACGCTTAACTTCATCATTATTCTCAAATACAGATTCTATAACTGGATCCTTAAACTCCGCTTTTATTACTCCATCAGCATCAACAATACCAACAAGCTTCAACACACCTACTAACTTCTCCGATGACTCACCCTCAGCATTTGTTACACCTAACATTTCTAGCATAAATTGAACCTCTTCTGGTAAAAACCCAAGAAAAATATCCAATGTAAAGTTCTCAGATGTCACCACCTGAAGCTCCTCATACTTAGGCATAAGATCAAACGTTGCAAGTTGCTGCGTGTCATCAATAATATACCCAACACTCGCATCAACATTCTGCTTTACAAATTCTTCAACATAATCTTCATCCATCACTTGATCTATATTAGCCCAAAGCCACTGCCCCGTATCTTCACCCAAATCCTTATCATCAAAAAAGCCTACAACTTTCTCCTCGCCTTTTTCCATGAACATAACATACACTTCATCATAAATCCCCAAATCATATATAAGATCTTTGACAAAATCACTTTTCAACATCACACTATCAGCAAAATGTACGAACGGAATCACCGTCAAGCAACAAAACAACAATAAACATAAAACAAAAGCTATCAACCTTTTAATAATCATCCGAATCCCCTCAATTTATTGCAAATTAACGCAAATAAACCATTGGTTATATTGCGCACTACAATTATACAATAAGTAACAGCTAAAAAGAATAAAAAAAACTTGATCACTATATAGATTTACTCTACACAGTGGATCAAGTTAAAATTCGTTTGTCTTTTTTACTTATTAAAAGTATCTTTGAAAGCTTTTCCTGGTTTGAATGCAGGAACTTTACTTGCAGCAATTTGAATTTTTTCTTTTGTTTGTGGGTTAAGACCTGTTCTAGCAGCTCTTTCTCTAACTTCAAAAGTTCCAAATCCGATTAGTTGGATTTTTTCACCATCTGTTAAAGCCTCTGAGATTGTTGAAACGAAAGCGTCATATGCAGCTGTTGCATCTTTCTTGCTCATTTCCGCCTTTTGACTAAATGATGCTATAAATTCTGATTTATTCATTTTATGTCCTCCTGTTTATACTTTAAAAAATTTTTGCTTAAAAAGCTTGTCTATTATAAGCTATTTAATTCAATACCGCAAGTATTTTATACTCATTTTATTGCCAATTATTATATTGTTTATACATTGTATACATATATTTTAATATTATTATATAAAATATGTGTATGTTGCTTATTTTTTACACTTTTCCCAATATTCATCCATTTCATTCAAAGTCAATTGATCCATTGATTTTTCATCAGAAATTACCCATTTTTCCATTTTCTCAAATCTATCCACAAACTTTTCAATTCCATTATATAAGACAATTTCACTATCAAGTTTTAAATGGCGAGCAAGATTAGTAACAGCAAATAACAAGTCACCCATCTCAACACTTGTGTCTTTACCAGCTTCAATATCTTCAACTAATTCCTCAAGTTCTTCTCTTACTTTAGCAAGAGGCAACTTATAATTTTCCCAATCAAAACCACATGCCGCTGCTCTTTTTTGCACCTTTTGACTACGCATCAATGAAGGCATAAACTTTGGAACATCTTTTAAATTATCAGAATACGTATTGATACCTTTCTCTTTTTCCTTAATCATCTCCCAATTTTGAGCAACATCATCAGCACCATCAACCTTCACACTTGCAAAAACATGAGGATGGCGATTGATCATCTTACTACAAACAGCAGTTGTAACATCAATAGTATCAAATTCACTATACTCTTTAGCAATCTGCCCATGAAGCGCTATTTGAAGCAGCACATCACCAAGCTCATCATAAAGCATGTCCATATCATCCTCTTTAATAGCATCAAAAACCTCGTAGCTTTCCTCTATTAAAAACTTCTTTAAACTATCATGTGTTTGTTTTTTATCCCACGGACATCCATTTTCCGACCTAAGCTGAGCCGCAATCTGCAAAAGATCTAAAAATCCAAACCCACACCTTTCTTCAAGCTTAGAAGGCGAAATATATGCACTAAACGCATAGCCATAACCATCCAAACGATCCAGCTCCTCCAAAAGTACAGAACTTGATTTTTCACCATCATAAATATAAATCTTTTTATCATCAGGATAAAATCTGAGCAACTTCAACTTGATATCACTAGCTAAATACTCAGAATCAATCTCATAGATTAATACCCCCTCACCAGTCACTTCTTGAATATCAAACGAATATCCAGCAACAGCCTTAATCCCAATTGGATTTATCCCTCCACACAATGTCGCCCCAGAAACCGCATCCAATCCACAAGCTAAACCTTGAATTATTTCCACTTCAACATTATTTTGTATCAATTTATCAACAACCGCAACAGCGATTTCATTTTGCGATACATCACCAAGCACACAAAAAACAATATCTTCGCACTGTAAAGTCTGCTGTATTTTCTCGGCAATATCAATTTTAAGAGCATCAAAATCCTCTGCCGCTTCATATACATCATCAAACGTTTTAAAATCTTTTTCTATCTCGCAAACAAGCGGTATTAACCCACTTTGTAGATAAACAATATCAGACGACATTATACTCTCATAAGCCTTAATCGTCAGATTCTCTTTCTTGCCATCAGCAATCCCGACAACAACAACCTTACCCCTTACCATCGTCTAACCTCTTTTCCCTCTTATTAAGTCTATCTCATGTTTAGTAACTGTTTTTGTAAACCAAAGAGCTGTTGCATATACTATCGCCCCAATTAAAATTGCACCCAACGTAGAAATTGTATTGCTATCTACAATATCAAATATCAATGGATATACTAGATATACAACAACACCCATAAGCGCACTACATGCAATCGGTTTGACAACATGACTCAAAACACCCAGTTTCATGCCTGTATATTTAACAACAAAGAAAACATCCAAAACGGCCGCAATACCATAACAAGCAACCGTACCAATCGCCGCACCATTTACATTTATATCAGGTATTCGTATTAAAACTAAACTAAGAACAATTTTCAAAATCGCACCTATCGCTAAGTTTATAACAGGTATCTTAACCTTTCCAAGACCTTGCAAAATCCCTGTCATAGCTTGAAGCACAGTAAGCATTAAAACTCCAACAGCCATTATCATAAGCAGCGTAGCTGCATCATTCAAAATCTCACCTTGAACCGATTTATATAAAAGCATTATTATCTGTCTAGCCAAAACAGCAAATCCAACTGCACAAGGAAGACCAACTAGTAATGCAATTTTAAATCCAAGACCTGATTGTTCCTCCAGTTGTCTTAGTTTTTTCTGTGCCTTATAAGTAGATATTGCTGGAACAAGACTCATAGCTAAGGCAAGCGATAAAACCGCAGGCATATTAATAAGCGGATTGACAACAGCACCTAGTAATGCAAACTTATCCGCAGCAACCTCTTTTGTAAACCCAATTGATTCAAGCCCTCTAATAACAACCGCTGAGTCAATCGACATAACAATAGGCATAACGCACGATCCAAGTGTTACAGGTATTGCGATCTTCAACAATTTTGACAATACAACTTTTGATGTCTCAACTATTTTTTTCGGATTAGACATTGCAATCTCTGCATCAATACCTCTTTTTTTAACTCTATATATTATCATCAATAAAATCAAAGCCAAAACTTCGCTAAGCGTCACTCCAATAAGCGCACCAACCGCAGCATAGTTAGGTCCTTTTTCCATAAACAAAGCCGCAAACCCTAAACCAGCAATAAGCTTAACCAATTGCTCAACAAGTTGCGAAACGCCCGTAGGCACCATCATCTGCATTCCTTGGAAATACCCTCGATACGCTGATAATATAGCTACAAAAAATAAAGCAGGCGACAACGCCCAGTAATTAATCGCCGCATCTGGCAACCCTTGAAATCGTGCAAGCGGTTCACTTAATAAAAATAAAGCAACAGCCGAAACTGCACCTATAATAACAAGAAGCCTTGACGATACTGTAAAAACACGCTTAGCACCTTTATAATCCTCAACTGCCCTTCTTTCAGAAACCATCTTAGAAATAGCAGCTGGAAGTCCAGCTGTTGAAATAACCAACAATAGCGCATACACAGGATATACTATCTGATAATATGCCATCCCCTGCGTTCCAATAAGATTCGTAAGCGGGATACGAAAAATCGCTCCAATAACCTTACATACCAAGCCAATAGCACCCAAAATAGCTGCACCTTTTACAAAAGTTTTAGTCTTATTACTCATAATTAATAAACATAATTTTGATGACTATATGCCATCAAACCTTTCTTTATACAATATATTTAACCTCGTCAATTATATATCGTTAAGCTTCAATTGACAAGCAATCCATCCATTAATAACATTTAAACTAGAAAAACCTCTATAAATGCTAAAAGGCAAAATAAAGGTTTTTCTTTTAATTTAACTTATATTAAAAACTAATAATGTCGCTAGTTTCAAACTTTCAAAATAGACAAACTGGTATAATTGACCAACTTCACACTTTAGTACATATCAACATCTAAAATCACCCAAAGCAACACCATTTATCTTTACTTATTGCTCCATCTGCATCCCCATAAATCCTGATGCAGTTTTCGCTACCATCTCCTCAACTTCGTTCATCTGCTTACCCATTTTACTCATAATAACAATTGCACCAATCGGCTGCCCTTCTGATAAGACCGGAGCTATCACCTCAGACGACACTCCTGTAATATCCTCTCCACTAATAACTGGGACTACCTTCTTTTTATTAGCACTATTTGCAACCAAGCCCTTTCTACTTCCTATGATGTTATTGAGCTCTTCACTAATACCTGCATCCCTGTAAGATTTTATATTGATCCCACTAGCCGCAACAACCATATCTCTATCACAAATAATAGCTGTATGCCCAAGCGTCTTATTTATCGAATCGGTAAACTCTCTCGCATATTCAAAAAGCTCTCCAATCGGTGAATATTTTTTCAGTATAACTCCACCCTCTCTATCCGTATAAATCTCCAAAGGGTCTCCGTTACTGATAACGTTGTGACCAAATATCCTATCCGCATGCTTTGGCATCTTCTGAACTATCTCATACCCCTCTTCTGTCTTAGTCATATCAATACTAAGCTCTAAGTTGAATAAATCACTCACATCAGCAACAAGTTCCACATCCACTCTGTCTTCATAAACATATATCTTCTTTATAATATGGATAAGTTCTCTTTTAGTGAATTTGTCTTTGGAAAGTAATTTGTCAAAAGCACCAATCGCATCAATAATTTTCTCTTTATCTTTTTTCTCATCGCTTTTATTTTCTTGTGCATGTGCTATCTGATTATTCAAGCCGTCAAGCTTTTGCATCAAATCCTTTTCCATCTCACCATAAACCTCATCAATCTGCCCCTCTAGTTCAGGACTCGTCATAATTTGTCTTAGTTTTTGCATAGACAACGCCTTTAACTCAGACCTCGTTTTCTCTTCATCTCTTTTTAGTTCAAATAACAAATCCTTATCCTGCTGTTTTTTAACAGGCAAGTTTTTTATCCGTTTATCAAGCTCGACCAAAATGCTATCACAATTTCGCCTTATGCCTTTGATATATGTTTTAATAATTCTATTTAATGTTTCCTCATGAATATGATGCGACGTACAAACACTCTTTCCTCGCTTGTGATATTCACCGCAAATATATCCAGCAGGACGTTTTGCATTGCTAATCGAAAACATCGGTCTACCACAATCCCCACATGCTATAAGTCCAGAGTAAACATTATCATATTTCTTTGTTCCTCTATAAAATGATTTTTTAGACGACCTTTGCTCCATCAGTTTTGATGCAATATTGTAAGTATCTTTATCAATAATGGATTCATGATTATCCAAAAAAACATTATGCATATCTTCATCTAACTTTTGATCACTTCCATTGATTCCTTTTCTCGAATATTTTTTTGTTCGGAGTGTTCCTATATAAAAATCATTTTTCAGCACACCTTGCACAGAAACAATACTCCAGACGTTCGAAACTTTCTTACGATATATCTCACCTTTTGCTTCTTTATATTCTTTCTCTATCATTCTTGGTGTAGGGATTTTTTGCTCCGTTAAATACGCAGCGATTTTTTTATAACCCCATCCACCAATATATAGCTCATATATTTTTCTGATAACCTCTGCACTTCTTTGATCAACAACAAAATCCTGCGTCTTATAATCAATTGCTCTGTACCCATACGGTACAGAGCATATCCATTTTGCATTTTTTTGCTTATTATCTATTGTGGTTTTAATCTTTCGGCTGATGTCCTTCACATAAAGTTCATTGTACCAAGTCTTAACACCCATAGTAATATCGTTATCCATATTACTGGTATCGATATTATCATTGATGGCAATAACGCGTTTACCCAAAAACTCCATGTCTTCCATGAAAATCAGCGTTCTTGCATTATGTCTGCCTATCCTCGATAAGTCTTTAGCAAGAATAACATCATATTTGCCGCTTTTAGCCTCTTTAATAAGCTTAGTAAAAGCTGGTCTATCGAATTTATATCCACTGTAATTATCATCTTCAAATATATCAACTTCGTTTGCTCCAAAATGCTCTTTCGCATAATCTTTGATGATACTACTTTGGTTTATGATACTTCCATATCTTTCACCATCTTCATCAAAACTAACTCTTGTATAACCCGCAATTTTTAATGCTCCCATAATAATTACTAATTGGCATTTGAACTATCGTTTTTCACTTCAGTATTTCCCTTTAATCTACGTCTATCTCCATAGAATTAACAAGTTAGTCCCGCTGTCGCTTTCCTTGATTAAAGAAAAATATTTTTGTGAAAATTCTATATTCCAAAAACCACTTAGTAAATCGCCTCCTCCCTTAGAATAGCCAACATAACTCCAGCTATTATCTTTTGTATTTATAATACTAATTTTATTACACTAACTCGCACAAGTCTACTGTCATCATATGGTAGTGTGTAGCAAGCTTGACGTTGCGTTTATCGCATCATCACCTCCTGAGTTAAATGTGCAAATTGCATATTTTCGACTTCTATATCTACTTACTAATTCACTTGCTGACTCTAGAATATTATCTAGGCTTTCACCTCGATTCATCCATATTGCAAAAACTTTATCTTTGTGATTGATGTCTATGTTCATGTATTGTCCTTTCTTCTTTTGATGTTTAGTTTTTTCTATTAAGTTTTTCCAATATTTACTTTTGTATTCTCTCTATAATTTTTATATTAAATCTCCATTATTCTATTGGGTTATTTCATACCGTGAGCTTTTACGAGCTTTCACCGCATATATACTCACGCTTACTCGCACATCAATGAGTTTTAACGCTCCAAATACTCATGAGTGAGTTTCTTTCTGCTATTTGCTCTATCAAATTTCTTTAATCTAGGACTAATCTTTTTCATTTTTTCCTTAATATCTTCAGAAACTTGAGGTAATTCACCAGCTATATATAACTCTCTTCGCAAAACTCTTAGTTCATTGTTGACACTAACCACATATACTGTCACTCTTCCCAATATGCCTTAAAATCAGCTCACGCTTTCTTCCAGTCCTCTTATAGTCAAAAGAGATATTGAACGTATTTTCAAGCGTAATTACATTTCTATTTATGATATTTGTTATCCTGTTTTTAGGAATATTCGCATCATAATTTATACTCTTTAATGCATCAATTAGTTCAGTTGCAGACCCAGCAAAATCGCCTTTTAAACGAATCAATGTTTCAATCGTATAAAGAAGCTCTTTCGTATTATCCTCTTCCTCAGTAATATGATCGACAAAGTCCCAGACGTTGTTCTCACGATCAAACTCGAGTTTAAATGCCATATCAGAAACATCTCTGCCTGTTATGGCAAGCGTTGCAGTATTATCAAGCCTTTTATCTTTAGCAAGAACATAGATATTATCACAACATCCCGTTACGCCTGTTGAGCCACTTATCATATTTACAGGATCACTGTCCTGCATTTTACGCAGATGATGAACCAATAAAACAGCAACGTTATACTTATCTGCAAATTGTTTGAGTTTTGATATCTCTTGATAATCATTCGCATAACTAATCCGATCTTCATCACCTCTTACCAGTTGAAAGGTATCAATCGCAATGAGATTAGTAAAAGGATTTTCTTCAATATAATCTTCTAACTGTGAGATTAACCCCGTTTCTATTGAAAATGATTTAGTAGCTAGATTAACATTCTCTGTGCTTTCTTCTGTAATGCTTGAGAGCCTGTGATGAAGTCTGTCGTAGGTATCTTCCAAAGATAAATATAAGACATTTGATTTCAAAGTATCAAATTCCCAAACTTTTTCACCTTTTGCAATTTGATCACAAAGCCATAGCACCAGCCATGACTTCCCTACTTTTGGACTGCCAGCTAAAATATGAAGTCCTACTGGCATAATTTCCGAAACTATGAATTTTGGCGGCATTACATCCATGTCCAATAATTCATTTCCATTGATCGTTTTTAACTTTTGTGTACTTATAATTTCCCCTTTCTATGACACCACTTTTTTTAATTTAGGTGTATATATCTAGTGTCACTGTCACCCTATTTTTTGTTACTCTTAATTTTGCAAAGCGAACATCGGTGATGTTCTCATAAAATAGCCCACAGATCTATCACTTCCAAACTGTGGTAACATTCTCTTGACGTCTCCATCCCCTATACGTTTCATTACAAAACGTCATTCGCTTTTTACTTCGTTCCTATACCTACTATGTCATTTCTTCCTCTTGCGAGGGCGATACCCTGATGAATCAAGGAACATATTAGGCTTACCAAGTTCCACTTAGTTGATAATTGTTAATACCTTAGGAGCTATCTATAGACCGGAAAAAATTTGTCCATTTGCATTGACATTTCGGAAGCTATCAATACCTATTTTCGCACCATTTTGGTCTAAGCGTTTCAGCCTATTTCGCTTATTTCATGTAACGATCCTTAAACGATAGTTCACTTTACGTTCTCCATAATATTATTACACTAGCAGTCAGTCAGCTCTTAGGCTAGCTGGCTTTCCACATTGTCCCACAAGCTTTCCACCCCGACGTTACCATCAGCGCAGATTGTGGTAGAGTTATCCCAAATGGATGGGATAGCTATTTCTAGCAATCAACTAAGCGACTTCTTGTCGCACGCCAAATCCATGATCAATACCTATTACTACTGTCATTTTATTTCCTCCTTAAATTAAAAATCACCAGCCAATGACTGATGAACACACTTGACTTTCTATCAAGCTTGATTGTTCTTTGAAATTTTTTCTTGTTAATTTCCAACGAGTTTTCATGAGTTTCCTCCTTTCGAGACACACACTAAACGAACACCTGTCACAAGTCAAGCTAATGCTCCATATTGTTTTCACGCATGAAAAACGAGTGCTATTCACACTCTCATAGAAGCACCCATAGCTATTTACTTCCAAGCTACGGCTGTGTCCTCTTAGCATTTCATCTGCTAAGCTACCGTCCATGAGATACCTAGGACTCGGCAGAAGTTCTCTCGCCTTGCAAGTTGATGTACTTTATATGCGCTGTGAATGAATATGTCTACCCATTGTTTTTCAAGGTGCACAGAGAAATTAAAACCCGTTTATATTATTTAGCTTTAAATTCCCCCTCATAATATAAGGACAGTAATATGCATTTTTATAACCATCAAATCAAAAATGTAATATTTATTTGATAATTTGTATTACATATTCCTAAATAAAATATATCTTCTAGTAATTTACATCATAAAATTTCAGAAATGAGTATATGCAAAAAACACCTATCTCAGGTGGCTTAGGATGACGCCTGTTCATTTTTTACCCACGAATAATATAACCTAAATCATATTTTACCTACCTATATTCCACTTTTCATGTTATACTAACGCTAACGATAGTTAATACTATGATAAAAAGGGAATATTATTATGAAAAGAAATCTCATGAAACAACTATTAAATTGGAAAGATAATTCAAGTAAAATGCCTTTTATGCTTGTTGGAGCAAGGCAAGTTGGAAAGACATATATAATCGATGCATTCTGCAAAGAAAACTATGATAACTATCTTTATATTAATCTTGAAAAAGAAAATGATATCAGACAAGTTTTCGAATCTACCATCGATCCAAAAGAAATAATTGATACAATTTCAATCTTGAAAAATATTGTAATTGATATCGATACTACAATTATTTTCTTTGACGAAATTCAAGTTAGCGAAAAAGCAATTACTTCTCTTAAATATTTTAATGAATCTAATAATAATTATCACATCATTTGTGCTGGCAGTTTACTAGGTGTTGCACTCAACCGTTTCCAAAGCTCATTCCCTGTTGGAAAAATCATCAAACAAACATTATATCCGATGGATTTTGAAGAATTTTTATTTGCATGTGGAGAAAATCTACTAGCAGCAAAAATCCAAGATAGTTTTGATGCAATAAAACCAATGCTTGAGCCATTGCATAAAAAAGCATTAAAATTATACCGAGATTATTTATATGTTGGCGGAATGCCAGCTTCAGTTTTAGAATATAAGCGATGCGACAATAGTCTTGTAGGATTCGATAATTTGATTAAGAAAAATATATTAGAGGCTTATATGTTTGATATGAGCAAATATACTTCTGGCTCTGAGCATATGAAAATCACAAAGATGTATTCATCCATACCAAGGCAACTAAATCGAGAGAACACTAAATTTACCTATAAATTAATTGATAATAAGGCGAATAAAAAAAGCTATGATACAGCAATTGATTGGTTAATCCATAGCAATCTAGTCAATCTATGTACGCTGAACGAATTACCTAAACTACCTTTAGTAGCATATGAGAAACCTAATTTGTTCAAAGTATATTTAAGCGATGTAGGTTTGCTATGCGAATTGGCTGAAATCACACCAAAGGATTTGATTTCTGATGAAATCAATTTATATAGGGGTATGCTGACAGAAAACTATGTTGCTCAATCATTGACCGCCAATGGCCAACGACTATATTATTGGAAATCTAAGAGAGATGCAGAAATGGATTTCATCCTTCATATAGATGGTGCAGTCATTCCTTTAGAAGTGAAAGCATCGACGAACACTAAATCCAAATCACTTAAAACTTATAAAGAAAAGTATGATCCAAAATACTCTATACGTATGTCTGCTAAAAACTTTGGATTTATGAACAATATTAAATCCATCCCTCTGTATGCGGCATATCTTCTAAAGTAATTCAACATTAAATGTGCACACTACACTTTAAATGAGAATAAATAAAAAGCTGAATGAATTTCTCATGTTTCGAGATATTCCATTCAGCTTTTTTATATATTATTGTTATTTGTCTTTATTCGTATGCTTTTTTACCATATGTCTTAATCGCATCCATCATTGCAAACAGGATATCTTTATCATATGGAACACTATGGCTTGGTCCAGCAATATATCCACCGCCAGCTGCCATCTCGTCGATTCTCTTTCTAACTTCTGCACGAACTTCCTCAGCAGTTACTCCAGGGCGTTGTAAAATAAACTGGCTATCAATACCACCATGGAAAGCAATCTTATCGCCATACTTCTTCTTTAGTTCAGCTAATTCATTACATAGTTGACACATATTCCATATATCAGCACCCATTTCCACGATATCGCCAAAAATAGAATCAATCTTTCCGCATGAGTGTTGATTGATAATAATATTTCTTTCCTTCATCACATCATAGATTCTCTGTGTATGTTTTTTGATAATTCTCTGCCAAATTGGAACCGGTAGGAATAGATTGTTTTGAGTTCCCCAGTCATCACCATACCAAATCATATCAAGTCCAACAACATCATCAAACTTTTCGATAAACTTGATTTTATAATCAGCAACTTTTGATACAATTGCATCCATAATATCAGGATTTATCATATAGTTTACAAGAGCCTCTTCCATTCCAAGTAGCAAGTATGATCTTTCATAAAGACCCATCTCCACAAATCCTTCTATTAGGAAATCATCACGGTTGATGTTTTTAACTTGCTCTTTAACATAACCTCAATCAAATTGCTCAACATCTGGGACTTCAAATTGCTCTTCCCATTTTTCTAAATCAGTAACTATATGTCCGTTATGCGCAGGATAAGTTCCACCCTCAGCGTCTATATCTAATATCCATTCAATACCGAAAGCATCTTTACCTGTGCAATGTGGTCTTTCTAAAATTGGCGGATAAACTCTAATACTATCTTCCATTCCATTCGGTACCCACTCTGGATTTTCTCTTTTTATTGCCCTTAGTAGGTTTTCTTTTCTTGTTAACATAATTAGGTCAATCCATTGGTAATGCTGCAGCGATCGCTATTAAAAACAAAGTTAATCCAAGAGAAGTTGGAAAAAAACACCTTGATAGTCTAAAGAGAGAACTCTCAATTAGGGATCTTTCTATGCTTGATAATAAGGATATTAAAAGCAATGATTATATAAAAGATGCGAAAATATCAGCCTCATCAACACAAAAAACAGAGAATCTTGATATGACGAACAGCAAAACCCTCCTAAAAGATTACGCTCTCGTTATCCCAACCACTTCATATATAGATAAAGTCGATATTCTAGTTAAGGCAAATAATCCAACCCAGCTTGAATATGAAATATATGAAACTGATAAGTTCGAAAACTATAGTCCTAAGAATCTATTAAAAAGGCAACTATTTCAATTGATAAAAACGAAGATTTTGATTGGATAAGCTTACAAGCAGATGCAAAAACAAGGTATGGAAAAATTATTATCATAATCAAACATAATAAAAATGTCGAGATAGGCCTAAGCGATGATCTCATCAATGGCATATTCACTCTAAAAAAAGAGGATTTACCAGAAGACTCAACTTTCACTAATCTTGAAACTCATGAGCTTATAAGCTCAATTTGGAAAAGTACAAATGAGTCACTTTGTTTTAGGTATAATGCAAACAATATCTATAATGCCAATGTAATATCTAATGGATATATGCGGAATTATGGTTTACCGAATCTCTGGATTTCAAATCCAAGCGAGCAGGCTTATGTAGATGTGAACTTTAATGAAGAAAAAACCATCAATGAAATAACTTTAACGTTTGACTCAAATCTCAATCGTTATTTAGACAATCTAGAAATTCACTATGGTCAAAATACAATACCAGAAATTGTTAAGGATTATGATATAATAGCATCTCATAAATCCAAAAAAACAATTGTCGCTTCAGTTAGAGGCAACTATCAGCGCGTAAACAAACTTAACTTTGATAGCATTAAAGCGGATAGTATAAAAATAAAAATGTTTTCTACAAATGGATCAAAAAGATTTGGAATATACGATTGCAGAATTAACTAAAAACTTACTAGAGGTTAATAAATATAAATACAATTTACCATTTTCTAATTCTAAGAGTAAACCCTCTAATATGCACAGTTAATGCGCAATACAGCCCAAATTAGGCGACAGGTCGCAGTTTTTCCAGCCACATTATAACTTTTAGCATGAAAACTTCAGAATGCAACAACGTTATCTGTGACAGTTTTCCTCAACCATTCACCATTATTCCCCATTTTTGGACACAATATGCAAACACTCATAGTCAATTAAACTATCCAATATGTAATCTTATTCATTATTTCATCACTATTATAAATCCAAATCCTGCATAATATTCATGACGCTATTACAGACTTCATCAAAATTAATATCCTTTGCATAATCAAACTCTTTTTGATAATTAGCCCAATAATTTTGCATATTTAAACTGTGACGAATATTTTCAACAATACTTCGATATTTACCTAGAATAGAATCACTGCCTCGTTTTTTAGAAGTTTCTAACAATGCTCTTTCTAAGATTTTGTAATCACATTCCTCATCACGCAATTTATGAAGAATATAAACATCATAAAAATCTCTCGATCTTGTATTAACAACGTTCCTAGATAAAATTGTTTCCAGCTTTTCCGCTAGAATGCTTTCAAGGTTGTATGCTAGAACAGATATCGTACGATCGTCAAATATAAGTTCGAAATCATATTTGATTTCCTTTGG
>JMSV01000082.1_pt1 | contig 14954 bp, 15 predicted proteins | sample 179021 | NCBI WGS metagenome assembly JMSV01 (sample SAMN02769581, study PRJNA246767) | bioreactor metagenome | isolation source: Culture-2 Bioreactor Bmz derived from microbial biomass from the upper 2 cm... | place: Germany: Bremen | collected day 87 after inoculation | reverse complement strand
CAATACAAGTGAAAACGTCTAGGACTCCTAGGCGTTTTTTTTATCTGATTATATATGTTTTAGTCTTACTGATGCTGAAGCAGTATCGTAAAGCTTATCTAGGCTATATGAACAAATTGAGTGCGAAGAGACTTGGTTATTAAACAAAGTAAAAAAGGTTCTGAAATAGGACATAATAATTAATAGAGGAGCGTATAATGCTTACAAGTGATGTAGTCAATAAAGCCATAGAATATATACTGGCACATATAAACGAAAAATAAGCATTGATGATGTAGCCAATCATTGTCATTTTTCAAAATACTATTTCAGTCGTGTATTCAAAGCTGAAACGGGAGAAAGTGTTTATGCTTTCATAAAAAGATTAAAAATAGAGCGATCAACTATGTATTTATCCATAGAGCAATACAAGAATATTACGGAGATTGGTTATGATTTTGGATACAGTCCTTCAAATTACTCATCTTTATTTAGAGAGACTCATCAGGTCTCACCAGCAAGTTTTAGGAAACATAGAAAGGTTAATCTCCCTGCTGAGAATCCCTTTGTATCAAAACCTATTCATTATCACGATTTTCAGTACTATGATAATAGAATAAGTATTAAAGAATTTGAGGATATAAGTGTCCTTTATGATAGATATATTGGTAGTTATAAGGATATTGAAGGCAACTGGTGTGAGTTTTTTAGAAAAGTACCGTGCATATATAAACGATGACACGCTCTATATTGAAAGGTCCTACGATGACCCCAGTATTACAGAAGTCGACCGTTGTATTTACGATCTATGCATAACGCTTGATGATGCCTATACAGGTGAAAATACGATGATTATTAAGGGTGGGAGATTTCTCGTGTGTGCCTTTGAAGGGTGCACCAAAGAAATCTTTGAATTTCACCAAGGCATATTCAATATATGGTTTCCTACTAGCGGTTATCAGTTAGAGAATCGCCTTGGCTTTGATATTTATAGAGAAACGGATAGTGAGAATGATCGTTTTCGTATGGATATATGCATACCAATAAAATAGAGCAAGATATCAGAAGTTTTAAGTACGACTCCTTTGTATAATGACACTATCGTTTAGTGTTGATTATGAAAGGAGTTTTTTTATGACTATAGAAAAAATAAAGAAAAGACAAATAAAATGATATTACAATTTGCAATCCCATCTATTATTGCAATGGTTCTCAATGCCTTCGTTACAATAGTGGATGGTTTCTACTTAGGAAACTATATTGGAGAAGAAGGACTGTCGGCAGTTACCATTGGTTTGCCAATCATCTATATCTATTTAGCTTTTGGCATAATGATTGGGGTTGGCGGCATATCATTAGCAGGCAGGTTATTAGGTGAACAAAATCTTGATAAGGCAAATCAAGTCTTTCGTCAGACACTTTGGACAATTGGAATTAAGTCTCTTATTCTTACAGCTTTAGCATTCATATTGTTTCCAATTGTTATGGCAACTATGGATATTGATGTTAGCGTCAGCGCTTATATGAATCGCTATTTCCCCATTATGTTTATAACTTATGCTCTAATGACCATTAATATAACGATGGGCATGTTCATAAGAGGTGAAGGAAAACCCGAGGTATTCATGAAAATTAGCATTCTTACTGTGGGGATAAATATTCTGTTAGATTTTCTGTTCATTGCAAAATTTGGTTGGGGTATTAGAGGCATCGCTTTGGCTTCATTGATATCAGTCTTAATCGGATTTGTAATTGGCCTACGATACTTTTACAGATCGTCTACTGTGTTCAAATTCGGACGGATTCATTTTTCGAAAGCGATATTGCTTGAAACCATATTAAATGGTTCTTCTGAACTTATAGGACAACTGTCACTTGCCCTAGCAACCTTTGCTTATAACTGGGCCATATTAAGAGAAGTCGGTGTAAGCGGTATTGCTGCATTTACAGTCCTGGGTTATTCTGCTTATGTATTTAACATGCTCGTTATTGGATTTGGACAAGGGGCCAGCCCCTTAATGAGTTTTGCCTATGGTGCAAATGAGAGAAAACTGACACAAGAGATTAGAAAATTAACCAGTTACTATGTATTGGCTTCTGGGATTATTATTTTTATAGGATTGCAGTTAAGTGCCAATGTTTACAGCTTAGTATTTGTACAGAGTCAGGCTATTCAAGAACTTGTCCAAGACGGTATTCGCATATTCCCGATTGCATTTATTATTTTAGGAATCAATGTCATTGGATCATTTTATTTTACCTCTATTGGAAAAGCTAAGGAATCAGCTCTTATTTCCGCCCTGAGAGGATTAGTTATATTGCTATTGGCTATTATTATACTACCCATTTTATGGGGGATGCAGGGGGTCTGGTTAGTTGCTCCAGTAACAGAGCTACTGACTCTTCTTGTCACCATAAGGTTATTAATGAAAGATAAGTATGATCTTGAAATGAATTAGATGGCGCATGAGTGAAGGAAACACCTATTTATAGGTGTTTTTTCTTTGTCGCTTATCGCTGATTTTTATTATGGTAAAATAGAATAAAGAAATTAATAAGTCTTATTTAGGCTTACAGAAGGAGACGGCATGGAAACCTTAAACATGATTTTTCACTGATGATCGCAACAATAATATCTATTTTTTATATAAATACATAGTTTCAAGACAACGATTGGCTTACGACGATAAAATCAATATAGAATTAATCGTAACAGGCGTGTTTCTAAATATGATATTTAGAATTCTATTACTGGGCATTGGACTCATCATAGACAGAATGAATATAGATTTTATCAATGAACTCTGGCACCTTGGATTGAATGTCCTTTATGCAACATTATTTATTGGTATTACCTTTGCTTTTTTATATCAGAAAATCATGAAAGTACAACATTATATCAATCGTTATGACATTGCTATTTATTGCCTCAGTATGGGGATTGGTTTTGGTGTGTCGAATATTGTTTTGATTTCGATTTTTGAAGACAGTTTAAGTTCTATGCTCCTTATTTTTTCTTCTATACTCATGCCACTTAGTTATATGATGATTATGGCGACTTTTTTTATAAGACAGGCAGAAGGCAAGAAAAAAGCTCTTACGTTAGCTTATCTGTTACCAACAGTAATCGTTTTTGTAGATGCTACATTTTACTTAACAGGATCCCTATTTGGGATATTCAGTCGATTAATGTTTCAATTGATGCTATATGGTATTTTCTCGACACTTTTTTTGAGTGCAATTCGAAACAATGTACAAATTTATGGCATTGATGTGGAAGCGCAACTGGATCGTTTGAGAATGAAAAGACCCTTAGAGAAAATATTTCGTATCGTTTTGATATATTTATGTCCCATGGAAAATTAGCCATTACAGGTCTTATACTATTGGCAGGATTTATAGTGATTATAATTGTCGCTATAATTCTCTTGGTAGAAACACCAGAAATTACAGATGGTTCAATTACGAAAACCCTATGGCTAAGTTTTATGAGGGTTCTTGACCCAGGAAACGTAGCGACAGATCCAGAGTTCAATAACAGTAAGTTTGTTGTTATTACAACAGTGGCCACTTTTATAGGTCTGGCACTGATAGCGACTTATATTGGTATGGTTTCAGGTGATTTCAGTTCTAGAATAGAAAAACTACGTGAAGGCAATTCAAAGGTATTAGAAAAGAATCATATTTTACTCATAGGCTTTTGTGAAGATACCTTGTCTATAATAGATAACCTTCTAAAATTTCATAGTATTAAAAGTAGAATGGACATAGTGGTCGTTTCAGGTTTAGGTCGTAAAGAGGTAGAAGATGAGATTGCAGCCTATGGTCTTGATTTGAATCGCAATCGTGTTATTTGTAGAAATGGTGATTTAGAAAGTCGTAACACACTTGTTAATATGGGTATTACCCGTGCTTCCAAGGTTGTTATTATTGGCGATAAAAAGGAAGAAACAACAAGAATCGCAATGACGGTGAATAGTATATTAAAAACGGATAGACATAGTGGAACGGACATTTTAATGATGGCGGATGCAGAAGATGATTTGCATATGATAAAAAGTGTTTTTGCGGATCGTATGAAAATCTATTCGCGACAAGACTTAGATTTTGATCCAGTTATACGAGCAGGTATGCTAAAGGAGTATTTGAAATTATACGGTCTTTTAATGGGTGTTGAAGGGGACTTAGTTATTTCCTTAATGGCGATTAAGAAATGCCTCGGAAAACCATTTGGTGCAATCATAAATGGTTTTAAGTATTCAACGGTAATAGGTTTAGAGGAAGATGGAAAAATCATTCTCAATCCTGATAAAAATATGATTATCCAAGCATCACATAAACTGATTATCTTATCCTCCAACAATGCAGCGCCTGATTACATAAAGGCTGACAAGAAGTTTGATCCGGAGGCTGCTGGAAAAAATATTGAGGTAACATATACGAAGGAATCTGTGCAAAACATATTGATTATAGGTAACCGTTCATTGGAGTCACTAACAACTCCAATGGGAGAGAATAATCCTAATATAAAACAATCCTTTGTTGAAGGTGACAATCCTGTGAATGTACTTCACGAAATTGATGAAGAAATGAAAACGCACAAGGCTGATATTATTGTATTACTGGGCTTAATTGGCTTAAGTGATGATGAGAATGATGCACTTAACCTTAAGATACTCGCTTACTTGGATGCCAAACACAATAGACAAATTGAAAACTACGTGGTTGCCGCACTTCTTAACTCAGTCCAAGATATTAAGTTTGCCTATGAGCTAGACTATATTGATATGGCAATAGAGAATGACAAGTGCAGACGCATGGCGCTAGAAATATTAGACGAAAATAACATGATTACAGAAGTAGAACAAACGCTTTTCAAAGCTGGAGATAGAATTGGTGCTGTTTTAGCAGCAGATATTCTAGGAACGGAAGAGAACTCGGTTGCAGATATATATAGTAAATGTTTAGAAGAAAATCTTATTTTAGTTGGGTATATAATAAGAGAAGGTGGTTTATTAAACGCCGTAGTGAATCCTAACAAGAATGATAAAGTACGGTTTGACGATGATGATTTAATACTGGTAATAAATTAAGAAAGCGTGGAGGTTTATATGACAAAAGATATATTTAAAACAGGAAAAGTAGGACAAGAAGGTCTTGTAACTGCTGAGGAACTTAAAAGACGCCTGAAGGAAGGTGAAGATTTATTTTTACTTGATATAAGAAAAGAAGACGATTATGAAGAGGGGACAATTGACGGCGCTCACCATAGTGAATGGGAAGCTGTAGCAGATATGCTTCAAGAAGATAGCCTGCCAAGAGATAAAGATATTATCGTATTTTGCTATAATGGACAATCCTCAATGCAAATTGCCATGGTTCTAAATATTCAGGGGTACTCAGCTTATTCACTCTTAGACGGCATAGAAGGATGGAAGGAATGTAATCAATAATGGAAGGTCATAAGTATTTGTACAATGTGAATTACCAAGAATACGATGAAAGCCTTTGTGCAATTGAGAAAAGAGCTTTGTTTGATGAGGCACTGACAGGAAAAATATTCATTTCTGAGAAAAAAGTGAATCCATCAATAAGCCCTTATATCAAACAACGCTTAGAAATATTAATTGATGTTTCATCATACGATGCCTTGGTATTAGAGCTAAAAAACTTACCTGTAATTGTTAAAGGAAGAGAGATTAAGTATATTAAATTGCTAAGTGGTGATCCCTACGCGGCAAATAGAAAAAAACTCATAAATGAACTAAGAGAAGAAGTAGAACTGGAATTAGAAGAAATAAGTGTAGAAAAACAGGATGATGAAGATCCCTTTGGCCTGACCTTTTACGAAAATCGTTGGCTATTTGGAAAGTTAAGAAAAAACTCAGCTCTTTGGAAAGAACATAATAATCGTCCCCACACCTATTCAAACTCACTTAAGATTAATATGGCAAAAGTTCTTATTAATATAGTAGGCAAAGGTGATGTGAATAAGTCTCTTATAGATCCATGTTGTGGTGCAGGGACTGTTCTTTTGGAAGGCTGCTTTGCTGGCTATAAAATGACGGGTTCGGATATTAATGAGAAAATGACTAGGGCTGCAAAAAACAACCTTTCTCACTTTGGATATGAAGCAGAGATTCAGTGTCAATCAATTGAATCAATAAGTGATCACTACCATGCAGCGATAATTGATTTGCCCTATGGTCTTTATAGTCAAACGTCCTCTGAATTACAAAAAAGCATTATAGAAAACGCCAAGAGAATAGCTGACAAAGTCCTTGTAATCTCATCTGAAAACATAGAAGATATGCTGTCAGAAGTAGAGTTAAATGTAATAGATTCTTGTGAGTATATTAAAAGTGTGAATCGTAAATTCACACGGTATATATGGGTATGTGAGTAGGATAGAAATATAATTCTCTTGTTCATAGGCAGGAATCCTTATATAATAAGCCTATAAAGAAGGTGAAAAGAATGAGTGAAAAAGCATTAAAACTAGAAAATCAATTATGTTTTAGACTATATAAAGCATCAAGATTAATGATACGTTTATACACGCCACATTTAGACAAACTTGGGATTACTTATCCTCAATACTTAGTGTTGTTAGTCTTATGGGAAAAGAAATCAATAGGCTTTAAAGAATTAGGAGAACAACTACAACTTAAAACAGGCACTTTAACACCAATTGTACAACGATTGACTAAGAGTGGTTATTTAAGTAAAGAGAAACATCCTGATGATGATCGTAAAACCTGTGTCGTAATCACAGAAGAGGGATTAAATTTGATTCCTGAAGCGAGGAAGATACCAAGAGAACTTGCTAAGGCATTGGAATTGACTGAAGAAGAGTTCTTTAAATCAATAGAAATGTTGGATGTATTGAACGAAAAATTAATGACAGCAGTATTCGAAGACTAATATGAAATACACTTATTTTAAAAATAAGTGTATTTTTTTTTGTAAAAGTGTTGACAAAGTACAAAAAGAAGCGCATAATCAATCTTGTAAGATGAATCTTGCGAGATTGAATTAAAAGCAACATACATATAAATATTACAACCAACTATGAGGAGGAAAAGATTATGAGAATTTATGAATTTGATTTTTAGAGACACAGATGACGAAGTGGTAGCGTTAAGTGAATACAAGGGTAAGGTAATGTTAATTGCCAATACTGCAAGTAAGTGTGGTTTTACACACCAATATGAAGGTTTACAATCATTATATGAAAAATACAATGACAAGGGTCTTGAAGTTATTGGATTCCCAAGTAACCAATTCTTAGAACAAGAACCAGGATCAAATGAAGAAATTAAGTCATTCTGCCAATTAAACTATGGTGTATCATTCCCATTATCACAAAAGGTAGATGTACGTGATGCCAATGCAGATCCGATTTTCAAGTATTTAACAACTGAAAAAGCATTTGAAGGATTTGATCCAGCAACAGAAGGTGGACAAAAGATGCAAGGTTTCCTAGGTGAAAAATTACCACATCTTTTAGAAGGTAATGACATTAAGTGGAACTTTACAAAGTTCTTAGTAGATAGAGAAGGTAATGTTGTGAAGCGTTATGAATCTCCAATCGATCCAGCAACTATCGCAGCGGATATCGAGAAATACCTATAACATTAAGCAATAAAAAATTTTATATTAATAGAGAGAAACAGCACCTTTTAGGGGTGCTGTTTTTTTGTGAGTTCCTGGACTTTTCCTCCTCGTTTCATTGACCTATTACAGGGTAAATATATTATGAATTTGGTAAGATGAGGGGGGCGTTCGAATGAAAATACTGTATTCAAAATTACATAAATTGAGATTAACACCTAGGTTGGTTCTTATGTATGGTATAACCTTTGTCCTTATCTTCGTCATAATCGTCTCTACAATTTACTGGAATGTAAAGACAATTATCACCACAAACATAGAACGTGAATTAGAAAACAGTTCATATTTGATTAATAGCTTGATTCAAACAGCTGCAGATGTTTCCATCAGAAATCATCTTAGAACGACATCAGAAAATAGTATAGAAATTGCAGAGCATTACTATCAACAATTTAAAGATGGTGCAATGACTGAGAAAGAAGCAAAAATGCAAGTTATTGATAGTATTAAACCACTTGAAATTGGTACAACTGGATATGTTTATTTACTTGATAGTCAAGGGGTGCTTGTACATCATCCCTATGCAGAATTAGAAAACACAAATATATCAGAATTTAAGTTTGTTCAAACACAAATTGAAGAAAAAAGCGGATACATAGAATATCTTTGGCAAAATCCAGATGATGATTACAGACGATCAAAAGTACTCTATATGTCTTATTTTGAGCCTTGGGATTGGATTGTCAGTGTCTCTAGTTATAAAAGTGAGTTCTCAGATCTTATTAATTTAAATGATTTCGAAAAAGAAGTCACTGCCTTGAAATTTGGTGAGGATGGTTATCCCTTTATAGTTGACATGTCAGGAACATTTCTCTTACATCCATCTCTAAAAGGTAGGAATGTCATTGAAGAAAATGATCCTCAAGGTATTGCCATTAGCAAAATGATAGAAAATAGAAATGGCATTTTAGAATATGATTGGAAAAATCCTGAGGATAAGGAATCTAGGAAGAAGTTGATGGTTCATTCAGAAATTCAAGAATTTGGATGGATAATAGGTTCATCTGCTTATAAAAGTGATTTTTATGAGGCTTTGAATGCTTTAACTGAGTTGATTATGATAGCATCAGCGATAGGGCTTATCATACTCATTGCTTTAACTGTCAAAATTAGTGCAATGGTCATTAAACCGTTAAAGAAACTAGAAAAGACAGTGTTAGAAGGAGTAAACGGTGATTTGAGCGTTAGGGTTCAAGTTAATGGTTCAGATGAAGTCAATCAACTGGGACGTCATTTTAATCAATTTGTTGAAAACTTAGAATCCAAAAATATTAAGTTGGAGGAAGAGGTTTATAGAAGACAAAAAAGTGCAGAGGAACTGGCATTTTTAAATAAAAATCTAGAAGGAATTATTGAAGAAAGAACGGAAGAATTATACGCAGTTCAGGACAAATTGGTGCAGGGTGAAAAAATGATGGCAATCAATAAGCTTATTAAAGATATTGCCCATGGTATGAACACGCCACTAGGTAATTCTAAGACTTCGGCATCTCTTTTAGAATTAAAAGTTAAGAAGTTGCAAGAGGACTATGCGAGTAATAACTTATCTAAAATAACATTCGAAAAATTCTTTGATGATTTTGATAACACTTATAGATTGTTAGTCCAGGGGCTAAAAAGATCTGTGAGCCTAATTGATATGTTTAAATTGATTACCAGAGATAGTGCCATGTTGCAAAAGGAGGCATTTAACCTTCGCAATGAAATCGAAAAAGCAATTGCCTTGCTAAACATAGAAAGAGGTGTCCTTACAATCCATTGTGATGAGACACTCGTGATTAATAGTTTTCGTGAAGTAATCACTTTGATGGTGAGCAATTTAGTCAGTAATGCCAAGAGGCATAGCCATAAAGAGGGGGAGGATGTAAGAATTGATATTCTTGTAGTATTAGAAGACAAAAATTTGATGATTAAGGTTATGGATGATGGCGTAGGCATTGATGAAATAGAGATGCAACATGTCTTCAACCCATTTTATACAACAAACGCTTCTGATAATATAGGCTTAGGTTTAAGTGTTGTTTATCACTCTGTTCATAGTATTATGATGGGCACAATTGATATGAAAAATCGTAGTCAAGGTGGTTTAGAAATAACGCTAAACATTCCCAATATAGATTCATAGTGTTGACTTGGAATCATGTCCTTAAAATAGTAAACTGTTATAGATAGATATATTATAAGGAGATGACATATGGCACACTTAACAGGTAGGACTGGTTATAAGAATTTAATAGATCGATACAATAAATTTCCACAAGGGGCACCAGAATCTGAAACACTGTATGAAATACTAAAGGTAATGTTTACACATGAGGAAGCATCCCTTGTCTCATTACTTCCGATTAAACCCTTTAGTGTTAAAGACGCCTCAAAAATATGGAAGATGTCTGAAGAGGACTCTTTTAAAGTGCTCAATTCTTTAGCAGAAAAAGCATTACTACTAGACATGAATGATAAAACAGAACAAAAATATGTTGTACCACCACCGATGATCGGGTTTTTCGAATTTGCATTGATGCGAACAGGTGGACATTTTGATCAAAAGTTACTAAGTGAACTATTTCATCAATATTTAGAAACAGAAGAAGATTTTATGCGAAAATTACTTGCCCTTAAGACACCAATTGGACGTGTCTTAGTTAACGAAGCATCAGTAAAAGAAGAAGACCATGCTTATGTACTTGATTACGAACGTGCGACTAAAATAATTGAGAATGCTGACAGTGTCGGTGTGAGTAGATGTTATTGTCGTCATAAAGCAGAGCATCTTGGTGAGCATTGTGATGCACCACAGGAAGTCTGCTTATCAATAAATAACCTGTCACATTCATTATCTAAACATGGCTATGCAAGGATGATTACAAAGGAAGAAGCGTTTGATATACTTGAGACTTCTTATGATAACAATCTTGTGCAATTTGCAGAAAATGTAAAAGACGACGTTGGTTTTATTTGCAACTGCTGTGCCTGCTGTTGTATGGCACTAAAAGGGGCAAAGAAAATGGGTGTACCACAAAGCATTTCCTCTTCTAATTTTATTGCAAAGATGAATGATAAATGTGTTAGTTGTAAACAATGTCTGCCTGTATGTCCTGTAGGATGTTTTACGACAGAAACTGTAGAGGGAAGAGACAAAGTACTATTTGATTCAACCCTATGTCTGGGATGTGGTGTTTGTGAACGTGTCTGTAAGTTAGATGCTTTAGAAATGATTCAAAGAGATGTGCGTATCTTTACACCTGTCAATACAGTGCACAAATTGGTTTTAGAAGCAATTGAAACGGATACGTTGCACAACCTAATCTTTGATAATCAAGCCATGTTAAGTCATCGTTTTATGGCGGCCTTCACAGGGGCATTCTTAAAATTACCACCGGTTAAACAACTCATTGTGAGTGAAACCTTCCAATCAAAGTACTTAATGAAATTAATAGAGAATACCAAAGTATAAAGTGATTATAAAAGTGGCCTAGCCACTTTTTTTGTTTATTAGATAAAATGATTACGAAATGTTCGTATACTTATAGACAATCATGATATTTGGACTATTTTTCCTTCCGAATTGACGAAACGCTTGTGAAACTATATGATTTTAAACAAAACTGTTTATAATGAAATTGAGAAGTGAGGAGTGATCAAATTGGATACATTAGATTTTGATATTTTAAAACTACTAAAGAAAGATGGTCGTATGTCCCATGAAAAAATTGCGCAAGCGGTTAAATTATCAAGACCAGCAGTACGTGCACGTATTGTGAACATGGAAAAAAGTGGTGTCATAGACAGCTACACAACCAAGATTAACTATGAAGCCATTGGTTTTAACATTGAGGTATTTATTTATATTAAAGTTGTGAATACATCCTGTTTGAAGACAATAGAAGCAATCTATAAAATCGCTCCAGACAATCTTATGATAGAAGAACATTTTAGAATCTCAGGTGAATGGTGCTTATTATTAAGAGTTATGTGTCGTTCACAAAGTGATATCACTCATTTTTTAGATGATGTCTTGAATCTAGAAAGTGTGGCTTCTACAAATACCGTACTTATATTTAATTGATTATAGGAGAGTGACATGATTCAGAATTATTTAGGAGAAATCGCAGCATTATCAACAGCAGTATGTTGGGCAGTTACAGCGACAGCATTTGAACACAGCGCTAAAAAAATTGGGTCTATGAACCTAAATTTAACAAGACTTTTTATTGGACTCTTTTTCCTATCTACTTATACTTGGATATCAAGAGGCTATTTTCTTCCTACAGATGCCAATACGTCTGCTTGGATGTGGTTGATGTTGTCAGGTCTCGTTGGCATTGTCATAGGAGATTTGTTGCTATTCGAAGCCTTTGTACTGATAGGGTCTAGAATATCTATGTTAATCTATGCCAGTGTACCACCACTAAGTGGCTTGATGGCTTATTTATTTTTAGGCGAACGCATGACAGGCATGCAAATCTTGGGGATGTTTATGACCCTAACAGGTATTGCAATTGTTATTCTCATCGCAGAGAAGGGCAGCAACAAGGTGAGTTTTTCACATCCTGTAAAAGGGATTCTATTTGCATTTGGTGGTGCTTTTGGTCAAGCAGCAGGTTACATTATTGGCAAGTTTGGTATGGCCAGCTATGATCCATTTTCATCCACACAAATACGCTTGATTGCAGGAATTATTGGTTTTTCATTGCTCTTTACACTTAAGGGACATTGGAAAAACTATAGAGAGTCATTTAAGAGAAAAGATGCTCTGGCATCCCTTACCTTAGGTTCATTCTTTGGACCCTTTTTAGGTATTTCTCTATCCCTATACGCCATTCAAAAAATTAATCCTGGTGTGGCATCAACCTTGATTTCAATTACGCCAATCATTTTGATCCCGTATGCTTTCTTTGTAAAAAAGAACAAATAGCCTTGCGAGAAGTATTTGGGACGCTTATTGCTTTATCAGGTGTTGCCATAATGTTTATGTAAATTACAATTTCAGATGCTCAAATATGTAAAGTGATGACACCTATGTCATCACTTTTTTTGATATAATAGAATGAATATGAATAAGGGAGGAAGTTAAGATGAGTAGAGCAGTTAAAGACCTTATAAATTTTGATGATTTAGGGAAAATAGATATAAGAGTTGGAATGATTTTATCTGTAGAGGATATAGAAAAATCAGATAAAATGGTTAAACTGATGGTGGATTTTGGAGAGTTTCAAAGATGTATTTTAGTTGGAATGAAAAAGGAAAGAGAAAATCCTAAAGAAATCGAAGGGCAGCAAGCCTTATTTGTCGTAAATTTAGCCCCTAAGAAAATGTTTGGTGAAATCTCTGAAGGCATGTTATTTGATATTGGTTACGAAGACGGGATTGTTCCAGTATTAGCACAACCAGAAAAAGCAGTTCCAAATGGCACAAGGGTTGGATAAAACCTTAGGCTAGAAAATATACGTTAGGAGTGTCTATGAACTGGAATAAATTAAGAAAAGAATTCGAAACTTTTTTAGCCCCTAATTTAACAGACCGTATTAGCTACAATTCTAATGGCTATCGCTTTACATCGGAGAAAAAAACTCAATGTTATATGACGGTAGACAAACTAGAAGTATTCAATAGAAAAGTAGCAATAGGTGGTATTGTTTGGGGTCAAACTGAACAAGAGATAAGAAATGATTTAAGCAATCATATAAAGGTTACAGAAGATGAAATTGAGCATGTGAGGAAAAGTTCAGGTGGAAAGATTCCTGAAGAAAGACTTGTAGTTATTGCCGAAAAAAACAAGCTGACTAGCCATGCAAAAATGATTATGAGTGAAGAACAAGAATTAATTAAGAGTAATTTTCAAGATTCAGTGGCAAGGTATTTGTCCATGCCAATAGAGAAAAGTCTTTCAAGTGAAGACATCCTACTTAATATTTTTGCCATTATTGATAGGCGAATGGGGAAGAAACGCTTGAGTACTATTGAAGCAGATATACAGATGAAACACTCTATCGTACGATATTTTTATTATTTAAGAAAACGCGGATAAAAAAAGACTAACTCATTGGAGTTAGTCTTTTGGGATTTGGGTATAAATACTACAATAGCGAGAGAGGTATAGATAGGTGATAAGATGACAATTAATACTCAAGACACGTGTCTGATGATTTCAAAGGAACATATAAAAGAATTAATCAGTGAAGGGCGTTTTCAAGAAGCCATGACGGATGCTCATCTGATGTTAGATCAGTATGAGGCTGGTCAGTGTGAAGGGACACTTGAAAATGTATTTGCTTTAGTAGATAACTATTTCTTAAATATTCCCAATGCGATCATTTATATTAAATACATGAAGCGTCTAATTGCTCTTTTTGAAAAAGAGGAACGTTATGATGAATTGGTCGATACCATGTATATACTCTCTATTGATTATATTGGAGCCCGAAATCTGGATCAAGCCGTGATTATTATTGACAAAGCGATGAAAATTGCTGAGGAGAAATCCTGTCATGTAGGTAAAGTTAATTTGCTCAACAGCCTTGGCAACATTGCACTTATTTATGAGAACTATGATGAAGCTTATCAACATTTTGAAGATGCTTATATTTTTTCTAAAAGCATTCATTACGAACAAGGGAAACGCTTTGCACATAATATGGCCTATGCCCTTAGACTACTCGGTAAAGCTAAGCAAGCCTTGCCATATTTTCTTGATGCTTATAGATATATCGAAACGACAGATCGTCATGCTTTTCTTGGTAATGTTTGCAATGAGTATGGCTACGCCTTATTGTTATCAGGGGAAATAAGTAAGGCAAAAGAGTATTTGAAAAAAGGACATGGAATTTGTGTTGAAACAGGCAGCTTGTTTTTCTTAAAAGAAAATTTAATTTATCAAGCAGAGTTTTATGAATCGCAAGAGGCTTACAAAGAAGCCTTAGATATTTATAAGGAATATCATCAATTAGAGGGACAATTGAATCGAACCAATCAGAATAATCAACTTAAATTATTGGAATACGAAACAGAGTTGAACTCTGCTAAATCTGAAAATGAAATTATCAATCAGAAGAATGAGACACTAGACGCTTATAGCCAGGAATTAAAAGAAAAGAATGCTGAACTCAGAGTATTATTAGATGAAATAAAAGAGTATAAAAGCAAGTTGTCTGATGCGGATAAGCTTTTATCTTTTGAGAGAATGTTATCAGGGATATCCCATAGAATTAACACGTCTATAGGCAACACAGTTTTATCTATTGGCTTCTTACAAGAAAAAATCATTGCTTTAGAAAGCTCTATAAATAGAAATGAATTGGATA
>JMSV01000081.1_pt1 | contig 15119 bp, 12 predicted proteins | sample 179021 | NCBI WGS metagenome assembly JMSV01 (sample SAMN02769581, study PRJNA246767) | bioreactor metagenome | isolation source: Culture-2 Bioreactor Bmz derived from microbial biomass from the upper 2 cm... | place: Germany: Bremen | collected day 87 after inoculation | reverse complement strand
AAAATAATAGAGAAGTTTGATGATGAAATTGTTTTAAAGAATGTAGATGATTTAGATACATTTTTCGATAATCTTATATCAATTGATAAGCCTTCATATTATAATGATGTTCTTGAAGTGCCAAATAAGATAGATTTGTCAAATATTTTGACTAAGATAGATAATATTATGATTATACCTTTGATGGTTGAAGGTGTGGATTTTGGTTTTATTGTGATGGCAGGTTGTGAAACTCAATTTACCCAAATGCACCTCAAAATTGCGAATAGGCTAGGACAGTTATTTTCTTTGGCTATCCAGCGATCAGAATACTTATTAACACTTAAAAGGCATGCTGATATTGATATAATGACAGGATGTTGTAACAGAAGGTCTGGATTGGCAACATTGCATAGAATATACAATGAATCTAATATGTCAAAAGAGCCTTTTTCACTGATATTTTTTGATATCAATAACCTTAAACGGGTTAATGATAAATTAGGACATGATTTTGGTGATGATCTGATAAAAGATTTTGTTAAAATTATAAAAGGAATTACACGTCAAGAAGAAATTTTTGCCCGTTATGGGGGAGACGAGTTTATTTTGATTTTACCAAATTGTTGCATCAAGAGTGCACAAGGTCTTATTAGAAGGATAGAAAACAGCATTAAGGCGTTTAATGAAGAAAACAATAAGAAATATGAAGTTAGCGTTAGTTTTGGTTTTGTAGAGTATAATGAAGATTGTACCCTATCAGTTAATGAGCTTATTGCATATGCCGACTCTTTAATGTATGAAAATAAAAAACGATTTAAGCAAGGAGAAATTAAAAATTGATTAAAATTGCGCACGTAGATGACTCGAATTTTCAAAGAAAAATGTCGAAGAGAAATTTTGATTTAGCGTTTCCAGATGCAAAGTATCAAGCTTTATCTGATGGAGATATGGTAGACTTGATGAATGAAAAAAGCAACTTTGGCGATGTAGATATCTTTTTTACAGATTTGTTGATGGATGAAGTAACGGGTCATGATGTTATAAAATATATTAAAAATATTAATGACAAATGTTGTGTTGTGGTGCTTAGTTCTAATATCCAAAAAACAGAAAAGGAAATATGCTTTGGACTTGGGGCAGATTTCTTTATAGAAAAACCACTTAGTTTAGAAAAATTAATGGAATTTAAGGTGTATTATAATGGCAGAAAATGATCAGAACTTGCAATCTATTTATCTTGATGCGTTCAAGGAAAGTGTATCGATCGGTCTAGGAAAAGCTGCTAGTGTAATTGCTGAGCTTGTAGATTCTCATGTTGATTTGAGTACAGCTAGCGCCTATTCTGTTGATTTGGTAAGAGACCTCCCAATGTCTTCTGAAAGACTTGTTATCATGGAAGTTGAAGGTGATTTGCTTAACGGAGAAACTATTTTTTCAATGAGCGATGATCAATTGATAAAGTTGATTAGGTACCTAGAAGGTTTTGACGAAATTGACATGGATGATGAAGAAGTCTGGGAGATAATTGAAGATACTTATCAAGAGATTGGTAATATCATCTTAGGTAATATTATATCCAGTATTGTTGATTTTTTTGATATTAGAGCTAATATCAATGTTGCGTATCTTGCTAATAAGAAGGATATTGATGCTTTGCAGGAAAAAAAGATTTTGGTTGTTGATGTAATGTTCAATATTGAAAAAATTGAATCTGCAGGAAAGCTTTATATAATAAATGATTATGTGTCGTATATGAGATTAATAAAATGGGTGAATGATAGATTTTAATAATTATTTAAATCTTATCAAGAAGTTAAAAGATTATACTGCTTAACTAAACCCAATATAAAGAATATAAATAAAAGAGACCTTCTAATGTAGGGAATAACTACGAATAGGAGGTTTTTTTGATATTTTCATCATAACTTAAAATATAATTGCAATATAAAAGAAAAAATATTATAAGTGTAGAAATTATTGGTAATTTGAGTTATACTATACTAGTATTTGCTGAACTTAAATAAACAATAATTTTTTTGAAATGATGACTAATTTATGAAAAAATATGTAAAAACAAGTTTAATATTTACACTATTGATAGCGATCTGTTTTTTTAATGCCTGTTTATATACCGCAAAATCAGCAAGTATTGGAAAAGAAGATTTAGTCCAGTTGAATTTTCGTATTACATGGGATAAATATTCTGGTCGAGGAGAATCGATAGCTAACACAGTAAATTTATATAACGAAAGTCAAAACAATGTTCATGTAAATCTATATGGTGGAAATGAAAACAAGGATGATTATGCAAAAGCATTTGATGAAGATATCATTGATGTGTATGTTATACCTTATAGATTTGTAATGGATAGAAAAATATATCCAGAATTATATCAGTTTTCAAACCAATTCGATAGTGATTTAGACAATTACTATGACACATTATTAAAACTTATTAAAACTCAAAACAAAATTGTAGGAATGCCTTGGGTTGGACACTCTATGGGGTTGGTGTTTAACAAATCATTAACTGAAAAAGCAGGAGTCAATCCATATGAATGGAAATCTGTTGATGATTTAATTTTAGCGTGTAAAAAGATAGAAGATAAGACAGATGCAGCTGGCATAGGACTTGTTGGAGCAGATCATCATGATGTTACTTGGATGGTTAGTCAGTTTATCTATTCATTTGGCGGAAAATTAGTTTCTTTTGACAGTGATTATAATGAGAGTAAAGTTGCAATCAATTCGGCTAAAACCATTGAAGGTCTAGATTTCTATTATAATAGCCTCGGTGAATATGCTCAACAAGGTTGGCAAGAGGCAACTGGAGTAGAAGTATTAGATGCGTTTGTAAATCAAGATATTGCGTTTGAAATACAGGGACCATGGGCAATATCAGATATATGGAAGAGATCAAGCGAGATGGAAATAGGAGCTATTGCACTTAGTCAAATTGGCGTATATTCTGAAGTTGGACCATTATTGTTATCAGTATCTAAGGATTCTGAGCATATTGAAGAAGCGATTTCTTTTATTCGGTTTATGTTAGATAGTGAAACGCTAGAAATAATTATGGAGGGTGAGTATGATGAAAAATATGATGCTTATTATCCATATAGGGTGCCGCTTAGAAAAGATATGAGAGAGTCTGAGTTTTTTAAAAAATATCCAGAGTTTTTAGTATTTATTCAAGGATATGAAATGCCTAGTATTAATAGTCCATGTGAAGATTGGGAAACCGAAAGAAAAGAAAAATATTCTTATTATCTTCACCAATTAGCTTTGGGTAATATATCGATAGAGGATGCACTTATACAGATAGAAAAATAGGGTTATTGTATTTAATCTTTAGTAAAGGGATAAGTTATGGAATTGCGTAGAAAACATACTATTAAGAAAAGAATTGCTTTGCTTTTTGCTGCTTGTTTTTTTGTGTCTATTTTGATATTGTGTCCGATCAAGGTGCATGGTGAAGATTTGTCGTTTACCCAAGAGGAGCTGGAGTATATTTCTAATACGCATATTATTAAAACTGTTGTTGACCCTGAGTTTATTCCATATGAGTTTATTGATAGCGATGGTATTTATAAAGGAATTGCTGCTGATTATTTGAAATTAATTGAGATAAGATCAGGGCTGAATTTTGAAATAATGACTGGATTGACTTGGCCAGAAGGTTATGACTTGGCGGTTGAGGGAAAGGTTCAATTATTACCATGTATTGTAAAAACTGATTTGCGTGAAGAGATTTTTGATTTTACCGATGGATATTTTAAGTTTCAACGTGTTTTATTATCTAATTCTGATGGTCCAAACTATGGGGTGAATGACATTGGAAAAGTGAAAGTGGGTGTTCAGCGAAATAGTTCTCATTACAGCTTTATAATCTCTGAAACGGACATAATGCCTTGTCTTTATGTAAATAATGATGAGCTTTTGTTAGCTCTATCCAATGGGGATATTGATATTGCCATAACCAATTACGCAACAGCAAAATATAGGATAAAAGAATTAGGGATATCCAATGTTAGAGCTGATGAGGTAATGGATATTGAATCTAATGAGCTTGCAATGGCTGTTCCGCATGGAAATGATATATTATTGAGCATTTTAAGCAAGTCGCTTGCTCAAGTAACAAAAGAAGAGAAAATTGAAATTGAAAATAAATGGCTAGGTGTAGAGCGTGTATCGGATTTTAGCAAGATAATCAAGTACATTTTGATTGGATTAGCCTTAATATTAATATTGCTTTCAATATTTCTTTATTGGAACTACACTTTGAATCAGGAAATAAAGAAAAGAAAAAAGATTGAAGAGCAACTTATAGTTTCTAAAAATGAAGCTGATAGGGCGAATAGAGCAAAGAGTCTGTTCTTGGCAAATATGTCGCATGAGATAAGAACACCAATGAATGCGATATTGGGGTTTTCTCAATTGTTATTGCGTGACAAGGCTTTGGCAAACAACCAAATGGAAATGGTTGAAAATATAAATAAAAGTGGTACTCATCTGTTAAAACTTATAAATGAGATTTTGGATTTGTCTAAAATAGAAGCAGGTAGAATTAATATTAGAGCTGAAGTATTTGATATCAACTCGTTAGTAAAGGATTTACGTATCTTATTTGAGGTAAAGGCTGATTTGAGCAACTTAGATTTTGATATAGTTATAGATGAGGATATCATGCAAAATGTGATATCTGATATGAATAAAATACGTCAGATTTTTATTAATTTGATTGGAAATGCGATAAAGTTTACTCAAAAAGGAAAAGTTGAAGTAAGAATAAGTACACAATCAGTTGAAGGAAAACATATGCTTTTGGCAGATATTGAGGACACTGGACCTGGTATTAAGCCAGAAGCACTTGAATCATTGTTTGATTTTTTCCAACAGGCTGAAGAGGGTTTGGTAAAAGGTGGAACGGGTCTTGGGCTTGCTATAAGCAGACAATTAGCAAGGTTGATGGGCGGCGACATAACGGTAAAAAGCAAGTTAGGTCAAGGAAGTTGTTTTAGTTTGTCGATAGAAATTCAAAAGGGTGAAGAAAGTAAAGAAATTGAAGATGTAGGATTATCACGGGTTATTGGAATTTTAGAAGAGCAAAAAGTGATTAAAGTTTTAATTGCTGATGATATTAAAAACAATAGAGAGTTGCTAAAATTATTGTTGGATCCAATAGGATTTACCACTAGACTTGTTGAGGATGGAAAAGAGGCGATTGATTTATATGATGAATGGTATCCTGATATCATTTTATTGGATATGAAAATGCCTGTTATGAACGGCTATGATGTAATAAAGTATATTAGGCAAACAAAAAAAGATATAAATACGAAAATAATTATAGTTACTGCAAGTGTTTTTGAAGATGACATACATAATATTTTAGCAAGTGGAGCAAATGCATATATTCAAAAACCAGTTGAAGAAGAATTATTATTGGAGGCTATAAAGCAGCATGCAGGTGTGCAGTATATCTATGCAGATGAAGAAAAAGGTGAAGTAAATAGTCATCAAGCGATTACAGACGAAGAAATATCCAGCATACCACAAGCTTTGATCAAAAAAATGTATGAAGCAACAATCAAAGCAGATTATGGTGGATTATTAGCAAATATTAAAAAGATTGAAAGTATTAATCCAATAGTCGCTGTTAAATTAGAAGCTTTGGCAAATAACTTTCAATATGAAAAGCTTAAAAATATTTTGAATTAGGAGGGAAGAAAATGGATTTTAAAAATCAACTTAAAAAAGCAGATATCATGATAATTGACGATGAACCGAATAATTTAAGAGTGCTTATTGAAATGCTGAGAAAAAGAGGCTATGAAGCTCGTCCAGTGCCATCAGGGAGCTTGGCTTTGGAAGCAATAAAAGTAACACCTCCTGATTTGATTTTGTTAGATATAATAATGCCTGATTTAGATGGATATGAAGTATGTAAAATGCTGAAAGCTGACCCTCAATACAATGAAATTCCAGTTATTTTTTTAAGCTGTAAAACTGATGAGAGTGATATTGTAAAAGCTTTTTCTGTGGGTGGTATAGACTATATAACCAAGCCGTTTCATATGGAAGAAGTTTATGCCAGAGTTGAAACTCAATTGAAATTACATTTTCTAACTAAGGATTTAAAATCAATGGTGGAACGAAAGACACTTGAAATAGAGAGTTCTAATATGGCAACTATATTTGCGATGTCTAAATTAGTTGAATCAAGAGATAAGCACACTGGTATGCATTTGGAAAAAGTACGTGAACATATTTGTATACTTACGGATAAACTACGAGATGACTCTAAATATAGCGATATAATTACTGATGAGTTTGAAAAGCATATGTATAATGGAAGTATATTGCATGATATTGGAAAAGTTGGTATTCCTGATGCTATATTATTAAAGCCAGGTGTTTTTACGGAACAAGAATTTGAAATCATGAAAACTCATACGACTATTGGCGGTGATACTTTGAAAGGTGTTTATAAGTATTATCCTAATAATAAGTTTGTTGAGATGGGGATTAATATTGCAATGTATCATCATGAAAAATGGAATGGTAAAGGTTATCCAGAAGGTTTATCGGGTGAAGATATTTCTTTGGAAGCAAGAATTATGGCAATAATTGATGTTTATGAAGCACTTCGATCTGATAGACCATATAAAGATGCTTTTTCTCATGAAAAAAGCATGGAGATAATAAGCAAAGAAAGTGGCGAACACTTTGATCCTGAGATTGTCAGATGTTTTGTTGAAATAAGTGATGAGGTTGATGAAATTTGGTCTCAAAATATTAGTTGTAAAATGGAGAAAGCAAAAAAATAGTCGTATATTGTATTCGAATAATAGTAAATATTTTGATTGAAAAATTAATATCTAATAGAAAAGTCCTTTTATTTGGGCTTTTTTGTTTTTTTAAAAGCAAATCTTGTCATGCTTTAAACCAAAAGCTAATTATATAGATTCTCTATATTGCTTTGGTGTTTTTCCAGTAACATTCTTAAAAACAGTATTAAACCGTGATGGCGTAGAAAATCCACAAGAACTGGATATTCTATATATTTTGTAAGATGTGGTTTCCAAAAGTTTTTTTGCAGTTTCTACTTTTTGTGAAATGATATATTCATTGATTGTCATACCCATTTCTTTCTTGAATATTCGGCAAAGATAAACCTTGTGGACATTGACGAATGAAGCTATACTGTCGAGAGGAATTGTGTTTTGATTAGTATTCTTGTCTATGAAATCTATTACATTTTTTACGATGATACTGTTTGGGCGGGTCTTTTGGCGATTATTGCAGTGGTATTCAATGTTTTGGATAAGTAAATTATACCAGTTAATGGCTTCATTGATTGTTTCAAAGGTATTGATTTTTTCTAGCGGAATATAATCACAATTGAAAATTTGGCTATTTGTTAGATTATTTTTATTAGCGAATAGCATGATTGTTTCTAGCAAAAATGAATGTATATAATATAAGTAGTGTAACTGTGCAAAACCGTGAATGTCTTCTTTAAAGATGTTTTTAAGCTGATGTTTAATTTTATCAAAATTTTTATCATTCAATGTTTCTTTGATATCATTAAGTTGCCTTTGTGTCTCTTCGGGATTTGTTTTTTTCAAACGTTGAAAAAAGGTATTGTGCAAAATGGTTTTATTATGTCCAGTATAAATTCTAAAGCAAAGCAAATCAATAGCCTGCTTAGTTCTATTGCAGATCAGCTCAAGGTTGTTGAATTTATTGCTTACGGTAATGGTAAATGAATGGCTAATATGTCTGCTGATTTCGCTTCGAATTCTATTGGATAATATCGTACACTCATTGATAAATTGCATTTGACTGAGTGCATTTGTAACTGCAACTAAAGCAACAAACTTATCGTTACCTGCGTAAATACATTCACCACCAAAAAGTGCATTTATAGTTGCCTGTATTGTGCGATTGATTTCGCGAATTTCATTTTGCTTTAACAGGTTATTGTTAACAAGGTGCGTGTATTGATCGAGGCTGATACATGTAACAACATAACTTTGTGCACAAAGATTTAAATTGTTATTTTCAATGATGGTTTGAATTTGAATTGCAGACAAATTTTCAAAAAAAAGTTTTTCTAAGCTATCAACATCTCTTACTGTTGTTTTTTTGCTAGGGCTATTATTTACAGCTAAAGTTGTTGTGCTTTCTCGGAGTTTTTCCTCTGCTCTGGATAAAACGGCGTATAAATCATCTTTGGCAATAACTCCTTTGATTAAATAGTCAGTTACACCCATGCGGATTGCTTTTTGTGCATATGTAAAATCCTCATAACAGCTGATGATGATAAACTCTTGCTTCTTGTTTTTTGACTTGATTTGTTCGATTAATTGCAAACCATTCATCACTGGCATTTGGATATCTGTGATGATTAAATCTGGCTTTACTATGTCATATTGATTAATTGCATCCTGACCGTGCTTAGCAGTTGCACTAATTACGAAATTTGTTTTATCCCAATCGATAAGATACTTTAATATCTCACGGCCTGGTTTTTCATCATCGACAATCATTACCTTATACATTGAAAGTTCTCCTTCGTATAGCTTAAAGGTATGATAAACGTAATTATTGTGCCTTTTCCTAATTGACTTTCTATGTTAAAAGGGTATTTTTCTCCAAAATATAGTTTAAGTCGTTTTACAACGTTTGCTAATCCGATATTCACATAACCTTCTCGGTTTTTGCTATGGCTTTTATTAATGATTGTTGCGAAATCTTCTTTCATGCCAATGCCGTTATCAGAAACTTTTACTTCGATATTTTGGTCTTTTTTAGCAAAAGTGATATCTATTAGACCACGATCTTCTTTAGGGATAATGCCATGCAATAATGAATTTTCGACAAGGGGTTGAAGAATTAATTTTGGAATGATGCACGTTTTAAGCTCATCAGGCACGCTATAAGTAAAATCAAATATATCTTCGTAGCGATATTTTTGAATACTCAAGTAGTTTTTTACACAGTTTAGCTCTTCATCTATACAAACAAAAACATTTTCGATTGACATGCTCGAACGAAGAAGTATATTGAACGAAGAAATTAAATCGAAAATATCTTGTGTGTCATGTTTTAATGCCAAATATGAAACCGTATTTAATGTATTGTGTATAAAATGCGGATTAATTTGAGATTGAAGAAGATTCAATTGTGATTCTACCGCTTTCATTTCGAGTCTATGGATTTCTTCTTTATGTTTAAGTTGCTGAATTTGTTTATATCCAGTATCGACCATCATATTGGCCAATTCTGTGATAAAGTCTGAAATGGCTAGAATTTTATCCTCTTGTACGATAGGGAGTTGGTGAACTTCATATATATATTCATCTTCATCAAAATTATATTTTTTTGCCTGACGTTTAAAAAAATCAATATCGGTTTCATTTAACAAAAACTGACCTGCAAAGACTAACGCAATCATCTCACCGTTTAAGCAGATAGGACTTGCCATATCAACAATACCTTTTTTACATACGCGATATGCAGTTTGATTCGTTTTTTTGACAATTCTAATTAGCTCTTGATCATTCGCAATACATTCGTCTAACGATTTTCTACTTTTTCGATGGTATTCTTCGCAAATTCGGCAACGTGCTGTTAGTGCGAGGCGATTACAGTCCAAGTCTAATATGGCTAATGAGATACCAGTAAGCACACTATAACTTTCCATCAATTTTTTAAATTGTTTAAAATCTATAAGTTCTGTAAGTTGATATGTCATATTTATTCCTATTCTAAATAAGATCAAGTTTCAGTGCTAATAAAATATTTACTGCAATTTCAATATTATTTTAATTATATATTATTGAAAATGAAAAGTAAAATGGTTTATATATGATAATAAAAGTTTATAGCGAGTATATTTAATATTTCATATAAACACTAAAATTTAAATGATACGGCTATGATAATTAGTCAAATATTTTAGGAGGAAATTTTATAATGAAAAAAATGTTTTTTACACTGTTAGTTGTACTTATGATCTTTGCATCATTCACAGGGTGCGGTGCACCAGCGGGTGATGAAGGAGCGGCTGCGTCAGACGAAGGTTACGAAATCGTTTATGCACAAATAGATTTAGTTAATCCGTTTTTTGTAGCAAGACTAAATGGTGCAAAAGCTAAAGCAGAAGAGCTTGGTATTACACTAATTGAAGATGACGCTCAGTGTGATGTTGCTAAGCAAGTTTCTTCAATCGAAAACTACATTGCTAAAGGTGTTGATGGTATTGTACTTATAGCTGTTGATGGTGCTGGTCTTGAAGACTCAGTTAAACATGCAACTGAAGCTGGTATTCCAGTTCTTGGTGTTATTGTTAAGCCAGAAGGTTGTACTGCATATGCAAATTTGGACGAGTATAAGTTTGGATATGAAGCAGGCGTAAACGCAGGAGAATGGATTGCAGCAGGTAATCTTCCAGAAGACGTTGAATGTGCTGTTTTAGGTTATCCTTTGATGGAGCAGAACCTACAAAGAATCGCTGGTATGAAAGATGGACTTCTTTCTTTGGCACCAAAAGCAAAGATTGTATCTGATGATTTAAATGCTAACAATCAAGAGCTTGGTATGAGCTGTACTGAAACATTGCTACAAGCTAATCCTGATCTACAAGTAATTATCTGTCACAGTGATGCTGTTGCACTTGGTGCATATGAAGCTGTTATGGCTAATGCAGATGTAGATAAAGAAAACTTCTTTATTGGCGGAATTGATGCTACTCCAGACGGTGTTGCTAAGATGGAAGAAGGCGGAATTTTCAGAGCTAGTGTTGATATGGCACCATTCGAGAATGCTGGAAAAGATATCGAACTTATGATTGATATGATTGAAGGTAAAGATGTTGAAGATATGACAATTGGTTTTGTTAGAGTTACAAGTGATAACGTAGCAGAATGGAAAGCAAACCAGAAATAAAGTAATCAAAGTAGTCGCTAGGTACATCAATGTGATGTGCCAAGCGATTTGCTATGAAGGGGTGCAAAATGTCAGAGATAGTATTATCCACAGAAAATTTAGTTAAAACTTATCCGGGTGTTGTCGCGCTAAACAATGTGTCTATTGATTTTGAAAAGGGTGAAGTGCACGCATTGTTAGGAGAAAACGGAGCGGGAAAATCTACGTTGATTAAGGCTTTAACTGGTGCTGTTCAACTTGACAGCGGAAAAATTACGTTTGAAGGAAAGTCTCATAATTCTTTTAAACCGATTCAGGCTATGGAGCTTGGAATAAGTGCAATTTATCAAGAGTTTAACTTGATAAACTATTTTACGGTAGCAGAAAATATATTCTATGGGCGTGAAATACTAAAAGGACCATTTGTTTGTTTTAAAGAAATGAATGACAAAACGGTGGATATTCTTAAAAGGATTAACGCTGATATTAATCCTAAAGCTCAGGTGAGTGAATTAAGTGTTGCTTATAAGCAATTAGTTGAAATTGCAAAGGCGTTATCTCAAGAGGCTAAGGTGCTGATTATGGACGAACCAACAGCTGCTTTATCCAATGCTGAAGTAGAGGATTTGATGCATTTGATTGAGATATTAAAAAGCCAAGGTGTAACAATTATTTACATATCTCACAGGCTTGAAGAGATATTTAATATTGCAGATCGTGTAACTGTTATGCGAGATGGACAGTATATTGATACGCTGAATGTAAAGGATACAAATCGTAAAGATCTGATTAATTTGATGGTTGGTAGAGAACTTGGAGAGACTTATCCTGAAAAGACCTATAAGAGTGACGATGTGTTGCTTGAAGTGAAAAATTTAAACACAGGCATGCTTAAAGACGTAAATTTCACATTGAATAAAGGAGAAATCCTAGGTTTTGGCGGATTAGTTGGTGCAGGAAGAACGGAAGTTGGCAGAGCTATTTTTGGTGCAGATGCTAAAAAAAGCGGAGAAGTTATATTAAACAACCAAGTACTAAACATAAACAGCCCAAGTGAAGCGATTAAAAATGGAATTGGGCTAATACCTGAAGATCGAAAAGAACAAGGTGTATTGTTGAAGATGTCTATTAGGGAAAACACGAGTTTTCCATTTATTAATAAATTTTGTAAGAATACAATTGTAAATAGGAAAAAAGAAAGAATCGAAGTAAAGAAGTATTTTGATAAAATGAGGATTAAAGCACCAACGATGAACCAGTTGGTTGGTAACTTGAGTGGAGGTAACCAACAAAAGGTTGTACTGGCAAAATGGCTTGTCGGTGATTGTGAAGTGCTGATTTTTGATGAACCCACCCGCGGTATTGATGTGGGAGCAAAGCAAGAGATATACGAATTGATTACAGAATTAGCAAATCAAGGGAAAGGCATTATATTTATTTCATCAGAAATGCCAGAACTACTTGGAATGTCTGATCGTGTAATCGTTATGCATGAGGGCGAGATTACTGGAGTCCTTGATAAAACAGAAGTAACACAAAGCTTGGTTTTAGAATTAGCTTCGGGTCAAAATTAAGCATAGGGATGAATAAATTCATTTCTTTATAATTTTTTAGGAGGAAACACAATGAAAAGTCAACGGATAGATATTGGTGCGATATTAAGGAAATATGGTATATTGATTGTTTTGATTGCAATATGCATATTCTTTTCAATTGCAGCCAGTCCGGTATTCTTAAAGAAAACGAACATTATCAATATTGTTAGACAAGTATCCACTTTAGGGATATGTGCAGTTGGAATGACATGCGTAATTTTAACAGGTGGAATAGATATTTCTGTTGGATCGGTAGTAGGTCTTGGGAGTATGCTTTGTGCAAGTTTTATGGTAGACATGTCTTTGCACCCTGTTATTGCTGTTATTTTGACATTGATAGTAACTGCAGCGATAGGGCTGTTTAACGGTTTTTGTATCAATCGCTTGTATATACCGCCAATTATCACAACGCTTGGTATGATGGGGTTACTGCGTGGTGTAGTATATCTTTTATGTAGAGGGTTGCCGATTTCTGGATTCACAGAAGATTTTAAGTTTTTAGGACAAGGATATATTTGGATGATACCTTTTCCTGTAATCGTTATGATTGTCGTATTTGTATTTGGTCACTTCTTTTTGAATAGATCAAAATACGGTAGATATACATATGGTTTAGGTGGAAATGAAGAGGCAACACGCCTTTCAGGTGTCAATGTAAGAAAACAAAAGTATTTGTTATATATGATTTCATCATTGTGCGCAGGTATTGCAGGAGTCATTATGCTATCGCGCCTTAACAGTGGTCAACCAACAACAGGGACTGGACTTGAGATGCAGGTTGTAACCGCAGTTGTTTTGGGTGGTATCAGTATCAATGGTGGAGAAGGTAAGCTTATGGGAGTTGTTTTTGGAGTGTTAATCATAGGTGTATTGCAGAATGGTTTGATACTGTTGTCTGTTAGTTCTTACTGGCAAATGGTTATACAAGGCGCGGTTCTATTATTTGCAGTTGCGTTTGATGGTGCTACAAAACGAAGTCAAAAGAAAGAAAAAGTTATTGCTTTAGAGGCGGCATAGAGCTGCTCTAGTTATTAAATATTAAGGAGGTATTATATGTATACTTATTGTCATTATTGTTTTGCAAGTGAAACTATTCCTGAAGGTGCTGTTTATGTTGAGGAGCTTGGATGTCATGTAACGGATTTTGAAAAGCATCCATTGAAGTTTGAGTTTTTATATGTCGAGGAGGATAGCGTTCTTCCGGATGAACTACGTAATAATCCTCACATTGCATATTATGTGGATAACTTTGATGAAATGGTTACGAATGAAAAGGTGTTATATCAGTTTATTGCTCCAGATGGAACTAATACAAGAGTAGCATTTCTTATGGTAGATGGAGTTGTAGTTGAAATCAAGGAAAAAGATTTTTCAAAAGAATAGCATTTTTGATGCAAGTTTAGCTAGTTTTAGAAAGTGATTTCTAGGACTAGCTTTTTTTATTTGGATTGTGAATATTTTTTACCGACGATATGAACAAGACAGTTTGATCTATTGATTGTTTTAGAAAGGTCTGATCAGACCATAAATATGGCATAAAGATGAATTGGAATCATCGTGATTATAAATCCAGAAAACTTAGGTATTGAAAGAATTAAATTTAAGAGTGAGTCCTTTTAAACCCAAATAGGCATAAAGCAAGCCATATGATATGTACTACAAGTGCTAATATATAAATCAAGATATTTGTTGGTTCTAATATAATTTGTGTAATCCAATATGGTGGAAAAAATACCGCAAGTATAGTGATCCATTTTACATTTAGCAAGTTTGCAAACGCAAATAACATGATAATATTAAGCATCTTTGCATAAGTAAGACCATTGACTTTATCTGATGCTATTCTAAACAATAGTAATCCTATGATGCTACCATACAATGATAGAAGAATTGTTAAGCATATGAAGCTTAGAAAACTGATTTCATATAATCCTAATATTGCATAGCTATAAGGTACATACAAAAGTGTTAAAGTAAAAATTAGAAGTAATCGTTGCATCAAATATCCAGATTGTCCCATCGGTGTAATTTGCATTAGCGATACAATATTATTATCTCTATCATCAATAAGCATAAAACCCATAACGACCCCGAGTAGACTAGGGCTTAATATAAGAGTAAATGAAATTATATAGGATGTAAATGGTGATATGTCAAAAGCCACAAATCCTTGAATGAATGGCACAAGGAAAATTAGCACCAGCTTAAATATTATTGGAATAAAGATAGGCAAAATGAGGAGCAGTGCCATTATGGGTTCGCGCAATAGTTGCTTTAAATCATTTTTTATATATGTCCATTTTATCATATTTATGACAATTCCTTTCGTTTCACTATGTGGTAAGTCTTAAACTTATCACCTAATTATCCAAAACGATATTTTTCTCAATAACGTTTTTTGTTTTTATTAATAAGAGTATATTTGCTAATATCAACCATCCAATGCAAAACAGAGTTTCCATGTATTTGTGTGGAAGAAACGCGGCTAATATTATTTTTAGCGCAGATACAGAGGGAATGATGCTTAGCAATTTGTTTAAAATTTCTGGCAGAAAATCGTTTGGAATCAGTGAAAAACAGGGAAAGGAAAACAGCGCCATTGCTGGT
>JMSV01000080.1_pt1 | contig 15534 bp, 18 predicted proteins | sample 179021 | NCBI WGS metagenome assembly JMSV01 (sample SAMN02769581, study PRJNA246767) | bioreactor metagenome | isolation source: Culture-2 Bioreactor Bmz derived from microbial biomass from the upper 2 cm... | place: Germany: Bremen | collected day 87 after inoculation | reverse complement strand
AGGCAAAGTACCAATCGCAGGCATTTGCTTAGGGCATCAACTATTGGCATTGGCATGTGGCGGGGATACAGCTAAATTAAAGTTTGGTCATAGAGGATGTAACCATCCAGTAAAAGATTTTTTACAAGACAAAGTATATATTACCAGCCAAAATCATGGCTACTATGTAAACGTAATGCCTGAAGGCTTTGAAGAAACACATGTCAGCATGAATGATCAAACACTTGAGGGGATGCAACAAGTTGAGCAAAAGATAATGAGTGTACAATTCCATCCTGAGGCAAGCCCAGGACCAGAAGAAGCACAAGCGTTGTTTGATGTATTTTTAAAATTGGCAAAGTAGACAGATAAAGCGAGGGTGAATATGAATTTAAATAAAAACATAAAAAAAGTAATGGTAATTGGTTCTGGACCAATTGTAATAGGACAAGGTGCTGAGTTTGATTACTCAGGGACGCAAGCATGTAGAGCATTAAGAGATGAGGGGATTGAGTCAGTGTTATTAAACTCTAATCCAGCAACAATCATGACAGATACAGAAACAGCAGATAATGTATATATCGAACCAATGACATTAGAAACTGCAAAGAAGATTATTGAAAAAGAAAGACCAGATGGTATCATTGCTGGTTTAGGTGGACAAACGGGACTTAATTTATCAGTTGAATTAAATGACTCTGGTGTTCTAGAGGAATATGGTGTTGAAGTTTTAGGAACATCTATTGAAAGTATCAAAGACGGTGAGGACAGAGAGCGTTTTAGATCTTTCATGAATAGAATCAACGAACCTGTTATAAAGAGTGAAATTGTTGAAACGCTGTCACATGGTTTAGAGGTAGCAAGAGAACTAGGCTACCCAGTGGTTCTTAGACCAGCCTATACAATGGGTGGTACTGGTGGCGGTATCGTAGACAATGAAGAGATGTTAAGAGAGAAGTTAGCCCTTGGATTAAAGCTGAGCCCAGTGACACAAGTACTCGTTGAAAAATCAATCTACGGCTGGAAAGAAGTAGAATACGAAGTAATGCGAGATGTGGCAGGCAGTAAAATCTGTGTGTGTAACATGGAAAATATTGACCCAGTGGGTATCCATACTGGAGACAGTATTGTTATCGCACCAAGTCAAACTTTATCTGATAAAGAATACCAAATGCTTAGAACATCAGCACTGAAGATTATTGATGAAATCGGCATTATCGGTGGCTGTAATGTACAGTTTGCCCTACATCCAAATAGTTTCGAATATGCAGTAATAGAAATCAACCCAAGAGTATCAAGATCATCTGCACTGGCGTCCAAAGCGACAGGTTACCCAATCGCTAAGGTTTCTGCTAAATTAGCGCTGGGTTATAGATTAGAAGAGATTCTAAACGATGTTACAAAGAAAACCTTCGCATGTTTTGAACCGTCACTTGATTATGTCGTAACTAAGATTCCTAAGTGGCCTTTTGAAAAGTTTGAAGGGGTATCCAATGCCCTTGGAACTAAGATGACAGCAACAGGGGAAATTATGGCTATAGGTAGAACGCTCGAAGAATCACTGATGAAAGGCATTCGTTCATTAGAGATTAAGCGTCATACTTTAACAGACAATGGTCTACAAGGTAAAGATATTCTTGAGCTTAGAAGCATGGTTAAAACACCTTATGATGAACGTATCTTCGCACTAGGGGAATTAATCAGAAGAAAATATAGTATGGATAGATTACAAGAATTAACGGAAATCGATTCATTCTTCTTAAATAAATTTAAAGCCATCATCGAAACAGAACTTGCCATTGAAGAAAAAGGCTTAAGCGGTATCGACAGAGACATGATGATTCACATCAAGGAAATGGGACTATCGGATAGAGGCATTAGTCAACTGGCGAAATGTGAAATCGAAGAAGTATTTGCCCTAAGAAAGGCGTACAAAATCGAAAGAAGCTACTTAGCGGTAGATACATGTGCAGGAGAGTTTGAAGCAGAAACACCTTACTATTATTCAACTTTTAACGAGGAAAGTGATATTAAGAAAACTACTGGTAAAAAAGTAGTTGTGGTAGGCTCTGGTCCGATTATGATTGGACAAGGGATTGAGTTTGACTATGCTTCAGTACACTGTATCAAAGCATTAAAGAAACAAGGTTATGAAGCAATTATTGTTAACAATAACCCAGAAACAGTAAGTACAGACTTCAATGTGGCAGACAAATTATACTTTGAACCAATTACACCTGAGGATGTCCACAGTATCGTTGAAGAAGAGGACGCTGATGGGGTTATCATCCAGTTTGGTGGACAAACATCAATCAAGCTTTCCAAATACCTACAAGAAAAGAATATCAAAGTATTTGGTACAGATGAATCTGGTATCAGACGCTCAGAGGATAGAGATGAGTTCAACGAACTATTGACACAAATTGGGGTTGCACAACCAGAAGGCAAGTGTGTCCTTAGCCCTGAAGAAGGTGTAGAAGAAGGCAATAAACTAGGCTACCCATTAGTTGTAAGACCAAGTTATGTACTAGGTGGGCGTGGTATGGAAATCGTATACGACCAAGTACAGCTAAAGCGTTACCTTGACTCAGGCTTTAAAAGAGATAAGAAAAATCCAATCCTATTAGACAAGTATCTTGTAGGAAAAGAAATAGAAATTGACGCGGTATACGATGGAGAAAACATCCTAATCCCAGGCATTATGGAACATATCGAAAGATCAGGTGTCCATTCAGGGGATAGTATGACAGCCTATCCTGCGATTACGCTATCGGATGAAGAAAAGCAAAACATCTTAGACATTGCTGGCAACATTGCAAAAGGCATTGGAGTGCTAGGTATCTTCAACATCCAGTTCATTCAACACGAAGGGACAATGTATGTAATCGAAGTAAATCCTAGAGCAAGTAGAACAGTACCATATATCAGTAAGGTAACAGGCTTACCAATTGTTGAACTGGCAACAAGAGTATCACTAGGAGAGAAACTAACAGACCTAGGTTATGGAACAGGACTTTACAAAGAACCAGAAATTAAGAGTGTTAAGATGCCAGTATTCTCAACACAAAAGTTAGAAAATGCAGAGATTTCATTAGGACCTGAAATGAAATCAACGGGAGAAGTACTAGGGATTGGCAAAACATTCGATGAAGCTTTCTATAAAGGCTTTATTGGAAGCGGTACACAATTTGATTTCCCTAACAAATCATACCTTGCAACTGTAAAGAACCAAGATAAAAAAGAATTCCTAGAAATAGCAAAAAGACTTGATACATTAGGATTCAAAGCATATGGAACGGATGGCACTTGTCAGTACCTAAAAGAAAATGGTATTCAAGCCCATAAGGTTGAAAAACTTTCAGAATCTGAAAATACGATTGAAGAACTAATCGGTCAGGATAAAGTGGATTTCATTATCAATACACCAACAGCTGGTTACAACTCCAAGAAAGATGGATTTAGAATTAGACGTTTGGCAATTGAGAGAGGCATGAGTATATTCACAGCCTTGGATACAGTGAGCCTATATGTTCAAGTAATGGAAAAAGAGGGACATAAAAAATCCTTCGATGTCATTAATTTAAACGAAATAACTTTTTAAATCATAAAAATTGGATATAAATAGAATGTGAAGAAGAATAGGAAACTATTCTTTTTCTCGTTCTATGGAAAAATAATAAGAAGAACTTATCTAAAATAGGAGAGGAGAATGGAATGAAAATATTTATAGATACGGCAAATGTTGAAGATATAAAAAAAGCACACGCAATGGGGATTGTAACTGGTGTGACGACTAATCCTTCTCTTATTGCCAAAGAAGGTAGAGATTTTGTTGAGGTTGTAAAAGAAATAACGACGATTGTTGATGGTCCTATTAGTGCTGAAGTTGTGAGTCTGGAAGCAGAAGGAATGGTTGAAGAAGCTTTACCACTGGCGGAGATTCATAAAAATATTATCATCAAGGTACCTATGACCTCGGAGGGATTAAAAGCTGTTCACATGCTGAAAGAAAAAGGTATCAAAACGAATGTTACTTTGGTCTTTAGTGCAAGTCAAGCCTTGTTAGCTGCCCGTGCTGGTGCAGCCTATGTCAGCCCATTTATCGGACGTCTTGATGATATCGGTGAAGATGGTGGCTTGCTCGTTGAAAAAATTGTTGCTATATTTGATTTACATGGTATTGAAACTGAAATAATAGCAGCCAGTATTAGAAATCCATTACATGCGGAACATGCTGCTTTAGCAGGTGCTCATATTGCGACTTTACCTTACAAAGTAATAGAACAAATGACCAAGCATCATTTAACAGATGCTGGTATTGTACGTTTTCTAAAAGATTGGGAGATGGTGAAATGAAAATAGCAGTTATATCAGATATTCATGGAAATTTATCCGCACTAAATGCAATATTACAAGATATTGAAAAACAGGGGATTGAAAATTTCTTTTTCCTTGGAGATCTTGTTATGAATGGACCGAGTCCAAGAGAAGTCTTTGAAATTGTAGACCAGTTATCACCAGAAGTATGGATAAAGGGGAATACGGATGAATGGTTAGAAATTTTTAGAGAGGATTCAGTTGCCAATACACCAAGAGAAGAAATGATGATGGCTAGAAATGATTTTGCTAAGAAGCAGTTATCACCAGAACAAATTGATAAACTTGCCAAAGTTCAAGAACAAAGTGTAGTGATTATTAATGATAAGAAGATTCTTTGTGTCCATGGCTCACCAGATTCCATTGAAGAAGCGATAGGCATTATGCGACCCTTATCATACTTTGAAGAGTTAATTGATACGAACACCTTTGATTTATTACTTTGTGGTCATACTCATTTACCGCTTATTGCTTTTTATAAAGGGAAAAAGATTATGAACCCAGGGGGTATCGGCTTTTCATTAGATGAAGATCCTCGAGCGTCTTATGGTGTGATTACTGTTGGTAACAATGAATTTTCATTAACAATTCACAGAGTTGATTACGATATTGAACAAGTGCTTAAGGTTGCCAAAGACAGAGATTATCCTTATTATGACATTTATAAAGAACTCTTATATGAAGGAAAAAATAAATAAAAGAATACCAAACTGCAAATGAGCATCTACATTTGCAGTTTTTATGTGCAAAAAAACTTGGTATAATAGTAAATAGAAACTGAGAGGAGATACAAAATGACGACAATATACTTAACGAGACATGGAGAAACTGAGTGGAATTTAGCACGTCGCTTACAAGGGCAATTGGATTCTCCCCTAACAGATAAAGGAAAATTACAGGCAGAATGGCTAAGAGATCGTCTAAAAGATGTTGAATTTAATGCGATTTATTCTTCTTCTAGCAATAGAGCACTGGATACTGCTCATATTGTGAAAGGTCATAGAGAGATGCCAATAGAAACGAGAAAAGAACTCAGAGAAATTATGATGGGCAAGTGGGAAGGGCAGAAAGTACAAGTCATAGAAAAAGAAGATCCTACAAATTTTTTTAATTTCTGGAATAAGCCAGAACTATTCGTAACAGATTCAGGTGAAGATTTTGATGCAGTTATAGAAAGAACTTATAAAGTCTTGGAAGAAATAAAAGCCAATCACACGGGAAATGTACTAGTTGTCAGCCATGGTATTGTTTTAAAATCATTGCTCTGTGCCGTCGCAAAAAAACCATTAAGTAAGCTATGGGACGGTCCATTTATGAAACAAACCAGTTTAACGATACTTGAAGCAAGGGAAGATGGATTCGAAATCATCACAGCTGGTGACACAAGTCATCATAGGGGATTTGAATAGAAAAAATTGGGTATCCTATTAATAGAATAATTTAGGAGGGGCTTAAATGAAGATAATTGCGCTGCATGGCAATCCACAACCCATTAGGCAAACTGAGATAGTCTTGGATAAATATTTGGATGGTTTAAAAACTATTTATAATGAGGCTGAGGTCACACGCTTTAATACACAGACATTAACCTTGATGCCATGTGAGCGGTGTGATGCCTGTAAAACAGGTCGTATAGATGATTGTATCATCAAGGATGATATGACTTTTATTTATAATATTATTCGAGAGTCAGATTTATTGATTTTCTCCTTCCCTATTATTTGGTCACACTTACCTGGTAAAATGAAAACCTTTATAGATCGGTTTCATGCTCTCGACCTAGATGAGTTTGTTGGAAGACGACGAAAGTTAGTCGTTCTTAGCACTTATCGGGAGGATAATATAAACTTGTCAGGGTATAACGAAGTGGTTCAAACCTTTAGATATATTGCTAAAAGAATGAATCTGGAATTTATTGATCACCTAGGTGTACGCGTTGATGAGGAAGGCAAAGTCAATGATGAGACTGCTTTAACAAATGTGTATGAGTTAGGAAAGAAAATATAAATAGGACCATTGTTAACCAAAAGAAATATAAGGTTGACAATGGTTTTTTTAGTGTCTATAATAGCCTTGAGAGGTAAAGAAATGAATAAGCAAATAGAAATGATTGTAAAGGATTTGGCTGTTTTAAAAAGTGAAATGCCAGCATCTGTCATGATCGGCCAACTTAGATTTTTATTAAGCGAAGGTCAATCAAAGCTAAAGGGGCAAGCTATTTCTTGGCGTTTGAAAAAGAGACAGGTAAAAGGAGAAAGCTACTATCGTGTTCACTTTAATGCAAGCCACACTTTGCTTGAAGCTGTATTCATGAGTACTGACACTAAGCCGGAAGCTAACGCGAATGCGCCTAGGTCCATGGAACTTGCAGATGGCGAGAGGAGAATCACTCCAGATGAAATCAATCACTTTTTAGTTGAAGCAAATGATCCAAACAGTATTCACAGAGGTGAAATACCAGTGGTGCCAGGACTTATGCTACTAGAAAAAATGTTGATGACTATGTCCGATGAGGACGGTGCACATTGCAAGTGTCAAATAAAATTTATTGAACCACTATTTGCAAATCAAGGATTTACCATAAAAAAAACGGAGAACATCTTCCATATAATCAATAGGATGGGAGATAGTATAGCAATACTAACTTTGGAGGGAAACAATGAATAAACTATCTACAAGAGACATGATTCTAGCAGGAATGTTTGCGGCCTTAATAGGGGTAATGGGTTACGTATCAATTCCAATCCCAATTTCACCAGTGCCGATTTCAGGTCAAACATTAATCATTATGCTTATTGGATTATTAATGACACCTAAGCAAGCTTTTTATAGTGTTACAGCATGGATATTAGTAGGCGCTGTTGGTGCACCAGTATTCTCAGGCGGACGTGCAGGTATATCGGTTCTTGCATCACCAAGTGGTGGTTATATTTTAGGTTTCTTAGTTGGAGCAGTCGTAATTAGTTTAATAAAAGGTAAAGAAGCAAACGTTGTAAAGATGTCGATTGCGGCAATTGTTGGTGGTATTGGTGTTGTATATGCTTTAGGTGTACCAATTATGGCAATGATTTTGAGCATGGATATGGCAACGGCTTTAAAGGCAGGTGCCTTACCATTTTTAATTGGTGATTTTATCAAAGTCTTTGTTGCAGTATCATTGGCACTTCCACTTAGAAAAAGTTTAGCAGGCTATTTAAATGCCTAAAGTTTATATAGTTGATATAAAGAGAAGCCCTATTGGTAAAACCAATGGGGCTTTGGCGCATTTGAGGCCAGAAAAAATGATGGGTCAATTGATAAAGGGAATGCCCCTTGCAAATACCTTAGAAATAGAGGATGTTTTAATTGCTAAAGCTGTAGGATTAGGAGGCAATCTCTCTCGTTTATCTGTATTAGAGGCAGGTTTACCAATCCGAACCCCGGCTACAACCATAGACTTTCAATGTGGTGGCAGTTTAAAAACTTTGGAATATGCCTTTTATAGCATTGCCAGTGGACACAAATCTGCGGTATTAGCAGGTGGTGTTGAAAGCACAAGTCAGGAGGCAAGGATAACACTGAATCCTGCAGATCCCTATTACCATGGTGAGGTGCCGGAAAAACGCGGTCAGTTTTCCCCACTAGAACTTGGTGATCCAGATATGTTAGAAGGTGCGGAAAACTGTTATCGCTTATTAAAACCAGTTGCAGAAACTATTGAGGATATCGTCCTAAGAAGTCACGAGAGAGCAGTAGAAACGAGAGAAAATAAGGCCTTGAGTACTTTAATATGTCCTATGAGGACTCAAGACGATAAGTGGATAGAATCTGATGAAAGCATTCGAGCAAATATGTCTAGGAAATTAATTCGACGGGCGAAAGGACTTGTGGAAGAAGCTGGCTATACCACTGCTGCAAACAGTTGCTTGATGCATGATGGCGCTTCGTTAATTTTGTTAGCCTCAGAGTCTCTTGTCAAAGAAAAAGGTCTAAGGCCATTGGCAGAAGTGATCGGTATAGAAAGTGTGGGATTAAATCCTAATTATTCACCATTAGGGCCTATTGTGGCCTGTCGTCAGCTAATGGATAAACATGGTGTTGACGCATCGGATATAGGCGTTGTCGAAGTCAACGAAGCCTTTGCCATTAAAACATGGGCAGTTGAAAAATATCTTGCTATCGATAGCAATCGAGTTAATCCGCTGGGAGGTGCACTTGCCTATGGTCATCCATACGCGGCCTCGGGAGGTATTATAATGGGACATTTGTTGATGGCTCTCAAAGAATCAAGTGAGGCTTATGGTATCGCAACAATGGGTGTTGCGGGTGGACAAGGTATAGCGGTCTTAGTGAGGAAGATTGATGATTAATCAGTGGTTAGAAGCAAGTGAAAAGAGAGCAGTCATTTATAATGCTGACTCATATACTTACAATGAAATAATTGAAGCGTCAAAAAAATTAGATATAAGTGAGTCTGTTTACGATGGTGTATTGTGCTGTTGGGGTGAGGATGTATTTATTCAGCTCTTAGCGGTTATAAGGGGTTTGAATGATAACATGCCAGTATACTTCGGTAAAGAAGAGGCCTTATATGAAAGGGATGAGGAATGTGATTTAGAAAATATCTTTCTCATTGCGACAAGTTCTGGTACAACAGGCCGAAAGAAATTTATTTACAAAAGAGCTAGCCAATGGCTTGAAAGTTTTGAAGCCTATTCAGAAACATTTGATATAAAAGAAAGGGATGTCTTGTTTTTAAATGGTTCCCTAAGTTATACAGCTAATTTATATAGTGCTCTACACATACTTCATACAGGGGGGACTATACTTCTTTCAAAGGATAAAAACCCAAAGAAGTGGATTGAGCTTATCGAGACTTATGAGGCCAGCATCTCCTATTTGGTACCATCCAAATTGCGTTTGCTAAGCAAAGTCTTCACGGCACCTTGGCAACACAGGATTGAAATTACAACTGCTGGAGAAGCGCTAGCGCCAGCAGTATTAAGTAAACTATACGCAGTGTGTCCAAATGTTAAAATCCATCACTATTATGGTGCGGCTGAACTTGGACATATTAGTGCGATTAGCCACGAGGAACTATTAATAAGACCGACTTCTGTGGGACGGGCTTTTAAGGGAGTGGATATTCGTATTAGACAAGGCGTGATCTACGGCTCATCGCTTTATAGTCTAAGTGCTGGAAAACAATATGATTCTGCTTATGACTATGGTGTCCTTGATGAGGATGGTTATTTATATGTTACTGGTCGGAAGGATACGCAAATCAATGTTCACGGTAGAAAATTTGATACCATGGATGTAATCAAGCAGCTGAGGCGCATACAAGGTGTTGAGGATATCCTCTTTATAGCCCCTAAAAATGATGATCCATTGAAAGGCAAAAGCTATCATTTATATGTGGTGGCTGAAGCTTCAACAAGCAGAGAGTGCTTAGAAAATGAACTGAAGACTTATCTGTTAGAGAATACACCTCAGTGGCAATGGCCAAAACAAATGCAAGTTGTGCCAAATGGCATATACTCAGAAACTGGGAAATATGATATTGTTAAGATAGGCGAATTATTTCAGTAATTAACTATAGAGAGGCATAAGTGTATGGAAACAAAAAATATTAAAAGAATAGTAGGTCTATGTGTACTCTTGCTCTGTTTTCAACAAGTTACTTTTGCACAGGGCTTGATCTGGAAGTCTCAAGTGATTAAGAGGCCAGACGATGCGATTATTTATAAAACGAAAATTAATGGTTCTTATGAGTTGCCAACATGGTCAACAACAGAGGAAGAAGTTTTATTTACCTTATCAAAGGGTGGGTATAGAAGTGAGTATTCAAACTTATATCTCTTAGATACTAAGAAAGGTGATGTTCAAGCCATAACGAGTGAAAGTAATAAAAGAATCCAATCCTCTAATGGTGAAGTTTTTACGGAAGACGAAATTCTTTATACTGTTCTAAGTGGAAAGATGAGTAAGTTGAAAATGCTTACGAGTGTCGTTGACGATGATGAAGTAAAGTATAAAATGGCTTATCACGAAGCGTATAATAAAATAGAAAACTGCTTTAATCCTGCATTGTCACCTGATGGAAAATGGCTATTATATGATGCACCATCAGAAGTGCTTTTAAGAGATGGTACACCTATTCAACAGATCTATAAAATGAATGTGACAACAGGTGAACTCAGTCAACTGACGACAGGAATGGATCATAAAAGACGTGCGAAATGGTCGCCGGATGGCCATGTTATATTATATGAGCAATATGATGGACAATTCAGAGAGTGGAGTTTGTATACCACGGATTATAATGGAAGATGGAATAGACGTTTAACTGAAAGTGTCGGTGATGAGACCTATGGTTCCTTTTCACCAGATAGTGAGTGGGTCGTTTATTCATCCAATAGATTGCTCAACGATGAGGAAATCGAGAAGAATATTTTGATTATAAAGAATATATACAGCGGTACAACCTATGAGCTAACAAACGCTGGTTTTTATGATACAGCGCCAGATTGGTCAGCATTAAATAATAGAATCGTATTTGAAACAAGTCCAAAGGAACCAGAGTCATATGGTGGATCATGGATAGCGATTATTGAAGTTTCAGAAGAAATGTTAAATGAAGAAGAGTAAGTATTAACACGATGAAAAGGAGAATCCGTATGAAAAGATTATTGAAAAATAAAAATTTCATTATTAAATGGGGGCTCCTTGTTTTATTTTTTGTATTAGGCTATCTTTATGAAAATCCACAAGGGGTGAGACGTAGTTATTTACTTGGACTCTTTTTGATCTTAATGATTAGCCAGCTTTTGGCTAGTTTGTATGAAGCCAATGTAAAGAAACAACTCTTGTTTTTCTCACTCATGTTGGCGACTGTAGTTGGGATCGAACAGTATACAAGTTATGTGATGAATTATTTCTTCCATTTACTTTATTTGATTATACTAATTGATGTCTTATTGAGTTTCCCCCAACGGTTAAGCTGGGGTCTAGGTGGTCTTGTTGTCCTATTCTCTTTGAGAAAATACATATATTTATACAATTATCAAAAGAGACCGGAAACTTTGGCAGAAATCATATTCTTTATTTTAATGACACTAATTGTTTTCATTGCCAGTAGTTTTAGTCGATATTATCAGGATGAGAAAAACGAAAGGAAAGTTATACAGGAAGATGCTTGGTAAGAATGAAGCCTTAAGAGTTTATTCTGAAAAAGTGGCCGAGCTTAGTGTCACTGAGGAAAGAACAAGAATTGCAAGAGATTTGCATGATCAATTGGGTCATCAGTTGACAGGACTTGTTATGGAACTAGAAATGATTGACCATATAATCGGTGCGTCAGAGGGACAAAGAGAAAGCATTAGATTGTACAGGCAAAAGGGGATGCTCGAGAAACCTTAAAAATGGTAAGAAATATTGTGGAGCAGTTCAAAGAGGCTAAAGTCGTTGAAACTGAAGCCAGAGTATTAACGATGATAGATGAATTCAAGCAGAGAACTTTTATTGAAGTAAACTATAAGAATGAGGGGCTTGACCAAGATGTAGACTGGCTCTTAATCAAGCAATTGATTAAGGAGTCGCTAACAAATGCAGCACGCTATTCGACGAGCGAAGAAGTCTTGATAACTCTTTTTCAAAATGTAGGGTATTCTTGTTTACGTGTTTACAACGAGGGCAAATATGACCCATCAGTAAAAATTGGAAATGGTATTAGAGGGATGAAAGAGCGATTGATAAACGTTGGAGGCAAACTAGAAATAGAAATAAACAATGGATTTGAAATTTTATGTTGCTTACCAAGGGAGGCAAATGATGATTAGAATTTTATTAGTTGATGATCAACATATATTAACGCAAGGCTTAAAAATGATTTTAGGGGCACAAGAGGATATAGAAGTTGTTGGACAATGTGAAAATGGTGAACTTGCAGTCGCATATGTGAAGGAAAGTGTGCCGGATATCGTATTAATGGATATTCAAATGCCTATAATGAATGGTTTGGATGCTTTGAAAGAAATTCAAGCATTAGAGTTAGGTGTAAAAGTTGTAATGCTGACGACTTTTCATGATGATGCCTATATTTCAGAAGCGCTTTTAAATGGCGCTGTAGGCTATTTGCTCAAGGACAGTACACCTGATAGCATTGCCGATGCTATTCGATCTGTATTTAATGGAGATGCACTTATATCCCCTCAAGTGGCTTCGAAGTTGGTAGAACTTTATACAAAGGGGACTGTTCATACGGAAAATTCGACGATGGTGGCCCTGCTAACTTCAAGAGAATTGGAAATCGTGGCTTTGGTAGGAATGGGGATGAACAATAAAGAAATCAGTGAGTCTTTATTCATTAGTGCGGGTACTGTAAAAAACCACTTAACAAAAGTATTGGAAAAATTAGAGTTACGGGATAGAACGCAATTGGCAATATTTGCACTCAAAAATGGCCTTTCTTAGAAGCATGACTTTTGTCATGCTTTTTTATGACCTAAGAGAGATGGCAGTCTATAGCTTTAGGCGTATGATAAAGCTATAGAAAGGTAGGAGGTTTAATATGAAAAAAATAATAATAATGAGCATTTTGGCAATGCTAATCCTAGTTGGATGTGGCGAGGCCCCTTATGATACATACCAAGAGGCAGTTGCCAATACGGAAGCAATTGAAAGTAAGGGTTACGAATCAAGAGTGACAACATCGGCAACGATTAACACAGATGGCTTGGAGTTGTCGGATAAAAGAGAAGTGAATTTCTTTAAAAATGTGAGTGTTGCCATTGACGGCCAATATGATTATAAGAATAAGAGGATGAAGCAAGTCTTTCATTACAACTTAAATGGTATTGGATTTGATATGACTTATTATCAAATAGAGGATCAGAAATTGCTTAAATTACCCTTCATTGACAAGTATATTGTTATATCTGATGAATTGTCAGATGAAGACAAGGCAAATGAATCAAATGATTATATCAGCCCCTCTGATGAAACACTAAAAGCAATTGATCGCTTGTGGTCTGATACAGTTGAAAAGGACAAAGTCTTTAAAGAAGAAAAGGATCTTGTTGAAACACCAGAAGGCGAAATAAAAGCCACTCGATATACGATAGAATTTACTGGTGAAAGTATTAAAAGCTTTGCACAAGGTGTCATTACACTTATTACTGAGGATAAAAACTTTATTGGAGATCTTGAAAGTGAAATCCATAAACAAATAGAAGGTGAATTGACGATTGATATAGAGACCTTTTTATCAACTGTTTCTGAACAAGTAGAAGTGGCGACTTTGGAAAACATTAAGTATGATGCCTATGTATCCATAGATAATTTTATAATCAAGGAAACATTCGAAACAAGAGTACTTTTACAAGAAGAGGCGAGTGGTCGTTTGGAATCTATGGATCTTCGCTATGAGGGTATTTTATTTGATATAAACGAAAGCCGAGAAATAGAACTACCTGAATTAACTGATGAGAATACCACGACGATGAAGGATTTCGGTGAAGGTTTTCCAATTACAATTGACGGATTTAATAAGTAGGAGTTGAAAAGATGTTATCAATCAATAAACTTAAAAAAAGTTATGGCGCATTAGTAGCTGTAAATGCTATTGAGTTGGAAATTAAAAAGGGTGAGATATTCGGATTGCTTGGACCAAATGGTGCAGGGAAATCCACAACAATATCGATGATTGCCACACTTTTAAAAGCAGATGAAGGTGAGATTTTAATAGAGGGACTTTCTATTGAAGAGGATCTTCTGTCTTTCAAAAAACGTATCGGCATAGTACCTCAGGACATAGCACTATATCCAATGTTAACAGGACTAGAGAACCTTAAGTTTTGGGGCTCATCTTATGGACTCAAAGGAAAGGCGCTAAAGAATCGCATTGAAGTCGTATCAGAAATTATTGGTATTTCTGAGCGTCTCTCAAGTCGTGTTGAAACTTATAGTGGCGGGATGAAGCGTCGTCTAAACATTGGTGCGGCACTACTTCATGAACCAGACATATTAATCATGGATGAACCAACGGTTGGTATTGATCCTCAATCTAGAAATCATATATTAGAAGCGGTGAAAAGCCTCAATAAAAATGGTATGACAATAATCTATACATCTCATTATATGGAAGAAGTAGAGTTTTTATGTGATCGCTTGGCTATTATTGATCATGGAGAAATCATAGCGGAAGGTACAAAAGAAGGCATTAAAAACGCGCTGAATCAGTTGCCTTGTTATATGATAGAAATTAGTGGCAATATAAGTGACTTCAATACTTTCTTTGAAAAGCAGAACTTGAAAGCGACCTATGATGAAAGTAATTCTACCATACGTCTCGAAAGCTCTGATGCAATAGATTCGTTTGCCACACTTGCGACAGTTTTAGAAAAAGAAAATTTAAGTGCCTTTGTGAAGGCGATTAGTATAGAAAAAGCAAGTTTGGAATCAGTTTTTTTAAAATTAACAGGACGATCATTAAGAGATTAGGAGGCGCAATATGCGTGCATTGCTTATAAAAGATATAAAAATATTATTAAGTGATAAAAAAGCATTGGCAATATTAGTATTGATGCCTCTTATAAATGCTGTTATATTAGGATTTTCCTTAGCTGGTGTATTTGACGATGCTTTGCCATTTGAAACGTTAAAGGTTGCTGTGGTCAAGGAGTACGAAGGTGAGATGTTTGATCTCGACACATACTTAGGAGACAGTTATTTTTCTGAAATAATTGGTGAAGAAGCTATTCGAGAGATGACAGAAGCCTCTAATGACTTTGATATGGAAAGTCATTTTTTGATGAGTTCTTAGACAGTCAAGACATTCAAGAAATCATGTCCTATCAAGTGATGACGGGCCATGAAGCAAATCAGCTCATGGCATCAAATGAAATTGATGGGGTTATTGTCTTACCGGATAATTTCTTAAGAGATAGTCAATTGAATTTTATGACCATCTTCAATAACCCAGTTGTAATTGAAAGCATTGTACAGACGGATTCAGCATTAAAATCCATGGTGTTAAATGAAGTCATCAAGGGCTTTGCTGATCAATTAAAACAATGCATAGTACGAAAAATATGTTACTGGCTTCTGCAATAGCGAATAATGACATGAGCATGTTAGAGAATTTAGAGGACTTATTTGAGAATAATGAATCTGAGCGAACTTTATCTCTAGAAATCT
>JMSV01000079.1_pt1 | contig 15641 bp, 16 predicted proteins | sample 179021 | NCBI WGS metagenome assembly JMSV01 (sample SAMN02769581, study PRJNA246767) | bioreactor metagenome | isolation source: Culture-2 Bioreactor Bmz derived from microbial biomass from the upper 2 cm... | place: Germany: Bremen | collected day 87 after inoculation | reverse complement strand
CATTACCATATACATTAGGCAAAAGGATAATAAAAAAGTTCTTCTTTAATAAAGAGATTTGATATATGAAATAATAAGAAAAATGCAAATTTTAAAGGCTTACCTTTAAAGAAAGTTGATATTGTTTTGGTGTCACTTGATATTTGTTTTTAAATTGCCTTATAAAATTAGATATATTATCATAGCCTAAATGATAAGCAACTTCTGTAACCGTTTCATTTTCTAACATTTCGGATGCAAGCTCTAGCCTATAAGCATTTAAATATGATTTTGGTGTAATGCCAAAATGGTTTTTAAATGTATGAGATAAATTGGATTCGCTCATACCATATTTTTTTGCAATTTCTTTTAAGTTTATATTACTCATGGCTTTTCGTTTAATATAATACGCGATTTGCTCCATAGGATGTTTTGCTTTTATAGAGAAAAGATGAGAACCAACTTCTGTTTTTAATAGATGAAACATAAGCCTTTTTAAATATAACTCTATTAAATATGGATCTTCTTTTTGTTTGAAAAAAGATTGTTGAATTTTATTTATGTCATAATATATATCTTCGCAATAAACTTCCTTATAGTATTGCATAGGTGTATTTACAGCAGATGCAAAGTTAATAACCTGCCCACCAGCATCATAAACTTCTTTAATCAATGTATCAGAAATTTCTAATACCAAAGCTCGTGTGTTTTTTAAAACTTCCACATATGCATTTGCATAAGATGGTAGAATGACAAATTCATTTTTTTTCTGAATAGATTCTTTACCTTCTATTGTAAGCTTAAGTTCGCCGTGCATAATGGTTATAATACGGATGTAAGAATGAGTACGATATTCGCCCGCATAATTACGCTTTAAATCGTAGCTTAAAAGCTTAGAGTTCTCGATTTCAAATCTGTTCATTTTTTCTAATTTTTTTGAAAAACCATTAATCATTATTTTTTCGTTTTCCTCATTCAATTTTTGACTATTAATTCAAATATCGATTAGATAATCTTAGAAGACTTTGTTAAAGTTTTAACAAAGTTATTAATAAGTTAATTATAAATAATACTGATTATCAAGTCAATAAAGTTGAAACAATACTTTATGACTAAAATAAAAACTTTTAAATTTATGGAGGACGTATTTATGATGAATTTCAAAATACCAGCAGAGATAGTATATTCAGAAAACGCAATGGAGCATTTAAGCACATTGCAAGGATCAAAAGCAACAATCGTTACAGGTGGAAATTCGATGAAAAAATTCGGATTTTTAGATAAAGCAAAGGTACAGTTGGAACAGGGCGGATTTGAAGTGCAAATCATCGATGGTGTTGAGCCAAACCCATCAGTTAAAACAGTAATTGACGGTGGAAAAGCAATGGAAGAGTTCAACCCAGATTGGATTGTTGCTCTTGGCGGTGGCTCAGCATTAGATGCTGCAAAAGTTATGTGGGTGTTCTATGAATATCCAGATTCAAAGTTTGAAGACTTAGTAGCTTTTAAATTTCCAAAACTAAGAACAAAAGCAAAATTTGTAGCGATTCCTTCAACCAGTGGTACAGCTTCAGAGATCACAGCTTTCTCTGTTATAACAGATACAGAAAATCATATAAAATATCCATTGGTATCACCAGAGATGACACCAGATATCGCGATTATAGATCCAGAGTTACCATCAAAAATGCCACCTCATATCACAGCTAATACTGGTATGGATGTTATGACGCATGCGGTTGAAGCTTATGTATCAACTGCAGCAACATGCTATACAGATCCACTAGCTATGAAAGCTATTGAGCTTACTTATGATAAATTACCTACTGCTTATGCAAAAGGTGATGATATGCCAGCAAGAGACGATATGCACAATGCTTCTGCTTTGGCAGGAATAGCGTTTACAAACGCATCATTAGGTTTAGTGCATAGTACTGCACACAAAATAGGTGGAGAATTTGGTATCACTCACGGTTTGGCAAATGCGATTTTATTGCCATACATTGTGGAATATAACAAAAAAGCGACTGGTAAGTATGCTGATATAGAAAAAGCACTTGGTGTAGATGATTTATTTACAGCAATAATCAAAATGAATGCAGAATTAGGTATCCCATCAAACTTAAAAGATGTGGATGAAATCGAAATTTCTGAAGCTAAGTTCCTAGAAGTTTTGAAAAGAATGTCTGCAAACGCATTTGCTGATCCTTGTACATTAACAAACCCAAGAGAATCAAGTGCTGATGAAGTTGCTTCTATTTATAAAGCAGCGTTTTATGGGGACAAAAGTATATTAGCTTAATCGTATAGCCAAAATGTATCTATTATGCGGTGTATCTTTAAAAAGACATGTGAATCCGTATATTTATTAGTTAATATAGATAACCCAAATATAGGTAACATTCAAGCTATTTTCAAAAGGAAGCAAGGGCAAGCTCTTGCTTCCTAATACTAATCCTTGGTAAGGGTTAGTATAAATTATATAAAAGAGGTGAAATAGATGTATAGGATACTTAAAAAAGAAAAAATCAATCCAAATACATTTTTGATGAATATATATGCACCAAAAATTGCAAAGTCAGCAAACCCAGGACAATTTATAATTTTCAGGACAACTAAAGAGGGTGAGCGTGTACCGCTTACTATCGCTGATTATGACGCAGAGCAAGGTTATGTGACAATTATTTTTCAAGTAGTTGGAGCAACAACTAAAGAGCTTTCAAAGATGAATGAAGGTGATAAGCTTGCTACATTTGCAGGACCGTTGGGTCAAGCTTCGCATTTGGATGCAAACAAACGTGTTTTGTGTATTGGTGGTGGCGTAGGTACAGCAGTGGTTTATCCAGTTATAAAAAAGTTGTCACAGCTGGGTGCGTATGTTGATGTCATTATTGGGGCAAGAAACAAAGAGTATTTGATTTTAAAAGATGAAATAGAATCGCTTGCAAACAATCTTTCTATCACGACGGATGATGGAAGCTTTGGGCAAAAAGGTTTTGTTACAGATAAGCTAAAGGATTTATTAGAAAATCATATTTCGTATGACGAAGTTATCGTTATAGGTCCGCTAATAATGATGAAGATGGTGTGTGAAGTTACAAAAGAATATGGCATCAAAACAACTGTTAGCATGAATCCTATTATGGTGGATGGAACAGGTATGTGTGGCGGATGTAGAGTTTCGGTTAATGGACAAACAAAATATGCGTGCGTAGATGGACCAGATTTTGATGGTCATGAGGTAGATTTTGGTAATGCGATGAAACGCCAAGGCACTTATAAGAGTCAAGAATCGCAAAGTGACTGTGTGTGCAGAGGAGGTTTTGCTTAAATGAAAACTATGAGAACACCTATGCCAGAGCAAAAAGCAAATATTCGAAATAGCAATTTTAAAGAAGTAGCACTAGGCTATACGCTTGATGATGCTATAAAAGAAGCAAGCAGATGTATTGAGTGTAAAAACCCAAAATGTGTTGGTGGATGTCCTGTCAATGTTCGTATACCAGAATTTATTGTGGCTGTTAAAGAAAGCGATATGAAAAAAGCATATGAGATTATCAAATCTACAAACAGTTTACCGGCAGTGTGTGGCAGAGTTTGTCCACAGGAAGAACAATGTGAACAGCGATGTGTGCTGGGCATAAAAGGTGAACCAGTGGCGATTGGTAGGTTAGAGAGATTTGTAGCAGACTATGCAGCTTCGCATGGATTTACTGAATCCAATGATATAAGTAAAAAAAATAAAAGTGCAGCTATAGTTGGTGCAGGACCTGCTGGGTTAACATGTGCAGGTGACCTTGTTAAACAAGGTGTTGACGTAACTGTGTTTGAAGCTTTTCACAAACCAGGTGGCGTGCTTATGTATGGTATTCCTGAGTTTAGATTGCCAAAACAATTGGTGGAAGACGAAATCGAAAACCTAAAAGCCTTAGGAGTTAAGTTTGAGTACGACACGATTATTGGAAAGACTATTACAGTAGATGAACTAAAAAAACACTTTGATACTATTTTCTTGGGTAGTGGTGCAGGTTTACCTAGGTTTATGAATATCGAAGGAGAAGACTTAATCGGTGTTTATTCGGCAAACGAATATCTAACTCGAATAAATCTTATGAAAGCATATAAGCAAAACAGCGCAACACCGATATTAAAAGGTGAAAATGTTGTTGTGGTCGGCGGTGGAAATGTGGCTATGGATGCAGCAAGGTGTGCTAAGCGAATGGGAGCTAATGTTCATGTTGTTTATAGACGTTCTATGGATGAACTGCCTGCGAGAAAAGAAGAAGTTCATCATGCGGTAGAAGAAGGTATTGAATTTAACTTACTTTGCAACCCTAAAAGAATTATAGGGGACGATGGCGAAGTTGAAAGAATAGAATGCGTAAAGATGAAGCTTGGAAAGGCAGATGATTCTGGTAGAAGAAGGCCAGAGGAAATTGCTGATAGTAAATTTGAAATTTTAGCAGATGTAGTTATCATGGCGATTGGTACAAATCCTAATCCGCTAATTCGTCAAACTACGGATGGTTTAGATACGAAAAGCTGGGGAGGCATTTGTGTGGAAGAAGATAGTATGGCGACAAGCATTGACGGTGTTTATGCTGGTGGTGATGCTGTAACTGGTGCGGCAACTGTTATTTTGGCGATGGGTGCTGGAAAAATTGCTGCTGAAGCGATGTATAAATATATGGTAGGTTAAAAATTAATGCAAGAATTTATTGAGTTTAACAAAGATCTTTGCGACAACTGTTATAAATGTTTAAGAGTATGTCCGACAAAGTGTATAAGCTTTAACGGAAAAAAACGCGAGATAATAAATGATTTATGTATCAAATGTGGCATTTGTCAACAACATTGCCCACAAGGCGCGTTGGTGATTCAAAATTCGGTGGATAAGGTTATATCTCTTATTGAATCTGACCAGCGAGTTGCTGTATCGCTTGCGCCTTCATACATCAGTGCATTTGAAATGAGCAGCCCAAAGGTTATAGCTGGGGCGCTAAAAAAACTTGGTTTTGATATTGTTGAAGAAACATCGGTAGGTGCGGAAATCGTATCAAAAAAATATGAAGATATAACTAAATATACTGATCTGCCCAATTTGATAACCAGCTGTTGTCCTTCGGTTAATTATATGATTACAACGCAATATCCTGATTTGGTTAAAAATATATTACCTGTAGTTTCGCCGATGGTGGCGCACGGGAAATACATCAAAAAGCGTTATGGACAGGATGTGAAAGTGGTTTTTATTGGTCCATGTCTATCAAAAATGGCAGAGGCGAATGAACATCATGATGCAATAGACGAGGTCATTACATTCAGTAATTTAGAAGAATGGCTTAAAAAAGAAGGCATTAATTTGGATGAAATGGAATGTGGTAAATTTGATTTAATCGGATCTTTGCGAGGCAAGGCATATCCACTATATGACAAAAACTTTGAAACCGATGGAAAGTATAAACATCTTCGTGTTGATGGGGTTGATAGCTGTAAGCAAGTTTTGGACGAAATGGACAGAGGTGTGTTGTCTTCGTATTCGGTTGATATAAGTATGTGTAGCGGAAGTTGTGTCAATGGTCCTGAGATGCCTCAAAATGGGGAAGGTAGATTTCAAAGGGAAATGAGGCTTGTTAAATATATTAACTCAAAAAGAGATGGCGAATCTAAATTGAGCCTTGATGGTGATGTTGTTGATACTAAGCAAACTTTCAAAAAGGCTGAGTTTGAACTTGTTACACCAAGTGAAACAAAGATTCGTGAGGCACTTGCAAAAATCGGCAAATATAGCACGGATGACGAACTTAACTGTGGTGCATGTGGATATCCAACATGTCGGGACAAAGCGATTGCAACATGCAGAGGTTGGTCGGATGCGACAGATTGTATGCCGTATTTGCGTGATAAAGCTATCAGCAAACATGCTCTTTTAATCGATAACAGCCCAAATTCAATTTGTATTGTTGATAAAAATTTGGAAATTATCGAGTGCAATCCATCATTTCGTGAATGCTTTAACAAGAAGAATCTAAAAGTGGAAGGCATTCCAGTTGGGTACTTTTTGGATGATGATTTGATTCAAAGTGCACTTATTACAGGAAATAATGTTATTGGGAAACGAATCTTTAATGATGAGATAGAAAAACACTTTATCGTAAATATCATATTAAGTCCTAAAAAAGATTTGGTTTTTGTATTTTTAAATGATATTACAGCGGTTGAGCACAAGAAAAAAGAACTTGATAAAGTTAAAAAAGAGACACTTAAAAAGACACAGGAAGTTATTGATAAACAGATGCGTGTAGCGCAAGAGATTGCAGGACTGCTTGGCGAAACAACAGCAGAAACAAAGATCAATCTTAATAGCTTGAAGAAGTTGGTGTTGGAAGATGAGTAGTGCAACGTTTCAGGATTTGTTTATTGATATTGCATATAAGAGCTTGAAAAAGCATGGCGAGGAGCTGTGCGGTGACAAAGTTGAGATTTTAAAATCTGATGACCGTATTATCGCTGTGTTGGCTGATGGACTTGGCAGTGGTGTAAAGGCAAATATTCTTGCGACATTGACATCAAAAATCGCAATAACCATGCTCAAGGAAGGGGAGAGCCTTGAGGAAGTTATTCATACTTTAATAGCAACACTGCCAGTTTGTCAGGTAAGAAAGATTGCATATTCGACGTTTAGCATTTTGGAAATAGATAAAGATTTGAACTGCAAGATTGTGGAATCAGAAAATCCTCCATTTGTTTTTTTGCGTGATGAACAGGTGCTTATTCCTAAAAAAGAGATAGTTGAAATTTGCGAGAAGAAAATTGAGATAAGTCATGTTAAGTTAAAAGAAGATGATATTGTTTATATATTTTCTGATGGAGTAGTACATGCTGGTATCGGTATGTTTTTAAATCTTGGGTGGACACAGAAAAATGTTGAAGAATATGTCGCAAAAAACAGTAGTGCAACAGGTGCATATGCGCTTAGTGAGAAGCTTACAGGTGCATGCGATGAACTTTATGGAGGAAGACCTGGTGATGACACAACTGTAGTTGCTATGAAAGTTAGAAGACCAATAAATCTTCTAATGTTTACAGGTCCACCAATAAATAAAAAGTTTGATGAACCGTTTGTCAAAAGATTTTTGGAACAAGAAGGAAAAAAAATAGTTTGCGGTGGTACGGTTGCTAACATAACTTCTAGGGTTATGGGCAAAAAAATTGAAACACCAATTGACTATATTGATAAAAATATACCGCCAGTTGGATATATTGATGGTGTTGATCTTGTTACAGAAGGTGTGATTACACTTAATCGTGTGATTGAACTGATTTATATATGGAAAGAAGACTCAAACAATGTGGATTTAGACAGACAGGATGCGGCAACAAGATTATTTAAAATGCTGTTGGATGATTGTACTAATATTCAGGTTTGGGTAGGAAAAGCAGTAAATGAAGCGCATCAAAACCATGATTTTCCAAGGGAGCTTAGTTTGAAAATCGACCTTGTGAATCATCTTGTAAATGCGCTTAACGATATCGGTAAAATAGCAAAGATAATTTATATATCTGAAATAGATTATTCGATAAAGTAACATTGATTTTCGGTAATTACACAGGATAATGCAATTAAATTTTGCTTACTTTTGTACTATCAACCAGGGAACAGTTAAATTTTTTTAGACGGGGTTAAATAAAGATGAAACAATTGGATTTTGTGAAAATAGATCAAGTCATAGATAAACATGGATACAGCAAAAATGCATTGATATCCATAATGCAGGAAGTGCAGAGTGACTATCGTTATCTGCCAAGAGAGGCACTGGAACATATAGCTTCTTCGCTTGGTATAAGTCAAGCAAAGATTTATAGCGTTGCAACATTTTATGAGAATTTCTCTTTGGAACCAAAAGGAAAATATGTAGTTAAGATATGTGATGGCACAGCTTGTCACGTAAGAAACTCAATACCGATATTAAACACTTTTAGAGAAGAATTGGGTTTGACAAAGCAGATGCATACCACCAAAGATATGATGTTTACAGTGGAAACTGTTTCGTGTCTTGGCGCATGTGGTCTTGCTCCAGTAATTACAGTAAATGATAAAGTTTATCCAGCTATGACACCAGAAAAGGTGAAGGAACTTTTAGCTGATATTAAAGCAGGTGAAGAAGATGAATAAAATAAAAGAAGAAAGTGCGCTGTTTGCACTGAAAAATAAATATAGTAATTATCTTTCAAGACAGGAACAAAAAGTGCTTATTTGTGCAGGTACTGGTTGTGTAGCTGGTGGTTCTTTGGATATCTATGCAAAAATGCAGGAGATTATGAAGGAAAAAGGTTTGCCGTATGGTGTCGAGTTGCAACATGAGCCACAAGAGCATGAGGTCGGACTAAAAAAATCGGGCTGTCATGGCTTTTGCGAGATGGGACCGCTTTTAAAGATTGAGCCAGCTGGTATTTTATATATCAAAGTTAAGGTAGAAGATTGCGAAGAAATCATTGAGGAAACCTTGGGAAAAGGGAATGTCGTTGATCGTCTTGTTTATACTGATGGTGAAAAGAAGTATAGTAAGCAAGAAGATGTGCCTTTTTATAAAAGACAATCAAGATATGTGCTGAATCAGTGTGGACAATGTGATGCTGAATCTATTGAAGAATATATTGCAGGCGGTGGATACGAAGCCGTTGCTAAAGCGTTATTTGCCATGACACCAGAAGCTATTTGCGACGAGCTAGTAAAGTCAAAATTACGTGGTCGTGGTGGTGGTGGTTTTCCTACTGGCAGAAAGTTAGATCAAGTTAGAAGAGAAGATAATGATATAAAATATGTTGTGTGTAACGGAGATGAAGGCGACCCTGGGGCATTTATGGATAGAAGCATCATGGAAGGTGATCCGCATCGCATGTTGGAAGGCATGATTATTGCCGCTATTGCTTCAGGTGCAAGAGAGGGATATATCTATGTGCGTGCAGAATATCCACTTGCAGTTAGTCGTTTGAAAACTGCGATTGAACAAGCGGAAAATTGTGGACTGTTGGGAGACGATATCTTAGGCAGTGGTAAGAGTTTTTCTTTAAAAATCAATCAAGGAGCTGGTGCATTTGTATGCGGTGAAGGTTCTGCACTTACAGCATCGATTGAAGGTAAGCGTGGTATGCCTAGAGTTAAACCACCAAGAACGGTTAATAAAGGATTATTTGAAAAACCAACAGCTCTTAATAATGTTGAAACACTTGCGACTATTCCGCTTATAATTCTTTCTGGAGCAGATGAGTTTTTGAAAATCGGGACTGAAAATAGCCCAGGTACAAAGGCTTTTGCACTAACTGGGAATGTTGTAAATACAGGACTTATCGAAGTTCCTATGGGATCAACGCTAAGAGAGATTATATTTGATATCGGCGGTGGAGTAAAAGATGGTAAAGCATTCAAAGCAGTTCAGATTGGTGGACCATCAGGCGGATGTCTTATAGAAGAGCATTTAGATTTACCTCTAGATTTTGATTCGCTAAAAAGTGTTGGTGCGATGATCGGTTCTGGTGGCTTGGTTGTTATGGACGAAGATACCTGCATGGTTGAAGTTGCAAGATTTTTCATGAACTTTACTCAAAATGAATCGTGTGGAAAATGCGTACCATGTCGTGAAGGTACAAAGGTTATGTTGGATATTTTACAGCGAATTGTTGATGGAAAAGGTAAGGAAAGTGACTTGGATGAGCTTTTGGAGCTTGCTGATACTATTACAAATACAGCACTATGTGGACTCGGTAAATCAGCAGCATTTCCAGTTGTAAGCATAATCAAATACTTTAAAAAAGAATATTTAGCACACATTATAGATAAAACATGTCCAACCAAGACATGTGAGAATTTGAAGAAAATTGTGATAGTAGAAGAAGATTGTAAAGGCTGTACGAAATGTGCAAGAGTTTGTCCAGTTAATGCTATTAGTGGTGCGGTAAAAGAGACACATTTTATTGACCAAGAAAAATGTATAAAATGTGGTGCTTGTTTGGATAGCTGTAACTTTAAAGCGATTGTTGAGGTGTAGAGTGATGAGTGAAAAATATATGTTGATAGACGGTAAAAGAACGACGTATACCGATGAAAAAAATATTTTGGACGTGGTAAGAAAAACAGGAATAGAGCTTCCGACATTTTGTTACTATTCAGAATTATCCATATACGGTGCATGTCGTATGTGTGTTGTAGAAAATGAATGGGGTGGAATTATTGCTTCATGTTCAACTCCGCCAAAGCATGAGATGGCGGTAAAAACCAGTACATTAAGATTACAAAAATATCGCAAGATGATACTGGAACTACTGCTTTCTAGCCATTGCCGTGATTGTACAACATGCAGTAAAAATGGTAAATGTAGATTGCAGGATTTAGCGGTTAAGTTTGGTATAAAACAGGTTCGTTTTGATGGCGGAACAGCGATTAAAGATAAGTATAAAAAAGACAGTTCTCAAGCTATAGAAATTGATCCGAATAAATGTATTCTATGCGGTGACTGCGTTAGAATGTGTGAGGAAGTTCAAGCGGTTGGTGCTATTGACTTTGCCTATCGTGGCAGTAATATGAAGGTTTCAACGGCGTTTGATATGCCGATTGATCAGACTAACTGTGTGCATTGCGGTCAATGTAGTGCTGTTTGCCCTACTGGGGCAATTACAATCAAGGATGATAGCGAAAAGGTTTGGAAAGATTTATACGACGAAGAAAAACGTGTTGTAGTTCAAATTGCACCAGCGGTACGTGTTGCCATAGGTGAAGAATTTGGGGAACAAGTGGGTATAAATGAAATGGGTAAAATCGTATCTGCGCTAAAACAGCTTGGTTTTGATGAAGTTTATGATACATCAATCGGTGCTGACCTTACTGTTATGGAAGAATCAAAGGAGTTTATGAACCATTTTGCAAGTATGAAAGAAAGACCATTGTTTACATCGTGTTGCCCAGCATGGGTTCAGTTTGTTGAAAAGAAACATCCTGAGTTCTTAGGCTGTATATCATCATGTAAATCACCTATGCAGATGTTTGGTTCTGTTTTGAAAGAACATTATAAGAGCATGCAGGCGGTTGATGGAAAAGAGTTGGTTTCAGTTGCAATTATGCCTTGTACAGCCAAGAAGTTTGAAGCGACAAGAGAAGAGTTTATAAACTATGAAAAGCAGGATATCGATTATGTTTTAACAACAAAAGAATTGATTTCTATGATGAAAAAGGCTGGTATTGTGTTTAGTAAACTTAAACATCAATCAACAGATATGCCGTTTGGATTAACAAGTGGTGCTGGTGTTATCTTTGGTGTAACAGGTGGTGTGACCGAAGCGGTTATAAGACGTGTTGTTCATGAAAAAAGCACACAAGTGTTGGAGGAAATAAGTTATACTGGTATCAGAGGTATGCAAGGGTGTAAATATGCTGAAATAGATTTGGATGGCAGAAAAGTAAGGGTTGCAGTTGTAAGTGGACTTGCAAATGCGGAAGAACTGCTGTGCAAAATAAAATCAGGTGAAGAACATTTTGATTTTGTAGAAGTTATGGCGTGCCCTGGCGGATGCATCGGTGGTGCAGGACAACCTTTTGCTAAAGACAAGGCGTTCAAGATAAAGCGAGCAAAGGGTATATACGAAACGGATAAAGTTTCGCAGATAAAACGCTCTGAAGAAAACCCAATGATGCAGGCTTTATATAGTGGCGTTTTGAAAAATAAAACACATAAACTTTTGCATGTTGAATATCAAAATTTGGTAAATAGCCAAGGAGGTAAGTGATGGTAGAAATACAAGTTTGCATTGGTAGTGCTTGTCACCTAAAGGGATCGTATAATGTAATTAACGCATTTCAGCAAGAGGTGGAGTTTCGTGGACTTGGTGATGAAGTGGAAATAAAAGCGGTATTTTGTCTAGGTAAGTGTACAAAAGCTGTTTCTGTAAAATTAGGTGATGAGGATAAAATATATTCTTTGAGTGTAAGTGATGTGAGAAAGTTTTTTGATGACGATGTTTTAAGCATGCTATAGGATAAATAAGCAACAAAAGACATAAAAAAATATATATTTGACGAATGGGATCATCATTTTTTGGTGGTCGTATTTGTTTTAATATACGATTAACAACGTAGAGAGCATAAATGACCACTTGTAATCATGACAATGTTGGTGAAAACATGCCTCGCAAGTTTCTTAATTATTTTAATGCTGATGAGAATTTAATAAATATTATATTTTCGGTTATTCGTTGGCATATATAGATTTTTATGTTGCTTAAGTTATGCTTTTTGTTGATGCTAAAATATTAAAGAAAGGTGTGGATATAGATGAGATTGTCTTGATTGGAAAGTGTAATAGTTTAAGGCGAATTGGTGTGGATGTTGAGTTTGAATTAACTAATATCAAAAAGTTTCTGATACAATGTTGAAATTACAAATTGATTCTTAGTAAGTAAATTATAATAATAAAAGAAAAGCAGAACAGAGGTATATAAAGACATTCCCTCTTGATTTTTTTAAAAATATTCTATACTTTATAGAGTTTCACGTAAGATACTCAACCCTATGGAGAGCTAGCTACTGTGATAGGGTGGATAGAGAGCTTCAACAAGATAAATAGAAAAAATCATATATATAGCAAAATATACTCGAGAATGCTGGAATTGGCAGATAGGCACGGTTGTGGAGAGGTAGCCAATGTGATAGAGTGGATAGAGAGTTTTAATAAAGGCAGTTAAAGAGTTAGTTATACTAGCTCTTTTTTTTATTATAATTTTATTGTTTACATATTTTCACTTATTCATAGGAATATGACTTTTCCATGACTTAAGATACAGGCAGTATTTAATTCAATTTGTTAAACTACAATAGTAAAGAATGAAAAAGGAGCTTTATATAGAATTTGTAGGGGTTACTTTTGGATTAATGGGATTTATATTTAGTTTATCCTGTCTTAGTTACATGAAGGAGCAAAAGAAAGAAATTTGTGAATTGAAGAATAAGATGGCAGAATTAAGCAAAAGACTTTAATGGTTTACTACAGACATAATAATTAACACTTCGGAAAATCAGTATTTGTTATTGTACTGAATAAATGCAAGCTTATGTTACTAAGTTTGATGATTTAATTAATGTCATATAGGAGAAAGATAGATGATAAAAATTGAAAATTTAAATTATGTCTATAAGAAATCTGGAATAAAAGCAGTAAAGAATATAAGTTTTGAAATTGAAAATGGCGAGATATTTGGCTTTTTAGGACCAAGTGGAGCGGGTAAGACCACAACACAAAAGCTGATAATTGGTCTTTTAAGCGATTATCGTGGAAACATAATTATCTTAGGAAAAGAAAGACAAAAGTGGGATAGTGATTTTTTTGAAAGAATCGGTGTTGCTTTTGACTTTCCAAACTTATATTTAAAATTAACGGCAAGTGAAAACTTAAACTTAATAGCAAACTACTATAAAAATGAATCTAATAATATTGATGAATTATTTGAGATGGTTGGGCTTGAAAGATATAAAAATAAAAAAGTTGAATCTTTTTCTAAAGGGATGAAGATGCGTCTTAATTTTATCAGATCAATTATGCATGACCCAGATATTTTATTCTTTGATGAGCCGACGAGTGGGCTTGATCCTGTTAATGCAAAGATTATAAAAAATACTATTTTACAGCTAAAAGAAGAGGGGAAAACGATATTTTTAACAACTCATAATATGACGGTTGCTGAGCAGATTTGTGATAGAGTCGCATTTATTAATGAAGGTGAGATCTCTGCAATTGATACACCAGAAAATCTTATGGTAGAACATGGACAGTCTTTAGTGGATGTTTCATACATAGACAATGGAAAGAAAAGTTTATCCATTTTTAAAATAGAAGAATTAGGACGTGATTTAGAGTTTTTGGATATTGTAAAGAATAAAAAAATCATTAAGATTCATTCAAAAGAGGCGACTTTGGAGGATGTTTTTATTAAATATACAGGCAGGAACTTGTCATGTTGAATAAAGACACTGCTAGCAATGAAAGAATAAAGAATTGTATAAAAGCAGATTTCCTGTTTCAGTTCAAACATGGATTTTACTATATTTATATCATTATTTCGGTGGTGTATATTGTTTTATTAAGCATGATTGATAAGAATATCTTAAAGATGATATTACCAATTTTAATATATACCGATCCATCGGTTTTAGGTTTGTTTTTTATTGGTGGTATGGTATTGTTGGAAAAAGAACAAGGGATTTTGAGTCTTTTATATATTACGCCACTAAAAGTAATCGAATATATTTTAAGCAAAATCTTAACATTGAGCTGTATATCGATGCTGGCGGGATTGATGATAACTCTTATTGCATACAATGGATATGTCAATTATGCATATCTAATAATAGGGATTTTTTTAACTTCGATATTTTATACTTTGTTAGGTTTTATTATTTCATCAAAAGCAAAATCTGTGAATGACTATTTAGTTAAAATGTTGCCTTGGATGATATTGTTTGTTATCCCGTGTCTATCGATTATGCCGAATAATTTTATTCCAAAATACATTGATGTTGCTTTAAATATAATTCCAAGCGTTGCTGGTTTGAAAATTGTAATGGGAGCTTTTGTTAAACAAAATTTAGTGGAGGTAATTGTTTGTATGTTGTGCCTTATTGCAATAAATATTTGGCTTTTGTTTAAAACAAAAAAGATTATGACTAAAAAAGTAATGTTAGATAATTAGATAATAGGTGATGTTTATGTTGAAAACAATATATTTCAAATCAGATTTAAAAAGATTGTGTAGAGAACCGATGATGGCAATGATGTTTTTAACGCCATTAATTATTACAATCGTTTTTAAATTGATGATTATTTTTTTGGTTCCACTTATGAAATATTATATATCTTTTGATATAGCACCTTACTATCATTATATTCTAGCGTTTATTTTGGTGCTGAATCCAGGGATTTTAGGAATAGTTATGGGTTTTATGATGATTGATGATAAAGACGCAAAAATTTTTGAATTGATTAGCATTACGCCACTCGGTAAACGTGGGTATATGTTTATGCGATTAACGTTTATATTTGTATGTACATTTATCTATACTCAATATAACTATTTTATGCTGAACATTTTTTCTGTATCATATTTAATACTGATATATATTTCTTTATTGTTATCAATTTATGGAAGCCTAATTGGTATGTTGTTGTTTATAATTACAACTGATAAGGTTAAAGGATTAACTTATGCTAAAGCATTCAATATTTTGATGCTTTTTGCATTAGGTGATTTAATCAGCATAAAATGGCTAAGGGTATTTTCATCACTTTTTCCTCCCTTTTGGATAACAAAAATTATTGCTAAGCCAAATAATCTGATGGTTATGCTTAGCGGACTGATTGTTCATGTGGTTTGGTTTTATATTATTAGTTTTATTTCTCGAAAATTCATAAATGATAATAGATAGTAGAAACTTGAAAAGATTAACGCACATATCATAATATTATGTTATGATTGTTGATAACAATAGTACTATAAATCTATTTGCTCACAAAAAATATTAAATTTATTATATATCATTTGACACTCATATAAGTTATTTTGATTTTTATAACTGCTTTTCAATGAAGGATTAAGTTAGAAACTTAAATAAGCATCCA
>JMSV01000078.1_pt1 | contig 15751 bp, 19 predicted proteins | sample 179021 | NCBI WGS metagenome assembly JMSV01 (sample SAMN02769581, study PRJNA246767) | bioreactor metagenome | isolation source: Culture-2 Bioreactor Bmz derived from microbial biomass from the upper 2 cm... | place: Germany: Bremen | collected day 87 after inoculation | reverse complement strand
GATATTCTTGATGAGTATAGAGACAAATACACATTAGATTACTATGTAAAGATGGCAAAAGAATTAGAAAAAACAGGGGCACATATTTTAGCAATCAAAGATATGTCAGCTTTACTGAAGCCATATGCAGCCTTTAAATTAGTGAAGGCTTTAAAAGAAGAAGTTGGTATGCCAGTACATCTTCATACCCATGACACAACAGGTAACGGGGTGTCGTCAATTCTTTTAGCAGCAGAAGCAGGTGTAGATATCGTGGATACGACATTTAACTCTATGTCAGGTTTAACGAGTCAACCAGCACTTAACTCAGTAGTTGCAGCACTTAAGAATACAGATCGAGATACAGGCATTCATTCTGAGGACATTCAAAAAGTGTCGGATTACTGGTCAAACGTTCGTCCGGTGTATAAGCAGTTTGAATCGGATCTTAAATCAAGTAGTGCAGAAATATATAAATATGAGATTCCTGGTGGTCAATATTCTAACCTAAAACCTCAAGTAGAGAGTTTTGGACTAGGACATAGATTCCAAGAAGTAAAAGAAACATTTAAAGATGTTAACGATTTATTTGGAGATATTGTTAAAGTAACACCATCTTCTAAAGCAGTCGGTGACATGGCAATCTTTATGGTACAAAATGATTTAACGGCAAAGAATATTCTTGAGAAATCAAAGGATATGGCTTTCCCTGATTCTGTTGTGGCATATTTTGAAGGCATGATGGGCCAACCTATGGGTGGCTATCCAGAAGAACTTCAAAAGATTGTATTAAAAGGGAAAGAAGCTATCACTTGTCGCCCTGGAGAACTTTTACCAGATGAAGATTTTGATGCAATCAAAACACTGTTAAGAGATAATCATGGTCTTGAAGGAACTGAACAGGAAGCCTTAAGTTATGCCCTTTATCCAAAGGTATTTGAAGATTACCTAAAAAATATTAAGGAACATGGCGATTTTACTAAGATGGGTAGTGATATTTACTTCCACGGTCTTGCCGAAGGTGAAACATGTGAAGTTGAAGTTGCTGAAGGTAAGATTCTTGTCATCAAGCTTGTTGAAATTGGTAAAATATCAGAAGAGGGTAAGCGTCGTGTGATTTTCGAAGTGAATGGTAATAGACGTGAAATAGAAGTGGAAGATACAGTTCAAGGGATGAAATTAGATAAAGTTTCTACACTCTATGCAGATGAAAATAACCCACTTGAAATTGGAACGTCAATTCCAGGTACATTGTCCAAAATACTAGTGAATGTTGGTGATACTGTCAAAGAAAATCAAACAGTTGCCATCGTTGAAGCGATGAAGATGGAAACAAACATTACAGTTTCGATTGCTGGTGTGATTAAAAGCATTCATGCAAAAGAAGGATTAATGGTTGAATCAGGAGAATTGATTATAGAATTAGAGTAATTATTTACTTTTGATGAAGGTATATTTATGTTATAATCTACCTATAAAGGAATAGGTGGTGAATTATGGATTACACTGAAAAGCGTAAGGCGCTCAGAGCTGATGTTAATATTAAACTGACAATAGAATCTCTTTACAAAACAAGTGAAGAAATTATAACTAGCGTGGATGAAGTAATTACAGTTCATGATATATCTAAAACAGGACTTGGATTTGATGCAAAGCATGATCTTCCATTGGGATATCATTTTAATGCACGTATCGTCATTGATGATACACATCATTTCTTTAGTGTTTTAAAAATTATTAGGAAAGTTCCTATTGAAGACGGATTTAATTTTGGTTGTGAGTTTATAGGACTTGCAGATATATTATCCGATTGCTTAGAGGATTTAATGTAGCTACTGATTTAATCAGTAGCTTTTTTTTTATAAAATAAGTGATGTTGATTTGCTTTGCATGTATGTAGCGGTACCATTATTTTTGTAGGAGTGTACATTCGTTCCCATTTAGAAATATGGTAATATATAGAGAGTTACAGAATCACATTAATGGGGGGAAACGTATGAAAGCGGTATTTACCTACGACTACGGTCAAGAGAAAATGGATGCAATCAGAGCACTAGGCTATCAAGTTGAAATTGTAAAAGAGCCAAGTATTGAAAACAATGAGATTGTGAACGCGGCTGATATTTTAGTGTGTTACAATCCATTTAATAGAATAGAATTATCTGAAATGCCTTCGCTAAAATGGATACAACTGTCTAGTATGGGTGTTGATCAATTACCACTGGAAGAAGTGAAATCAAGAGCAATTACTGTGACAAACAACAAGGGTGGTTATTCTAAACCAATTGGTGAATGGATTGTCATGAGCATGTTGAATATATATAAGGATACAAAGTACTTTTCTCGTAGACAAGATGATAAAATCTGGCACATGAACAGTGGCATACGAGAAATCGTTGGAAAAAACATATTGTTTTTAGGAACTGGAAGTGTTGCAACCGAAGGGGCTAAAAGATTACAGGGCTTTGAAGCAACTGTGATTGGAATGAATACTGATGGGCGTGATATGCCTTATTTTGATAAGTGTATTACACCAGATCAAATGATGAAGGAAGTAACAAAAGCCCATATTATTGTATGTGCATTGCCTTATACAGATAAGATGTACCACCTAATTGATGAGGAGTTTTTATCAGCAATGCGTGATTGTGCAGTTCTTATCAATGTCTCTAGAGGTAAATTAGTAAATGAAAAATCACTGGTAGACTATTTAGAAGAAGGTAAATTCATGGGTGTTGCTCTAGATGTCTTTGAAGAAGAACCGCTTAGTGTAGAGAGTGGCTTATGGGATTTTGAGCGGGTTTACTTGAGTCCACATAATTCATGGGTGTCAGAGATGCGAAACGAACGTAGATTTGCGACCATATATGAAAATATGAAACGTTATTTAGAAGAAGAGGCGTTAATTAATACAGTAACGCTGTAAGGAGAACTTATGAAGTATCAATTAGATGTACACGTTCATACAGTATCAAGTGGACACGCTTATTCAACTGTAATGGATTATGTTAAAGAAGCAAAAGTAAAAGGCCTGCCTATGATGGGTTTGTCAGATCATGGACCTGCAATGCCAGGGGCATCAAATATTTTTCACATTGGCAATCAAATCGTTATTCCAGAGATTGTTGAAGGTATTAGAGTTTTAAAAGGTGTTGAAGCCAATGTTATCGATTTTGATGGGACAATCGACATCCATGAACGTTACCTTGAAAAATTAGATTATGTAATCGCAAGTATTCATGATGTTTGTATTACACCAGGTAGTGAACTAGAGAACACAAAGATGATGATAGCAACAATGAAAAATCAACCCCTTGTCGATATTATAGGACATGCAGGTAATCCAAAAGTAATGATTGATTTAAAGGAATTTGTCCTTGCTGCTGGGGAGCACAATAAAATTATTGAAATCAACAATAGTTCTTTTACTAACATGTCACGTAATGGTAGTAAAGAACGTTGTGAACAGATTGCTGCCTATGCCAAAGAATTTGGTGTGAAAGTTATTGCAGGAAGTGACTCGCATTTCCATACAGCTTTAGGTGTATTGGATATCGCACAAAAAACAATTGAATCTGCTGGAATAACAGATGATTTTGTGATGAATATTTCACCAGAGCGATTTATCAAAGATTTGAAGGATCGAAGAAAATAAATAGATAATAGAGTAATGGTTCGTGGAAGGAGCTCACTATATGAGAAAACTTATTATGATTGCATAGCAGAGGCTATTGCATTTCAATAACGACATGTAAACAGATGGCCTTTGCTAATCCTAAAAAGTAACAGTAACATTAGGAGGCGCAAAATGAGCTATGTCAACGCAACACAGTTGTTACCCGAGGCTATACTGGAATTAATCCAGGATTATGTGCAGGGTGAAACAATTTATATACCCAAGAAGGCAGAAGAAAAGAAATCTTGGGGAGACAATACAACAACAAAAGTAGAAATGCAAAATAGGAATCAAGAGATTTATGAACGTTATTGTTCTGGGGCATCAAGCAGAGAACTGGCGACTGAGTTTTTCCTTTCTATCAAAAGCATTCAGAGAATTGTCTTAAATAAAAAGAAAGAAAATATATGAGCTGAGCCTAAATTGAGCAATCGATTTAGGCTCATTTTTATTTCATAAATAAGCTTGAGGTCGTATTTGTGGAAAATCTTTTGTATTCTATTCATGGAAGCAGTATTAGCAACATACACATAAGGGGGATTATTTATGAGAAAACTTATTATCAGTGCATAGCAAAGGCTTTGCATAATATATAGACATGTAATATAGCCTTTGCGACATCCTAACGAAAACTAACTAGGAGGAGCAAAATGCGCTATTTAAAAGAAGTAAAATGGGAAGTGATCCCATCAACAATACCAAAGGTAAAAAAGTCCTGTTCAAAATGTGGCCAAGAGGCTCTATTTCAGAACAGTGAAAAATTTAGGGTAAATGCCAATAAGAATAAAATTGATGTTTGGTTGATTTATCAATGTGAGAAGTGTAAAACGACATGGAATATGACCATACATGAACGCATTCCACCAAAGGATATACCCAATAACGAATATGAGCGATTTATGAATAATGATATAGACTTAGCAAAAGCCTATGGCTTTAATAAGATCGTTCATGCAAGGAATAAGGTTCGTGTGGATTATGAAAGTGTTGAATATGATATTGTCGGAGAAACTCTTAAATTAGAAGGTTGTTTATTTGAGAATCCCGTGGTTAAGGAATCCGGTATTATTTTAATAGAAGTTCATTGCAAGAAGCCTTTTGGAATAAGACTAGAAAAAGTGCTGAGTCAAAAACTAGGACTATCTCGAAGTAAAATAAAAAAAATGTGTAAAAGCCTCGAAATATCAGGTAGAGGTGGAGAAGTAATTAGTAAAGAAAAACTTGGCTGTAATAATTTTATTGAAATTAAATTAGGTGAGGGAATTAAACTTGAAATCAAATAAAATAAAAAGCTTGTCTTCTGCAATAATACAGAAGACAAGCTTTATTTTATTTGATATTCAATTAAAACTTATTTAGTTGAAACTGTTGAAATATGTTTAACAATAACAGTGTTTAAATCTTGAAGGAAATCCATAATGTGTCCATCTACTTTGTAGTCATGACTTTTAAGAATATCTAGATACTCGTTGATAACAGCAGTAGCTGTTGTGTCAGGATTTTCTTTTACAAATTCCAAATAACTTGTTTTGATATCCTCGTCTAACACTTTGCTATCAACATCAAATCCGCCCATATAAGCTAAACTAGACAAGTAGAAGTTTAAGTACATCTCATATGCACCATAAATTCTATCAAATGTTTGTCCTTCTGGATAAGTCTTTAAATGTTCCTCAGTAAGAACGATTCTAGCGGATAGTTCCTCTGCCATAAAAGAAAGATCTGAATTCGCAAGAGATGGTGCATCTGAGTCACGTGCGAAAATAGCTAAATAACTCCTAAGTTCATCAGATAGAAACTCATCATATACTTGAAGCTGTCTGTAATCAATAATTGGATAAAAAACACCTTCTTCAGGGAAGAATTTATAACCATTGTCTACAGTTCTTTGAATAAAGTCTCTATAATTACTTTCATCATAATCATCCATGCTAAAAGAATTTTCCTCGATATTATAAGCAAGTAATATTGCATCTTGAATATCTTCTTCCATCATCTGATTGATATAGTAGTTTTGATTTTCTTGTAAACGTTTTTCTAAGGTCTAAAATAGCTTGATCTGCTTTTTCAACCGTTAGAAACTTAATATTCTCTTTTAAGTAGTCTTGTGCTTTGACTGTAGAAAAGCCATCGAATAGACTCACTTTATAGTTTTCATAAATAACAGATTCTTTATCAGGATCATAAACAGCGTTGTCATCAGCGCTTTCAGTTCCATCCTCAGGAGTAGCTTCTTCAGTTGTGTCTTCAGCATTTTCCTCTGTAACCTCATCCTCTGTTACATGAGCTGTTTCTTCTGGAGTAGTCACTTCTGATGCAGGTTCATCGTTTGTACATCCAGTCATAAAAAGGGCTGTTGCAAGTGATGCTGTTAGTAAAATCTTTATTATATTCTTTCTCATAAGTACCTCCATTGTTATATTGAATAAGGGTTCTAAGACAAACTTAATAAACCCTTAAATCTAGTATACCTTGAATTTATGAATTTTTGGTGAACAAATGGAAATTTCTTAAAACAGTGATATAATAGCCTAATGGAGGATTCAAATGTTAAAAAAAGATATTAGAAGTTATTCCTGTGAAGCCATAGAAAATTTTATGGTGGAAAATGGGGAGAAAAAATTTAGAGGAAAACAACTTTATGGATGGATTGTAAAAGGGATTCAGAGTTTTGATGAGGCGATCAATATGCCTAAATCATTAAAAGAAAAACTAGAAGCAACATTCATTTTAGACAATATAAAAATCGCAAAACGCGTCACATCAGATAAGGATCGTACAACGAAATACTTATATGAACTGCAGGACGGACATATTATTGAAGGTGTCCTTATGTCTTACAAACATGGCTATAGTATTTGTGTGTCAACACAAGTTGGCTGTAAGATGGGCTGTACATTTTGTGCTTCGGCTATAGGTGGTATAGAGAGAAACCTAACAGCTGGTGAAATCATAGGACAATTGTATACAGTTGAAAAAGATATGGGCATTAAAATTAGCAATGTCGTGCTTATGGGGAGTGGAGAACCACTTGATAACTATGAGGAGGTCCTACAGTTTTTAAAGCTTGTTAATGATCCTAAAGGTTATAATTTAGGCATGCGTCATATTACCCTATCCACTTGTGGTATAGCAGATAAAATCAAAGACCTTGCTGATGAGAACATGCAATTAACTTTAGCGATTTCTTTACATTGTGCCAATGATGAAGAACGTACAGCACTAATGCCTGTTAATAAAAAGTACAACTTAACAGCCTTAATGAAGGCCTGTCATTATTATACGGATGTTACCAATAGACGTATAACTTTTGAATACGGTTTAATTGCTGGTGTCAACGATACGGAAGAAAGAGCAAAAGAATTAGGCAAACTAATTCAAGGCATGTTATGTCATGTGAACTTGATTCCAATCAATCAAGTAATAGAAAGAGATTACCAACCATCGAAGGAGTCCTCTATTGCTAAATTTAAAAAAGTATTAGAAGGTTATGGCGTCACAACGACCATTCGTAGAGAATTAGGTAGTGATATTAATGCGGCCTGTGGTCAACTTAGAAAAAATCATTTAGACGATTAACCTTAAGCTCAAATCATTGCGATTTGAGCTTTTCTTATATATAAATGGAAAATTTCCGAATATTTTTCAAAAATTAAATTTTAACGTTTTGAAGGAATTTATAAAAGGGTATAGAATATATAATATATAGAATGTTTTGAAAGTTCTGAAATCTAATTCATCTAAGGAGGAGATAGATATGGTTAGTATGGTTGTAGGTTCAAAAGGTAGTGGTAAAACGAAACGCATGATTAAATTGGCGAATGAGGATGTTGAGAAATTAAACGGTAGTGTGGTGTACATTGATAAGGATAAGCGCTATATGTACGACTTAAACCACGATATGCGCTTCATGAACATGGAAGATTTCCCTATTGGATCAAAGGATGAGTTCTTTGGATTCGTGTGTGGAATTATTTCAAATAACTATGATATTCAAAAAATATATGTGGATGGGTTACTTAAGGTTGTCGATGTGAGTGTTGAGGAAATGACTGCGTATTTTGATAAATTTGCAGAAATTGCCAAAACAAATGACCTTAAGTTTATTTTTTCTCTAAATCAAGAAACAGAAACACTTCCTGATAAATTAAAGGAATTCGTAATTTAATACTAACTATAAGAATAAAACATTAATTTAAAAAATTAAGCTATCTCACTTGTGAGATAGCTTTTTTACTTAAGAAAGTGCCTTATTAGTTTTTCGGAATAAATTTTTCCCCAAGATACTGACGAATAATGTCTGCATCTGTAAAGTAGTCAATAAAAACAACCTTGTCTAAATCTTCTATGATTACTTCAACTTCTGTGTCTCCACCTAAAAAAGCTTTTAACACAGTTGCTTCTTTTACTTCTCTTGCTTTAGTCTTATTTTTCTTTAATTTCACGTATTCACGGGCAAAATATTGTCCCGAAATTCCTATTACTTTTGTATATTTCACTTTATACCTCCACTCACTATAAAGAATACCATAAATTTTTTTTAAACGAAATGTGAATTTTTATTGAAAATAAGAATATTTGTATTGATATTTGGTATAATAAATATGCGAGGGACACTTCGCATGGGAATTTCAAATTATGTAGCTTGAAAGGAGCTCATATGAGACATAAAAAAAGAATAATGGTGTGTGTAACACAACAAAAGTCTTGCGAGCGTTTAATTAAAAGAGGCGCTGAGCTAAGTGATTCGAAGCATGGTGAATTATATGTTGTCCATGTTGTAAAAGAAAACTGGAAATATTTTGGTAGCTTAAAGGAAGCAGATGCCTTAGAGTATTTATTTGATGTATCAAAGGAATATGGTGGCATGCTTAATATGATGAAAGCCCAAGATATTGAAGAGACCTTGAATACATTCGCAGAGAAAAATAAAATTGATGTTGTTGTTATGGGTGAATCACTAGAACCTACAGCACAACAAAATATGATTAATCGTTTACAGAACAAGACATCAAAAGAAATTCATTTTGATATCGTACCAGTAAATTTTGAAGAAAATACACAAAAGATTGTATAATGGATTGAACCCTACAATAATGTAGGGTTTTTTTATGATGATAAGCATCATAAAACTAACTATAAAGAAAAGAGAAATAAATGAGATATAATACTTATTCAGAAAGTCTAAAAAAAGAATATGGAGAAAAGGTTTATAAAATTCCAGTAAACTTACCAGTAACATGCCCCAATAGAGATGGTACTTTAGGCAAAAAGGGCTGTATTTTTTGCGGTGATGTGGCGACTGGCTTTGAAAGTTTAGACAATCAACTGTCTGTTAAAGAACAGCTTGAGAAGAATATTACTTATATCTCCGCTAAGTATAAAGCAAAAAAATACATTGCCTACTTCCAAAACTTCACCAATACTTATATGCCTATTGAACTATTTGAATCAAGAATGAGAGAGGCTTGTATTGAAGGTGTTGTTGAAGTTTGTGTGTCTACGCGACCAGATTGCCTAGATGATGCTTACTTGAAAGTCTTAAAAAAATTCAAGATGAGTTTAATGTGAAGATATCCGTAGAATTAGGCTTACAATCCATTAATCCAACAACCTTACAAAAGATTAACAGAGGTCATGGACTGGCATCATTTATTGACAGTGCTTTGAGGGTTAAGGCTTATGGATTCAAGATCTGCGTTCACTTAATTGCAAATCTACCTTGGGATTCCAAAGAAGATTTTGTAGAAGCAGGGAGAGTTCTTTCAGTACTTAATGTAGATTATGTCAAAATACATTCTCTCTACATATTGAAGAATACCAAGCTTGGTGATGCCTACGAGAACAATGAGTTCGAATTGATTTCACCAGAGGACTATGTGGATCGTATTGCAAGTTTTATACAAGTGGTCTCACCAGATATGGTCTTCCAGAGACTGGCTGCACGTGCCCCAAAAGAATTGACGCTTTTCTGTAACTGGGGAATGAGTTGGTGGAAACTAAAAGATATGATTGACGATACCTTAGAAGAAAGAAATATTTATCAAGGCGCCCTCTATGATACATTAACGGTTCATAGTATAATAGAGTAGGAGTGTATGAGGATGAATAAGAAATTACTAATTTGGGATATAGATGGCACACTGGTTGATTGTGGTGCTGCAGGCCGAAAAGCAATGGACAGAACCTTTAAGGAACTCTTTCAAATTGAGAATGCCTTTGAAGGGATTTCCATGGCGGGCAGATTAGATCGTGTCATATTGAAGGACGCTTTTGATAAGCATGCCTTGAATCAATTAGAGTTGTCTCATTTTTATAAAAGGTATGAAGAAATACTTGACGGTGTACTAGCGCAAACGGAAGTTAAACTATATGCTGGCATTTTAAAAGCATTGGCATATGCAGAATCTAAAAAAAGCATTATCAATGTTATTAGCACAGGTAATTGTGAAGTGGGTGCATGGTTAAAACTTAAACATGCAGGCATAGACCATTACTTTGAACATGGCGGATTTGGTTGTGGATTTGTAAAAAGAGAAACACTAGTTGGTCAAGTAATAGAAGATATAGAAAGAAAACATCAGATAAGTTATGACCCAAAAGATATTGTCGTGATTGGTGATACACCGCATGATATTACTTCTGGTCAATTCCATCATGCAACGACGATAGCAGTACTAACAGGTAGTTATTCTAGAGAAGAACTTTTGGCGTATAAGCCAACCTATATCATAGAAAACTTTGAACATTTAAATGATTTTATCGATATGTTGGAGGTGTAAAGAATGAATAAATCACGGGAATGGAAGAGCTTTTTAATCCCATATGACCAAGCAGTTGAGGAATTAAAGGTAAAATTCAAATCAATTAGACGAGAATATCAAGATACAAATGGCTATTCACCGATAGAATTTGTTACAGGTAGAGTAAAAAAGATATCAAGTATCTTAGAAAAAGCAGAACGTAGAAGTATAGAAGAAGAAAAAATCGGTGAGGAAATGGAAGACATCGCGGGTCTTAGAATCATGTGTCAGTTTATTGATGATATCTATGCCGTAGCTGATTTAATTCGTAATCGTTCTGATATGACCATCGTATATGAAAAAGACTACATAGCAAATCCAAAAGAAAGTGGTTACAAGAGCTTGCATGTCATTATTAGTTATCCAGTACAGACGATTAATGGCGAAGTTGAAATTTTAGCAGAACTTCAAATAAGAACTTTAGCTATGAATTTCTGGGCAACAATAGAACATTCACTTAATTACAAATATACCGATCACATGCCAGAACATATACAAGATAAGTTGCAGAAAGCGGCAGAAGCAGCATCATCACTAGACCAGGAAATGTATACGATTCGACAGGAAGTAATAACAGCCCAACTCTTATTTGAACATAAATCAAATCTTGTGGCTGATATAACAAAAAATCTTCGAAATCTACGCGCCAGTGGTAAAGTTGAGGAAGCTGATAAATTTCAAGTACGATTTACAAAACTTTGGGGAACAACGAACGTAGAAGAACTTGATAATCTTTCACGAGAGATAAAAGAGTTACTACCGAGTTATAGATTGTTCTTTAATAATGATTTAGAAGATGGTGATTAAGTGGCATTATATGCAATTGGCGATTTACATTTAAGTCTTTCCGTAGATAAACCTATGGATATCTTTGGTGAGGCATGGGTGCGCCATGAAGAAAAAATAAAGGAAAGCTGGTTGTCTTTAGTTACTGAAGATGATACAGTGTTACTTCCTGGTGATATTAGTTGGGCCACAAGTTTCGATGAAGCAAAAGTGGATCTCAAGTGGATTGATGACCTACCAGGCAAAAAAGTACTCATCCGTGGAAACCACGATTATTGGTGGACTTCTCTCAAGAAAATGAAAGAAGCATTTCCTCAAATGGACTTTATACAGAACAATTTTTATGAATACAAAAGTCACATGATTTGTGGAACAAGGGGATGGATATGCCCTAATAGACAGAACTTCGATGAACATGATGAGAAAATTTATAAAAGAGAATTAATTCGTTTAAAATTGTCATTAGATAGTGCTAAGAAAGTAAGTGAGAAACCACTTATCGTCATGACCCACTACCCACCGACAAATGAAAAATATGAACCGTCTGGTTTTACTGAAATCTACGAAAACTATGGTGTTTCAACAGTTATATATGGACATTTACATACGGAAGTATCTTTCAAATGTGGCTTGCAGGGCACAGTGAATGGTGTGACGTATAGACTTGTCTCATCGGATTATGTTAGATTTCAATTACAAAAGATAGTAGATTAGAATGGAGCAACAATGAGTTTTGAAGTATTTATGGCTGAACGCGATATCTTAATCGATCAGCTAGAGGAAAAAGCAATTACAAAAACAACTTTTATTGAGGATAATTATGATCAATTTGTTGATGGTGTGAAAGCACCTACAACGAGTATCAAATCAGTAGAAGAGGGCATTATCGCTTATCATTACTACAATACAAAAGCGAAAAAATTGATGATGGAAGGCAATGAGTGTTATTACAGAGATACTTATCAAGCAAAACAATTACATGATTTGGCCCATGATCAATACCTAAAAAAGGATACAGTGACGATGGCACTTGTAGAGTTGATGGCGTATTCAAATATGGAAGCTTATTTTGTGACGCTTCAATCTGAAGATTTACACAAGGAATTATTTGAAATTGTTTTAAACGATTATCGTCGTGTTATTTTTCATTCAAAGGACAAAAGGCTGCTGAATAGATTAAGAAAGAACGACGTATTTTCAGAGGAATTACAGGCTTCTAAAATTGACGATTACGTAAATACGAAATATTGTAGAATAACCTCCCGGAATCGTGGTATTTATATAATAAGAACACGATTACATAATAGAGGAGTGATTGGGATGACTGAATTCAAAAAGTTTCAAATAGGTGCATCAAAAACGATACAAAAGGTTGTTAAGGAAAGTGATACCGCTTTGAGTTATGGTAGTGGTAAACTAGAAAAATTATTTGCGACACCAAGTTTAATAGCGCTCATGCTAGAAGCATGTTATGAATTGGCTGATGCTGATTTACCAGAAGGATTTGTAACAGTGAGTAAATCTGCCAAAGTTGATCATATAGCACCAACAACTTTAGGTGCGACAGTGACAGTGAAAGTAACAGTCTTAGAAGCAACAAAAGTTTTTATTAAGTTTAAAATGGATGCCTTTGATGAATTTGGATTAATCGGATATGGTGAACATGTCAGAGCAGTGGTTCAAAAAGATGGTTTACTCAGAAAAGCAACTGAAAGAGAAGGCATCATTAGAGATAGAACTTTATAAACTGGGGATTTCCCCAGTTTTTTTTATAAAAAAATAGGCATTAGTTGAAAAGAGGGAAAAAAATGAAAGATATTAAAGCAATTATTTTTGACATGGATGGCACAATAATAGACTCTATGTGGATTTGGAAGCAAATTGACATAGATTTTTTAGAGGAACGTGGTCACACATTTCCAGAGGATTTACAAAAGGAAATAGAGGGCATGAGTTTCACAGAGACAGCGGGTTATTTCAAAGAAAGATTTAAGCTGACTGAAAGTGTTGACGCGTTAAAATCAATTTGGACGGACATGGCAATAGAACTCTACAGAAATGAAATTGGAATGAAACCAGGTGCAAAGAGATTCTTGGCTCGCATCGATGCATTAGGTCTACCCATGGGCATTGGGACGAGTAACACCAAAGCCTTAGCTGTAGAAGTCTTAGAAAAACATGACGTCATGACTTACTTTACGTCCCTTAGAACATCTTGTGAAGTTGAGAAAGGCAAACCAAGTCCTGATGTCTTCTTAAAAGTTGCTGAAGATTTAGGTGTTGCGCCAGAGGATTGTCTTGTATTTGAAGATACTGTGGCAGGTGCAGAGGCAGGTATAAGTGCGGGTATGCGAGTTATTGGTGTAATGGATGCAGTCTCATTGCCTCACAAAGAGGAACTTCTTACAATTGTAGAGCGTTATATTGAGTCATATGACGAAATACTGGATCTATTTGAGTAGCGTCCTACACTATGCTATACTGATGATAGATTACTGAAAGGACTTATCGAAATGAAAGAACAACTGAAAAATTCGATTATCGTAGATAGATTACCACTAGCTACTTTGGGCATTTTCGCAACTGGCGGACCAAAGGGTGGGAGATGTCTAAGTTAATACTGGTAAATTTTTCAAGTTGTGATAAACGGTCTTTAACCCGAGAATGACACTCGGGTTTTTTGTACAAAAAATTAGGCATCCAGGATGGGGTTAGAAGATATTACAACAACTCAAATAATGGAGGAAGAAGACATGATAGAAATAGAAGTAAAAGGATTATCAAAAATGTATGGTGGCAACACTGTATTTCATAATATTAATTTCACGGTACAAACTGGTGAAAAAATAGGACTTATCGGAGCCAATGGCTGTGGTAAAACAACCCTGATGAGAATTCTCTCAGAAGAGGAATCCAGTGATGCTGGGGATATCTTCAAGAAAAAAGGCATTAGATGTGGATATCTTGCACAAATACCAAGTTATCCAGAGACTGTAACAGTAATTGAAGTCTTGATGGAAGCCTTTGGCGAGATTGGTCATATTAAGAGTGAGTTGGCAACTATTGAAAAGAAAATGGCACTAGCACCTGATAACATGGAGACATTGCTTGAACGTTATGGACGTGTTCAAGAGCGTTTCACAGCTTTAGATGGTTATGCTGTAGATGAAAAACTCAATCGTATAATAATAGGTATGTCTTTTGAAGAGACCTTCCTTAATAGAACCTTTATGAGCTTAAGTGGTGGCGAAAAAACGAAACAATGCTTGGCAAGATGTTACTAGAAGCACCAGATGTTATGCTTCTAGATGAACCAACCAATCACTTGGATATAAAAACTCTGGAGTGGTTAGAAACATATATCAAGGACAGTGAATCGGCAATGATTATGATTTCCCATGATAGATATTTCTTGGATCATACCATCGATAAAATTGTTGAGATGGCAAAAGGAGAAACAGTTGAGTTCAAAGGGAATTACTCCACTTATATAGATCATAAAGAAACACAACGCGTCTTATTAGAAGGACAATTTAAAAGACAGGAAAAAAAGATTGGTGAAATGGAAGCAGCAGCCAAGCGCTTCAGAGATTGGGGAACAAGAGCTGATAGCGAAGCTATGTTCAAAAAAGCCAAAGCAATGGAAAAACGAATCGAAAGAATGGACAAAATAGATCGACCAACAAATGATAGAGGCATTAAATTGTCCTTTGACATGGTCGATCGTTCAGGGACAGATGTACTACAACTTAAAGGTGCGGCACTTGGCTATGACCATGTACTTTTTACAGCGAAGGACTTCACCCTGAAATTCGGTGAACGTCTGGTACTTTTAGGAGACAATGGCACAGGGAAAACAACCTTGTTCAAAGGCATTCAAAATAAATTAGAAGTCTTATCTGGCGAACTCAAAGTCGGCGCTTCTGTAAAAATCGGTGCCCTTGATCAAGAAATCGCTTTTGACTCAGAAGATAAAAATATTCTTACTTTTTTTAGAGAAGAAACATTATGTTCAGAAGGAGACAGTCGACAGAAGTTAGCTCGCTATCTATTCATGGGAGAAACAGTATTCAAAAAAGTGTCATCCCTTTCTGGAGGCGAAAAAGTACGTCTCAAATTGGCTTTGCTTATGGAAGAAGATATTAACATGTTACTTTTAGATGAACCGACCAATCATATTGATATCGCTTCAAGGGAAACACTTGAAGAGGCCTTAGTTCAATTTGATGGCACAATCCTTTTTGTGTCCCATGATAGATTCTTTATAGAAAAGGTAGCCACTAGAGTTGCGGAAGTAGCAGATGGGCAATTGTTGGATTATGCAGGTGATTACAGTTATTATAAAGAAGAACAGGAGAAAAATCGTTTAAATGCTATTGAAAACACAGCGAAAACGCCAGCAACAGCGGAGAACAATAAAAAGGGAAAAGTTATCTCGAAAGATAGATTGAGACAAAATGATATTAAGAAATTAGAAAAACAAGTTCAAGTTTTGGAAATTAAAATC
>JMSV01000077.1_pt1 | contig 16155 bp, 13 predicted proteins | sample 179021 | NCBI WGS metagenome assembly JMSV01 (sample SAMN02769581, study PRJNA246767) | bioreactor metagenome | isolation source: Culture-2 Bioreactor Bmz derived from microbial biomass from the upper 2 cm... | place: Germany: Bremen | collected day 87 after inoculation | reverse complement strand
ACTAGAAAATTCTCTTATGAAGTCATCTTTGGTATAACCCAAATAATATATTATTCTCACCTTCTTTGTTCTCTTAGGTGCTACACTTTTATATTTATAAATGCTACATTTTTACTTTACAAAATACACTTGACATTGCTTCTGTCTTAAAAAGTTGTAATTAACCTGTTTATTATATTGTTTATCCACTTCAATATCTAATTCTGCTTCAATTTCTGCTTTAAGGTCTTTTTTTATTTTTTTTAAATCAATTTCATCAAGCATTTATATTTCTCCTTTTTTATTTCATGCATGATATATAGTATTCACAATATATGCAATTTGTGAAAATCTGATATATTTTAATTTATCATATACATTTATCCCATTGTATATATTTTTTGTTTCTTAATTTATCACCCAACATTTAGTAGGGCTACCACGTAGGAATCTAGATTAATTGGAAATAATTAAACATTATATTATTTAAGGAGCTATTTATGCAAAGAGAAAACAATTCATATTGGGTGCATAATACTTTTATTAGGATAAACCAAAAGAGAAATTGAAGTCTAGTATTGATATGTTCGCTGATATTAATTTAATATTAAAAAATCATTAAACACCGGAGAATACAAGTAAATCACGCAAAACAGAAAACAAACACCGTTAAGACTAAACAGATAAGTTTAGCGAAACTTGTGCTTGAATATTAAAAATAAAATGTAGTTGTCGATTGAAATCGGACAGGGGTGTTTTCAATAAGTGATTAGTGCCCAAATGGTGCCTAGAACTAAATGGAATGATTGTATATCGTAGATTGATAGATGGGGGATTGTCATAATGGGATAATATCCTATGATTTAATACACTTTATGGAGTAAATAAGGGTATATATATTAGAAATCACACTAAATATTTGGTTAATAGTAGTTCGACACCCCTTGATCCATTTGTTAATTGAAGAAGAACTCGAAAAGGAATATAGTTTAAAAATAAATAGAATCAGGTAAAAATTTATTGCTCTAACTAATTGCTTTGGGGAGTAAGATGTAGAACAAAAAATTTATACTGATTCTTTTAGTTTATAATACATTTATTTATCTTTTAAAGATACAAAAGAAAGCAAAAATCCAAATAAATGTCCTGAAAATCCATTTTATGATATAATGAATACTATTTTTGCTTATCATAAATAAGCTGGGTTTTTAACACATCGTCATGTAATAGCCAATTATTATCATCAAGCAAAGAAATTATTTTATTATGTTTATCATCAGCTTCTTTTTTTGATGTATTAAAAGATAGTTCAGGGTAATATTTATCTAGCTTCCATATTTCGATACTTATATCTAAATCATCATAAGAACTCTTGTATTCAACTGCATCTATTGGACCTATGAATATTGAATTGTTTATGGTATCGTGACCCCAGTTATCCTTTTTCCAATTTTTAAAAACCTCTGGAATACTCTTATTTGCATGATTTTTTGCTTCCTCCATAGATAAATTCAATAACTTTTCATCTGATTACTTAATTGGTGGTGACCTGTTAAATCAAATAATTTCTGCTGGATATTCAGCAAGAGAACTTGATATTCCGTTTTTGGGTGCTTCCTTATTAATTTGAATCGATGTTCTGAATATGTATTAAAGTTCATTTGTAGTGAATAAAGTTGTTATATGAGATTAAAACAATATATAATTTTTGGATTTATTATAATGGTATTTTGCGTTATTCCAACAAGGGTATTTGCTGGAGTTAGGAAAGTGTGTTCATAACAGAAGAGGTAAAGCTAGATGGTCGGGTCGGAGTGATAGGATCGTATTGATGCTTATAAAATGGCTTAAAGATATCTAGTTTTTTCCTAAATAAAATGTCTTAGTGTGAAGGATAAAAATATGGAATTATATAAGAGAAAAATAGTGCAGTCTTTGGAACGAGCAAACGAATTAAAAGATAAGGTGATAGAATATATTGAAAACAAAGAAAATATTAAAACAGGATTCTCAGAAAAAGAGAAAATACAAGAAAGAAAAAAGAAAATTCTTAAAGTATTATCTGCTACTAGTGAGGATTGGAATGATTATAAGTGGCAATTAAAAAACAGGATTAGTAATGTAGAAATATTGGGGAAAATTATTCACCTTTCTGAAAAAGAAACAATTATGATCAAAAAGGTAGGTGAACACTTTAGGTGGACGATCTCACCTTATTATTTAAGTTTAATTGACCCTGATAATCAGCTTGATCCAATAAGGTTAATGTCAATTCCTATGTATGCTGAGCTGGATGACTTTAGTGGTGTATTAGACCCGATGAAAGAAGAGTATAATAATCCTGCTGGTAGTATAACGAGAAGGTATCCTGATCGAGTGATAATCAATGTTACAAATGAGTGTGCTATGTATTGTCGGTTCTGTCAAAGAAGAAGAAATATTGGTTCTGAAGATAAAGATACTTCAATGACTGTTATTGATGAATCTATAGATTATATTAGGGCAAATTCAGAGATCAGAGATGTGCTTATTACGGGTGGAGATAGTTTAAGCTTAAGTGATTATTTATTAGAGAAAATAATTAAGAGATTAAGGGCAATTAGCCATGTCGAAATCATTCGACTAGGAACAAGAATGATAGTTACTATGCCACAAAGAATAACTGATAGCTTTTGCGATATGTTGAAGAAATATCACCCCATTTATATTAATACACATTTTAATAGTCCGATAGAGGTTACACAAGAATCAAAAATGGCGTGTGCTAGACTGGCCAATGCTGGTATACCATTAGGGAATCAAGCAGTCCTATTAAATGGTATTAATAATCAAAAAAATGTTATGAAAAAATTAAATCAGGAATTATTAAAATGCAGAGTGAAACCTTATTATATTTTTTATCCAAAGAATGTTATAGGAACATCGCATTTTTGCACCTCTATCAACGATGGGTTAGAGATTATAAAAGACTTAAGAGGGTATACATCTGGATTGGCTAGTCCTACTTTTGTAGTCAATGCTCCTGACGGAAAAGGTAAAATACCACTCATCCAAGATAATATTATCGATTTAAACGATGAGTATGCTATTTTGAAAACTTGGGAAGGTAATATAGTAAGGGTGAAGAACCATAAAGCAAAAGATATGAAAGATTATTTATAAACATATAGTAATGGTATATTTATTGTTTATAAGTAAATGACAGTATCAAAACAAAATAAGTTTGGAAATTTTGATTTCATATTAACAACTTCTTGATTTGCACATAAAATATAATAAACGTTATTATATATTGCTTATAAATGAAAGAAGGATGATAAATATGAAGTATAAACAAATTAAAATTGAAGAATCTCCAGATCAGCAAAACTTTATTCATAAGATCAGTATTCCAAAAGAATTACTTGATAAATCTTGTGAATTAGACCCATATAGATTAATGACTATCAAGATTGGTTTTAGTGAATATCAAGTCCTGCCTACTTTGAATAACTATACCGAATGTATAGAATTACCACACACATTGATGAAAAAAATGGGTTTATATTCTGGTTTTAGATGTAATGCATATATAGAAAAAGGCGTTCTGAATTTGGGTCCAGTCGTTGCAATTTTTGTATCTAAAGTCATGATCAGAAAGGCAAGAAAGCAGATATTTTCTACTAATGTTAATGAATATTTGAATGCAAATAAAATTGCAAAATGTATCTTATATTTTTTTTGTATAGATGATGTAGATTTCATAAAACGTAGGGTTAATGGAACGACCTATAATCAAAAAGAATCGCATTTTGAAACGAGAAGTTATCCACTTCCAGATGTTCTTTATGATAGGGGAGGTTCCAGATATGATTTGATCAATGTTTCAAACTATATCAGAAGTCAATTTGAAAAAGTATATGAAATGAAAAAAGTTAATGCACAAAGTTTCTTTGACAAATTACACATTTATGAAGTTATTTCTAAAAACCAAGATTTGAAACTGCACCAACCATTCACAGAAGCATACTCAAAAAGGAACTTAAGAGAGTTATTTACAGAAAACAAAACGATATACGTGAAAGCGCGTATAGGGAGCAACGGCAGATCTGTAATGAAAGTTGTAAAGGAATCGAATCAATCATATAAATATAGTACGGCAAGAGGTAATATTATATGTAATACGGTTAACTCATTTGAAAAATTAACGGAAGAGATAAATAGTTTTTTCCATAATAGAAAATTGCTTATACAAACAAAAATAGAATTGTTAAAAATAGATGGTTGTATAGTGGATATGCGGGCAACTGTGCAAAGAGACTCAAATGGTGTATTAGGTATAACAGTATATGTTGTTAGAGTGGCTCAAAAGAATTCGCCAGTTACAAGTACAGCTTCGGGTTCAAGTGTTTATGAGTTTGAAGAATTCTTTAAAAGTGTTATGAACTATACTGAAGATCAAATAGTATGTTTAAAATCGAAAATTGAAGAGTTTCTAATAAATATTTATGAGTGTTTAGAAGAATCTTATGGCGCTTTTGGTGAAATGGGTATAGATTTTGGTATAGATAATAAAGAGAAAATCTGGTTTATTGAAAGTAATTCTAAGCCTGCAAAAAGCACAATTCATTTGTTAGGTGATCATCAGGTTCTTCAAAAGTCATATCTATATCCACTTGAGTATGCAAAATATTTAGCTTCTCTTAATGAATAGAGAGGATTGGGATATTGATGTTATCTAAACTTTTAAAAATTATCATTTACTAATAAAATGAATTTTATCAATAAATCAAATGACTGAAAGATTTTTTAAGTTTTTTTATTGGACTGAATTTTTTAGCCTTGTCTTTTGAAATTGGTTAGGGGAGATATCAATTAATGATTGGTGCCTAAATGGTGCCCAGAACTAAATGGAATATTTACACAACGTAAATCAATGCTTGGTTGATGGTCATAATGCAATAATTGTCTATGAGCTATTATATTTTATGGAATAAATAAGGGTATGTTACTATATATTACATTAAATATTTTGTTAATAGTAGTTCGACTCTCCTAGTCGTTGCAACTGAATATATAGCAGATTGACTAACCAGGTATAATTTTCTAAGATTTAATATATTAATAAGAGTACCCTTTTCGAAAATGATGGCAAAGCTAGGATTGACTTATCGGCAATCATATCTATTTTTTGTATTATCACCATTACTGGGCACATTAACAGTCTATTGCTGTGCCCCTGCAAGTGTACTAGCATTTATGCATTTTTAGGTTTTGATCTGACGATATAAAGATACCCCTACTTGAAAGTTTATTCTTATTTAATTTTATTGTTAAAAATGCCACTTATTACTGACTTGATAAACAAGACAATTAAGTAATAAAGCGTAATTGATAAAGGGATAGGATTTTTTGATTTTGAATAAAATATATTTTTGAGAGCTTGTTTAAAATGACCTGAGATTATTAACTTCAATGCATAGTCAAGATAAAGTTTACTTAAATACTTCTGTAAATACTTTTTTTGAGAGTGATATTCAGTATTTTTAATAGCATTTTTGACGATATCTATTACGGAATATTTTTGAATAATTGCAGAGTTATAACAGACACTATTTTTAGTATTCAAATAGTAACAAGCACATGACTTTGTACAGTAGGCTACAGGATAAACTAAGGCTATACGAGTCCACATATCTTGATCTTCCCCTAATTGCGCATCTTGATTAAAGAAACCAACAGTATCGAAAACTTCACGCCTAATAGCGACAGCAGAGGAAATTATGGGTAAATCATGTAAGACTGATTTGAAGTATTGCTTTATTATACCGTGCCATTCTTTTTGTGGTAACCCTTTAAATCTCTTAAGTGATCTCTCACCTTTCAAGTCAGTTTCATAAGCAGTTGCAAATATAACAGCATTGGGGTACTTGTTATAAAGGAATAGAATGGTGCTTAAAAAATATGACTTCCATTCATCATCTGCATCAAGGAAAGCTATAAGATTATATTTGGCATATAATATGCCAGTATTTCTTGCTGAAGATGCTCCGGAATGAGGTTGTTTGATCAATTTTATTCGCCTATCAGAATATTTGTTAACTAATTTTGCGCCATCATCAGTAGAGCCATCATCAACAACAATAACTTCAAAATATGGATATAACTGTTTTGAAACGGATTTTAGTGCACGAATGATGTAATCTTCTTTATTGTAAAGTGGTATTATGATAGAGAAATAAGACATATGAATTCCATCCTATAGAATTTTATATATATTTATGTTTTGAGCTATGTAATTATTACTGGCTAAAAAAAACGTAACAACAAAGATGCTTTTATCATAATATACAATATAGAATAATTAATTACCGCTTTTTTATTATAGTTTCATTTACATATTATAAATTAAAAAAGGCGGTTTTTTAAATGAAGAAAAAAATGAAATTTCTCTTTATAACAAAGGATTGGAATAATGGTATAGAAAAAAATACAGTTTATTTAGCTAATCAATTATCTGAGTGCACCCAGTATATGGAATGGAACAAACCAGGAGATATTAGGTCAATATTGGATAAATTACCTTTTAAGCCAGACTTCATTTTGCTTAATGATTTTCGTTCAACGCGTTGTCCAGAAATAACAGGACTTAAGAATTTGAAAATTCCATTTGGAATAATTATTCACGATTTAAGTTATAAGCCTAAACAAAGAAAATCATTTATTATTGATAATAATATAAAGCACTTATTTGTTCATTATAAAGATAGCTTTATTAATAATTATTCAGAATTCAAGGACAGGATGATTTGGTTCCCACATTATGTAAATACAGATGTTTTTAAAGATTATAAATTACCAAAAAGCTACGATTATTTAATGATGGGGTGTATGAACCGCGATATATATCCTCTTAGAGCGCAAATGCTTAATACAATGAATGATTTGCCTGGTTTTAAGTATCATGAACATCCGGGATATGGAAAAAGCACTTATACTGAGAAAAACAACATTGTTGGTAAGAGGTATGCAAAAGAAATAAATCGTTCAAAAATTTTCCTGACAGATAACTCCATATATCACTATCCTTTAATGAAATATTTTGAAGTGCTAGCTTGTAATACGCTTCTATTAGCCCCCTATTCAAAAGAGATAGCACAACTTGGGTTTATACCTTCTGTTAATTTCGTTGAAGTAAATGAGAAAACTTATTTAGAAAAAGCAAAATACTATTTAGACAACTATGATTCAATTGGGAAAAAAATAGCAAAAAAAGGATTTGAAATGGTTAATAAGAATCACAGTGTAGTTCATCGCTCAAGTCAGTTTATCAAAAAAATAGAAGAAATAATAGGATGGTAAGGCGAAATGAATGCAAATGAAATAATATTATATCTAGGTTATGTTGGGTTTGAAAATATCGGAGATGAAGTTTGCTTAGAATCTTTTAAACAACAATTAAGTAAAAGAAGCTCAAAGAAATATAAAATAATTGTTTATGATTTGTTGAAAAAACCATCAATAGCGGCAATTAATAATACTACTCCCATCGACAAAGTTGTTTTAGGTGGAGGATCGCTTTTTCAAGGAAATGTCTTTGTTAACATTTTGGAAGAAGTTATTTCTCTGAAAATTCCGATATGGACATTTGGTACGGGAATTGACTATTTGCCTGAAAAACATTGTTTGCTGACAACTAATTTACAATTGCAGTTAGAAAAAGGTCATATGTTTGATGGTAAGGAAATAAACTACAGTGCTATAAAATCAATTCTGAAAAATAGTAAATATATTGGAGTTAGAGGCCCATTAACCTATCAGTTCTTAAGTGATATATATGGAGGATCAAATAGTATAAAAATAATTGGTGACCCCTGTCTTGGATATCGGCCTAAAATAGATAGAAAATTTTTAAAAGAATTTAGAAAAAAATATGAGTTAAACAAAAAATATGTTGCAGTAAATTGGGGGAGCTCTCTAAATAGTATATTTGGGCATAACGAAGAAGATGTGATGGCCCAAGTCTCTATGGGTATAAAATATCTAATAGATATAGGGTATAAAATTATAATATTTCCCATGTGGGCAGATGATATTAGCCAATGTAAGAAGCTTTATAATTTAATTGACAATTCAAGAAATTGTGCTCTTTTAACTAATGTATATTCAATAGACAGGGTATGTACGATTTTAGAAAAAGCCGAATTTTCAATAAATTTTAAACTTCATGCCAATATTCTATCCACCATAATGAGTACACCATTTATCTCGCTGGCATATCGTTCTAAATGCTTTGATTTTGCATCATCAATTAACTCATCTGAATATTGCTTATCCACAAATTCTAAGAAGATATTTCCATTTATTGTGGAAAAAGAACAGATTATATCTAAAAACAAAAGAAAAGATAGTAAAAAGAAAAGAAAATATTGCAAAAAATATTATTGTAAACAATCAAAATTTTTTAAGCATTTTAATAATTTTGTTAAATAGGGAGGATTGAACTTTTAAATGAATGTATTAACCTTTGGTGATAGAAATAAAACCAAAATATTAAACTATCAGAATAAGTTATATTATCTTGGTTACTATCATGGATCTATAGATGGGTTATTTGGATATTTAACTAAAAAAGCAGTAAAACGATTTCAAAAAGAATATGGATTAATTCAAGATGGAATTATTGGATTGGCACCAGATGGAATAACAGGACCAGCAATTGATAAAGCTTATTCTTCAAAATTAGAATTTGAGAATAGCATACCCAAGAGTAGTGTGAAAATTATAAAAACAGGGAGTGCTGAAAGGGATGTAATTGTAAAATATCAGAAAATGCTAGCAGAGCTTGGCTACTACAATGGAGAATTAGATGGCATTTTTGGGCCGTTGACAAAAAAAGCGACAGAGGAATTTCAAAAAGCTAATCAACTTGCTATAGATGGGATTATAGGTTTTTATCCTATTGGTGAAACTGGTCCAGCAATTAAAAACGCCTATAAGCTATATTTAAGTGGAGAATTAGAGAAAACACCATCTCAGTTGATTTCTCGTATCATGACAGAAATACAAAAGTGCGCAAATTCAAGTAGTGACTATTGGTATGGTGCAAATGCTTATACAGCGCCATCACTTGAATACTTGAATAGTCTAAGAGAAACGCACAAAGACATCTATACTGAATCAAAATATAAGTATTTATTTGAAAGACTTTCTACCGGGAAAACAAAACTTGTTAGTGATTGTTCAGGATATTGGTGGGGAGTAATGAATGTTAAACTCAGAGATGTTTATGGTAAGTATGTCGATAGAACAGCACATTCAACTTTTAGCAATGAATGTATAGAGATAAAGAAAGAGCAAGTAATACCGGGTGATATGGTTTTTCTAAGAACAGAGTCTAATGGTAAAATATACCACATAGGGTATGTCGGGCTGAATGGCTTGGTATATGAGGCGGCAGGAACTTACTATGGGATTGTCTCATCGCCTCTAGATAATCGGAGATTGTATAATAATGCAACAAAAAAGTGGGTAAATGGTACGCCGTGGAATATTTTTGGTAGACCAAAAATATTTGTTGAAGGGAGAAGTTAATATGAGTGAAATTAATCTTAATGGAGATTTGAATAATGTATTACAAATGCCAGCAATAGTAACTATTTGCATGATTATTGGACAGTTGATAAAAACATCAACTAAAAATCCAGTCGTAATAACAAAAATCCCAATGATTCTTGCTTTAATAGGAGGTGGAATAGGTATATTGTATTTCGTGTTCCTTTTTCTGACATTGGATCAGGCAGAAAGTTTAAATCCAATTTCATTTTTACTATCTGGAATAATTTCTGGCTTGTCAAGCGTTGGGGTTCATCAGACTGCAAAACAAAGAAATGAAGCAAAATCATTGCCTTATGATAAAGAGATAGAATAGCAGTCAGCCACGTAACCATTTTTAATTGTGGTTACGTGGCTAAGCATTATTAGAATGATAATTAAGTAACAATTTAAATTTAATAGCATACGATGAATTATACAAGAAAATAATGTAGGTCATTACAACATTCATATTTAGATTATGTACATATTGAAAACAATATTAATCTTAAAAATGGAGAGTGTGATATGGAAGCAGTAATACTTTGTGGTGGCAAAGGGATGCGAATGAAAAGTGATTCAGATAAATTGCCTAAGCCGCTATTAGACATTAATGGCAAGCCTATTATCTGGCATATTATGAATATATATAGTAAATATGGAATTAAAGATTTTATTTTACCCCTAGGTTATAAAGGTAATCTATTTAAAGAATATTTCAACAATTATAAAACAAACCAAATGGACTACAAGCTTTCCTTAAAAGGTAATAAAATCGAGTTCCTTGACGCTTTAGAAAATGATTGGAAAATCACTTTTGTTGATACAGGAATTGAAACACAAACAGCAGCTAGAGTGAAAAAAATAGAAAAATTCATAACAGGCGACAAATTTTTTCTAACCTATGGCGATGGTATTTCAAATATCAATATTGATAAATTGCTTCAATATCATAATAAAAGAGGACGATTAGCGACAGCAACTGGAGTAAATTACCAAAGTAGTTATGGTATTTTTGCTATTGAAAATGGAATAGCCACAGATTTTTGTGAAAAACCAATTCTTGATTTGACAATCAATGGTGGATATTTTGTGCTAAACAAACAGATTTTTTCATATTTATCGGAAGAGAATATAGAAACCCTCGAAGTGGCTTTGTTAAAAAAATTATCTGAAATAAATGAGGTTTCTGTATATAAACATGATGGATATTGGATTGGAATAGACACTTATAAAGATTTATTAAATGCGAGAAATACCAATCAAAAATTATAAAGCAACGTGGAGTTTTAGATTATGAGTAAAAAATTAGAGAAATTAACTGGTATAATCAAAAATACAAACCGCAATATTATTATATTTATATTAATGTTTTTGAAACAAATAAATAAAATTGCGTTAATATTTTGTAATGTCTTGATTCGCTACTGGGGCATGTTTAGAATTAGAAGTATTTTTGCAATGCAAAAATTATATAAAAATGTGAAGAAGATGATAGGAAAGATATTTTCATTTATTAAGATACTAAAGCAATTCAAATTTTCAGATTGTTTAAATTTGGTGTCTTTTTTTATGAAGCGTATTAACAATTGCAAGGACTTATTTATAAAATTATTTCACTCTATCGCTGTTGCCTTTCGAGGATATAAGAAAATAAGGAGTGCAAAGAATTACAAATTAGGTAAAAATAATTTTTGTACTATATGCAGTGTTGAGTACTTATTTAAGGTTTTAGCACTATATTTTTCCTTAGAGAAATATGCAGATAATTTTACTTTATATATTTGCTGTATAGATAAGAAAATTTACACCATTTTAAATACACTTCAATTAGCACAATGCGTACCTGTGTCTTTATCAGAAATTAAAAATAGAGAATTGGGAGTTATCAAAGCCAATAGAAGTGTAAGTGAGTTTTCTTGGACACTAAAAAGCGTATTTATGGTCCACCTTTTTGAATCGTATAAATTGCCATCAGTACTTTATTGTGATAGTGATGTTTGCTTTTTTGCTTCACCAAATCATATTTATAAAGATTGGGGTAATGCATCGGTATATCTGTGTTCACAACGAGATATTGATTGGGTTGAAGATAAATATGGGAAATATCAAGCAGGCATCATCGGATTCAGAAATGATGATATGGGTAGAAAAGCCTTGAGTTGGTGGAAAACCGAATGTATGGAGTGGTGTTATGCTTATGAGGATAAAGAAAATAACAGATGGGGAGACCAAAAATATTTAGATGAGATTACCTTACTATTTAGTAATGTTAAAATCTCTACGCATAAAGGTATAAATGCAGCTCCATGGAATACAGTTTATAATAACAATTATGAAGTATTAAATATAAACAACAGCATATTTATTGAAAAATATCCTTTAGTAGTTTTTCATTTTGCTTTAATAGATGTATATAGTGATAAGAAATTTGATCTATGGAATCTCTCGAAAATCGTCATAAACAGTGGTGTGAAAACCAATATTTATATTCCATATTTAGAATCTTTACAATATTCTATCGGAGTAGCTAGGAATATTTTAGGAAAACAAATTAGAGAACTTTATTCATCGAAAAAATTTGAAGAAGCAAGCACACCATTTATCTACTCTGAATCTAACCTTGTGTTATCGAAATGGGACTATGTATATACATTTTGTACTATATCAAGTACAGCTTTTATTCCTAAGACCATAGCTTTATATAAATCAATCGAAAAGAAGCTAGATAATTTTCACCTTTGGATTTGCTGTATGGATAATTATGCTTATGAAGTGCTAAATAGTTTCGGGCTCCAAAATGCAACTTTGATTAAAGTTGAGAATATCGAAACTACCGCTATAAAGAGGACAAAGAAGACAAGAGAACTTAATGAATATTGCTGGACACTAAAATCAGTTCTATGTAATTATCTGTTTTCGAAATTTAATATAGATCGATTATTATATGTAGATTCAGATTTATACTTCTTTTCTCATCCAAGACCAATACACGAGGCATGGAGGGGACATTCAACCTTAATAAACAAGCAAATGGGCAGAGATCAACTGGAAAAAGATCATGGAATTTACCAAGCTGGTTTAATCGGGTTTTCAAAGGACAAAGAATCATTAGATGCGCTTAACTGGTGGCAAAAAAAGTGTATTGAATGGTGTTACGATAACCACGATGATAATGATAGATGGGGAGACCAAAAGTATCTTCAGCAATTTCCATTAAAATTCTCTTCAATAAAGATTAATGATAATGTAGGAATTATTGCAGCGCCTTGGAATATCATAATGAATCATAAAAAAGAACACCTCATAGCAAAAGAAAAAAAATGTATTTTTATCGGAAGCGAAGAACTCATTTGTTACCATTTTGGAAGTATAGATATTTATAGTGCACATGAATATGATATGTGGAAACATGAAATGTTGGATATTGATGATAGTGTAATCAAATATTTATATAAGCCATATTTGAAAAATATACAAAGTATAATTGCTCAAATTGCTCTGAAAGGTTTCGATACGAGCAAGATTTTTATTAAAAAAGGTCCTAATAGAAAAGCAAACTCAATATCTATTAGTCTATAGTCTTTTGAAAGGAATACAATAATGGAAGCCTACTTCAGTTTTCTAAAAAATAAGAAAATAATTGTTGATGGGGGATGCGGTTTTATTGGTTCGCATTTAGTCAAACAATTATTAAATATTGGTGCAAAAATCTTTATAATTGATAATTGTATTTATCCATGTAACCTTTTAGATGATAAAAGTAATATGGAATTTTTCCAAGTGGATATCACAGATCCTTCTTCGCTGGCTAATATATTTTTAAAAATTGAACCCGACTATGTGTTTCATCTTGCTGCGTATGGTGTCAATTCCAAAAATCAAGATATCTTTGCAGCGACTAATATAAATGTCCACGGTATAATCAATGTAATAGAAGCTATGGATAAATCAGGATGCTCTCGTATCGTAAACATAGGGAGTAGTTCAGAGTATGGTAATTACAGCCACAATATTGATGAAACAACTCTTTTGCAACCCAAAAGCATTTATGGTAGTACCAAAGCTGCAGCAACACTTATAGCGCATCAGGTTGCAGAACGAAAAGGGATTGATATCATTACACTACGACCATTTGGTGTTTTTGGAGAAGGTGAACCGTCACATAAATTATTTTGTTATGCCATATTAACTTTATTGAATGATAATGATCTAGAACTAACATCTTGCACACAAAAAAGAGATTATTGTTATGTAGAGAATATTGTTCAAGCGATGCTGGGTTGTATGGCAACAACAAATATTAGAAATGAGATATACAATATTGGTACGGGAGTTGTTAACCCCCTAAAATATTATATTGAAAAAATTTATGATATAATTCAACCTAATTGTGAGATAAAATATGGGCGAATTGAACATAGAAAGAATGAGATTTGGACACCATGCCCAGAAATTAAAAAGATTCAACAAGATTTATTATGGGTGCCAAAATACTCCTTGGAAGAGGGATTGGTAAAAACTATAAACTGGTTTCGATTAAACAAGCAAAAATATGAAATGAGATAGGGAATTGATGAGTATAGATAATTTAGATAAAGATTTTTTTGAAAATATTCGTGGAAAGAAAATTCTTGTTACAGGGCATACTGGCTTTAAAGGGGCTTGGCTTGCTATATGGCTAGATGCTATCGGGGCAGATGTGATTGGTTATAGTTTAGAAAACCAGAATGAGTCTAGTATTTTTAAACTGGCAAGATTAGAAAAAAGGATTAAACATTATGTTGGTGATATACGTGATCAAGAAAAATTGGGGCATGTTTTTAAAGTGATGCGACCTGATGCAGTTGTTCATCTTGCTGCACAAGCTCTTGTGCAGGAATCTTATAAGGCTCCCCATAATACTTTTGAGGTTAATACTATGGGGACCTTGAATATACTAGAGCAAATTAGGAACTCTAAAAGTTGTAATGCTGGCATCATTATTACCAGCGATAAATGTTATGAGAATAGAGAAATGATTAGCGGTTATAGAGAAACTGACCTTTTGGGAGGTGCAGATATATACTCTTCAAGTAAAGCTTGTACAGAACTGCTAGTTAAAGCTTATCGACATTCTTTCTTTGAATTGTCAGAATATGACAAACATAACAAGCTTCTAATCACGGCACGAGCAGGAAATGTTATCGGAGGTGGTGACTGGGCAGATTTTCGCATTGTACCAGATTGCATAAGGGCACTTTTGAAAAATGAAAAGATTGTCATTAGAAATCAGAATGCGATAAGACCTTGGCAACATGTGCTGGAACCATTATTTGGTTATATGATGCTTTTAAACAGGGCTTTGAAAAAAGATAAATCAAGCTCGGGTGCTTGGAATTTTGGTCCAAATTTTGAAAATATAATACCTGTAATTAAACTTGTAGAAAAAATATTCTCACGTTGGGGTCATGGAAAGTGCTTAACTGAATGTGATGCATCGAATTATGGATATGAAAGTAGCTTTCTAAACTTAGATTCAAGTAAAGCAAAGCAATATTTAAAATGGTACCCAATATGGGATATTGATCAAACAGTTCAAAAGACTGTGGAATGGTATAAGGCTTATAAACAAACAGATGTATATACACTATGTTTGAACCAGATAAATAATTATTGCAATGATATTTATTTCAAATAACTTAATAATTAGTTTCTATTTATCAATAACATGATGAAATTTATAAAATTTTTTGAATTTGGGATAAATGCCATTCTATGCAGAAGTTGCGGTTAAGCTACTAAGCTCGACTGGTAGAGCACTTGTATGAGAAGTATCATATTATGCAAAAGGTTGGAAGAAGTTTGGGATACATCTTACTAAAAGAGTAAGAAAAAGTTGCCCATAATGAAATTGCTACCTGTTACATATTCATTCGGTACAGTATATAAAGGTGGTAATGTATATAGTAAATTGAGGGTTATGAATCCTATAATTGATCGATAGGAAATAATACGCAGGGAATAATCTAATTGGGTGATATTGGGGTTTTATTAAATATTGCTCCAATTATTATTAGGGACGGTATTGTTATGAATTATAATTAATCTTTTTAATTCTAAAACATGAAAAGAATCGTATTCTTAATAGTTTTGAATAATTTAAGATATTATTTGGTTTGCTAAGACAAAAATCTAATTTCAAGATGATAATAAATGTTGAGAGGGGGATTAATTCCCCCTGAAAATCCTTTACAAAAACTCAACAATCTTAAAATATAGTTTGAAAAATTAAATAGTGCCAGTTACGATGATAGTCAATTCACCTGGAGTAACAGCTATAATCCCAGTCAAAGGATCCTGGATATAAGTTGCAGCAGGAACCGTCATAGATAAACTTCCTTTCGGGCAAGGTAGTGTTAGCAATCCATCTAAGAACGTATACTCTGTATCAGCAACAGCAGCACCATCAATTGATACACCAATTGGACTTGGTATTGAACTGAATAGATCGGTAAATATAAGGTCTGTAGCCTCGGTATTACCAATGTTACTAATGCTAAACGTATAAATTAATTGTCCTCCATCAGTTGCTGGATCGGAATTTATATATTTGAATATACT
>JMSV01000076.1_pt1 | contig 16282 bp, 13 predicted proteins | sample 179021 | NCBI WGS metagenome assembly JMSV01 (sample SAMN02769581, study PRJNA246767) | bioreactor metagenome | isolation source: Culture-2 Bioreactor Bmz derived from microbial biomass from the upper 2 cm... | place: Germany: Bremen | collected day 87 after inoculation | reverse complement strand
ACCTTGTCGAGTTCTGCTTCTAGCAAGGTTTCAGTTCCTTGTTTTAGCATCTCTTTCATCATGGATTGTAAATCCGTCAAATCCGAAATATCTCCATTCTTCATAAGCTCTCTCGTTAGTTCTGCTATTTTGCTATTGTTCTTCTTCATCAAAAAAAGTCCTCCACTTTCATAATTAATTATATTTCATTAATTACTTCTGTGAAAGACTTTTTACTTTTACACAAATTTTGTTACACTCTCATGAAAGACAGTGCAACTGCACCAGGTCCAGCATGTGTTCCAACTACTGATCCGATTTGACATACAATTATTTCTTTAGGAGTATATTGCTTTTCAATCCATGCTCTTGCACGCTCAAGGTTATCAGGTGCATTAGTATGACCGATAATAACTCTTTTTCCGTTCAATGTTTGTCCAGAATCTGAAATCAACTTTCCTATTTCATTAAATGCTTTTTTTAATCCTCTTGCTTTAGAAATTGTATCAACAAGACCATCGTTAATTGTAAGTATTGGTTTTACATTTAAAACTTCGCCTACAATCGCTGCAGAAGCTTTAATTCTTCCGCCTTTTTTTAGATACTTTAGAGTATCAATTACAAAATATAACTTACTATGTCTTTTTATTGCTTCTAATTCGCTAACAATTTTTGTTCTTGATTTGCCAGCATCAGCCATTTCTGCTGCTCTAAGTGCGATTGCTAAGGCTGGAAGAGAAACTGTTTCTGTGTCAACAATGCTGACTTTATCAGAATCTAAGTGATTTAGAGCAATAAAAGCTGATTGATAAGTTCCACTTAGCTTTGAACCGATAAATACTCCAACAATTTCATCGCCTTGAGCGAGTATCTGCTCAAATACTGCGGTAAACTCATTAGGGTTAACTTGTGCAGTTGTTGGTAGTTCTTCTATTCCTTCGAGATGTCTATAAAACTCTTGTGTTGTAATATCAACACCAGAGACATATTCTTTATCACCAAAGATAACTTTTAGTGGTACTACTTCAATATTGTGCTTTGATACCAACTCAGCTGGTATATCAAATGTTGAATCTGTTACTATACGTACTGCCATAATAAAACCTCGCTTGATAAAAATATAGATTAAGTCCAATCATCATTTAAAAAATGATAACAAATAATATTGATATAATATCAATAGATAGTTAGTATGTCAAACAATAATGTGGTTATTTTATAAATTCTTTATTAATTGCGATGTTTTTGTCCGTAAGTAGAGAGTAGACATCTTTCCAACATCTTTCAGTTGCACCCTTATCTACCATTACTACATATTCAAAATTGTTTTCATCTAACAAATCAGAAAGCTTTTCTATGGATATTTCTTTATCCATATAGTAGATGCTATCTTTTTCAATAAATATTTGCATAGTTGAATCGGATTCAGCTAGTGCTTCTAGTGTATCCGAATCGTTTGATGCATCTATTACTTCATAATATCCAACCTTGTCTAATACACCATCTTTAAAGTCATTAAGCCCTGGAAAAATATTGCCTAAAAGTGCTGCCAAAAAAATCACAACAGCTGCTATAATTAAAATAAAAGTGCTTCTAACTCTTGACATGAATGATGGTTTTCTCTTTTGTTTGCTCATTTTTTAATCCTCCTGATTTATAAACAACTCAGCACAATAATAATTTTTTGCACCGTATTTTTCTTCAAGTTTTTTTATAGAATCCCATGCTGTTGACCATGCATAGTGCAATATTGCTCCGTTATCGTTTGATAAGGTTACAAAGGTCATTGAGGATCCACCAACTCTTTCATCTATGACTTGTGATATTTGATTTTTTATTTCGTCTATTTTTGAATTTCTTGATGAGAAACTTTGCATATCATCGATGCTTATAGTGACAGGAGTTAATTTATTGTTTATCATAACTCTATTTGTTTCACCTACTAACACTACATCAACAAAATAGAATTCATTAGATAAAAGCTCATACATAACAACAGAGTATGCGGTTTTATATTTGTCTGAATAGTTGTTAAGAGTATCAGCACTTGAGTCGATTTCGGATTCTGCCATCATTTTTGTTAGTTCATCTTTGTTTAAATCAAAGTAATTCTGCATTGATGATTTTAGCTGATCTATTTGTTGGTTGTTTGACTCGTTTTTTGCTTCCAATATAGCAATTTGATTATTGTAATCTGCAATTATATTATTTAAGTCATTTGAAATCTGCTCGTTTGATTCCGTTTGCTCTAGTAATTCGGTTTCTTTTGCTTCGAGCTGTACTTGCTTTTCAGCTAAATCATCCTGCTTATTTATTAGTTGCGTGTTGGTTGAAGCTATTACAAACATAAAGCCGAAAACAAGTAGTAAAATGATATCCAGCAAAGGCGTTAAATCTATGTTAGCTCTGCGCATTATTGCATAATCTCACTTTCTTTAAAACTCTGTAAGCTCACTAGAGTTTTTCTTTTTATTTATTGGTCAGTTATTGTTTAAGTGATATAAGGAATACAATTTGTCTTCCTTAAATTACTGCTAATTATATCAGATTTAGTCATTAAATAAAACAAAACATCGAATCTTGGTGAAAATATAATATATTATAATATCAAATTGTAACATTTTATGCTGTTTGCTTGTAAATTTATTAAAAATATATATAATCTATACTGAGTAAATTAATTATGGAGTATATATTATTATATAATGTTATTATATATATAAGACTAGATAAAAAAAATAATGAAAAAAAAGTATAAAGCAACTAAGCCAGTTTATTATAAAACGAAAAAGAAATCAGAATTTAACTCAAAAATTATTTGGGTATTTTTAGGTGTGATTTTTTTGATTTTAGGTGCATATTTAATTAAATTATCTGTTGATAGGTTTGAAATTATTAGAAAAAAACCATCAGAAAATGCCGTTTTAAAAATTCCGCCAACTCCTGCGATATTATCAAACAATGAAGGATATCTTGAAGAGGCATTTGTAGAAAATCCAGTAGCGTTTGAATATTCTGATCCGAAAAACTTTTCTTTTAAAACTCATATTATGGATGCGGGTGAGGTAGTTTCGCAATATAATAGACAAGATAGTGTTATGTTTGGAAAAAAAGAAGATTATTCAGTTTTAGATGGAATTACGACCTTTAAAGGTGATAACTTTAGAAGTTCAGCAACTTTTGGAACAGCAAGAATTACCGATGCAAAAATGAATATTCTTTGGATTAAAAAACTTGAGTCTTTTGATATCTCTGGACCATTTGACGGAACAGCGCAACCACTTATTGTTCAATGGCCATCTGATTTGATGGATATAGTAAAGTTTAGGCATGGTAAAAAAGATAAAGTTCAACTTACAGAAGTGATATTTGCTGATAAGTCTGGAAGAGTTTATTTTATGGATATTGATGATGGAGAGCTTACTAGGGCGATTATGCCAACGATTGGATATACAGAAGGAACACCTTCTCTTGACCCAAGAGGGTATCCTCTTTTATATGTTGGACAAACTATTCAAGAAGATGGAGATACATATAAATCCAGATATCAGTTTTTTTATATATTTGATTTAATAAGGCAAAAGCAAGTGTTTAGATTAGGCTCAAGCAGTGTAGAGCCGTTTGCTGATAGTAAGTGGCAAGGGTATGGTGCAAGTCCATTAGTAACTGATGATACAGTAATGATTCCAGGTGAAAGCGGAGTTCTTTATACATTTAAAATAGATGCAAACTTTGATAAACAAAGCAATGAAATTACTATAAATAGTGAGCCAGAAGTGGTAAAATACAAATATGAAAATATGCATACTGGATATGCTGAAGATTTAGTGGATGAAGAAGGAAAAAGAATTCCGAGAGAAATAGAAAATGGCACAGCTGGAAGTTTAGTGGGTTACAAAAACTATGTATTTTTATCTGAAAAAAGTGGATTTATTCAGTGCATAGATATAAACACAATGCAACTTGTTTATATTGTGGATCTAAAGGGTGCTGGTGATTTTACGCTTTCGATAGATGAAGCGGAAAATGTTGAAGATGGATTTTACCTTTATTCTGGAACGAGGTTGGATTTTGCGCCAATCATAGAGAATGAAGGGGAAGTTGAGCAAGAAGAGTTTGTCGAGCCTGAATCTGTATATTTTAGAAAAGTTGATGGGCGATCAGGAAAAATTCTGTGGGAAAATGAATATTTGTGTAACGTAGATGGTGAAGTTCGTGGTGGTATAATTAACTCTGCGATAATAGGTAAAAATGATTTATCTGAATATATCATTTATGCGGTTAGTGGTGCTGATAATTCTGAAAATACGAAACTTATATGCGTAAGGAAGATTGATGGAACGACAAAATGGGAAAAAGATTTACTTACAAAAGCAAAATCTTCGCCGATTGAAATATATGATAAGCAAGGCAAGGGTTACATTGTTTTTTGTGGGTTAGATGGAAACGTGAGTTTATTTGATGGTCAATCAGCAGAGATGTTGCATCAGATTGTTTTAGAAGATGGGATTGATGGTAGTCCTGCTATATATGGAAGTAGAATGGTGGTTCACCTTGAAAATGATACTTTAGTTTGTGTGAATATAAAATAAAGGAATTTTTTAAGTAAATATAAATAGTTGCATTTGCGACATAGATGCTTATTATTGAATAAGCAATAGAAATGGAGAAAGAAAACATGAGTGAAGATATTAAACAAGATATTATTTTTGGAAGAAACAGTGTTAAAGAAGCGATTAAATCTGGAAAGCCAATAAACAAAATTTTTGTTGCAAAAGGTGCAAAAGATGGAAGCATCAATGAAATTTTGAATATGGCAAAAGAGAGCAGACAGATTATTATTGAAACAGCTAAATATAAGCTGGATGAGATGTGTATGCCATATGGTCATAAAGATGAAACGGGAAACCATCAAGGGATTGTTGCTAGTGTCGCGCCTTATGAATATGTTGAAGTTGAGGATATTCTTGATTTAGCAGAAAAGCGCGGGGAAGCACCATTTATTATTATCTTGGATGGAGTTACTGATACAAATAATTTTGGATCAATAGTTAGATCTGCCGAGGCTATGGGAGTTCACGGAATCATTATAGCAAAGAGAAGGACTGCGCCTTTAACTGGAGCTGTTGATAAGGCTTCATCAGGAGCGTTATCTAATATGATGATTGCAAGAGTTGCAAATCTTACCAATACTATTAAAAAGCTTAAAGAAAAGAATATATGGGTTTTGGCTACTGTTCAAGGTGAAACGAGCTTGCGTCAGACAAATATGAAAGGTGCATTAGCAATTGTTATTGGAAGTGAAGAATCTGGAGTTTCTAGATTAGTAAAAGAGAATTGCGATTATAAAGCTGCGATTCCTATGAAGGGAAAAACATCTTCGCTAAATGCTGCGGTTGCTGCTGCAATAGCTATTTATGAGAAATGTGAGCAGGATGGGAAATAATGCTTGAAAAAGAAGACTTGCTCATAGTTGATGGATATAATATTCTAAATAGCTGGAATTATGATGATATAAGTTTTAATCTAGAGGCTGCTAGATTTAGACTTGAAGAGACTTTGGCGAATTATTCTGGATATCAGGGTATGGATGTAATATTAGTTTTTGATGCTCATAATACTGACACTTATGGAAGTTCTGAGAAAAGGCATCGCTTACATATTATATATACTAAAAAATTTGAAACTGCTGATACAAAGATTGAAGGCATGATGAAGCAAATGGTTGAAAAGTATCGATATGTTTATGTTGCTACTGCGGACTATGCTCTTCAATTATTCGTTTTGGGAGCGAATGGTCTTAGAATTACACCTACTGAGCTAAAAGTGATGATTGAAGAAAAAACAAAGAGAAGAGTATAAAGGCGATGAGCTTGAAGTTTGAATATGAGAGCAAAGATGATTTAATAATAGTAAAGAATATCGATATAAACTTAGAAAACACTCTTTTTTCCGGGCAAGCTTTTAGATGGAATAAAGAGGGTGATTCGTATTTTGCTGTATGCTTTAATCGAGTGATTGAAGTTTATAAAGATGTAAATGATTTAGTAATAGAAAATATTGATAAAGAATTCTTTTTAAATGTTATTGCTGAATATTTTGATTTGCACAAGGACTATGATAAGATAATTGATGGGTTTGATGGTGGTGAATCTTTTTCTAAGAGCTTGGATTTTGCTCCAGGTATTAGAGTTTTAAATCAAGAACCATTCGAAACCTTGATTTCATTTATTATCAGTGCAAATAATAATATTAAGAGAATTCGTCTAATAATAGATAATATATGTAAAAAATGCGGCGAAGAGATTGAATATAAAGGTAAGTTATATTATAGTTTTCCTACGCCTGAAGCACTTGCTAGTTTGACTATGGATGAGTTTAAAGAGTGTGGTGCGGGTTATCGTGCTCCATATTTAAAAGAAACTGCAACAGCTATTGTTGATGGATTTGATCTTGAGCAGTTATCGGAATTGGATTATATGGTTGCTCGAAAAAAACTTGTTACATTGAAGGGTGTTGGCAATAAAGTCGCTGATTGTGTGTTACTTTATGCTATGGGGTTTACAAATGCATTCCCGATGGATGTATGGATTAAAAGAGTGATTCACAATCTGTATGGGTTTGAATCTGAAAAAGATAGTGATATTTTGAAGTTTGTGGAAAAAACATTTGGCAAATATGCAGGAATAGCTCAGCAATATTTGTTTTATTATGTAAAAGAAAACAAAATTGGGTTGGGAAAATAATTTAGTGTACTAAAATGCGCTGTTTTATTGACGAAACAGCTTTATTTATGATATAATGACTCGCAAACAATGTGGCGATGGGGAAAAATCTCTCATCTGCACCATTGTTTTTTTAACACACGTGATTTTGATAATTAAATCACAATAATGATTGATTCTTTATCATTACCAAAGTAATGATACTTAATAAATTCGAAAATTTGATTGGAAGGGATTGGGCGAATGAGTTTACCAAAAAAGCAGGGGTTATATGATCCTGCAAACGAACATGATGCTTGTGGAATCGGTGCTGTTGTAAATATTGATGGAAAAAAGACAAACCAGATTGTTAACCAAGCGCTTACTGTTCTTGAAAACCTTGACCACCGTGGTGCAAGAGGAAATGAAGAAAATACAGGAGATGGCGCTGGTATATTGTTGCAAATACCAGATAAATTTTTCCGAGGTCAATGCAAAGTTTTAGGATTCGATCTACCTAAACTTGGTGAGTATGGCGTAGGGATGATTTATTTTTGTCACGATGATAAGAAACGTGCAAAGCTTAAAAAAATTGTTGAAGAGGCTGTTGAGCAGCAAGGACAAACAGTATTAGGATGGAGGGTTTCTCCAACTAGTGGTGAAGACTTAGGTGAAGCTGCAAGAGTGTCTATGCCATTTGTTGAGCAGATCTTTATTGGAAAAAGTGAAGATATCACTAATGAACTTGACTTTGAGAGAAAACTTTTTGTTGTTAGAAGAGCAATAGAAAAGCAAATGTTAGCTGTTGATCTTGTTGGATCAGAATATTTTTATGTTGTAAGTATGTCATGCCGAACTGTTGTATATAAAGGTATGCTTATTCCTTATCAAATGAAAAAGTATTTTCTAGATCTTAATGATAATCGTATGGAGTCAGCACTAGCTTTAGTTCACTCTAGGTTTAGTACTAATACATTCCCAAGCTGGGAAAGGTCACATCCATATAGAATGACAATTCACAATGGAGAAATTAACACTCTTCGTGGTAATGTTAATGGTATGAAGGCAAGAGAAGCATCAATCAAGACTGATGCCTTTGGTGTTGAAACTGAAACACTTATGCCGATTATTGATGAAGATGGTAGTGACTCTTCAATGTTTGATAACTGTTTGGAGTTTATGTATCTTTCAGGAAGACCACTTCCAGAAGTTTTAATGATGATGATCCCAGAACCGTGGGAGAAAAACCCTTATATTAAGGGTGATAAAAAAGCATTTTACAGATATAACTCAACACTGATGGAGCCGTGGGATGGTCCTGCTGCGATTGTTGTTACTGATGGTATTTCTGTTTGTGCAAGCCTTGATAGAAATGGTCTTAGACCTTCAAGATATTATGTTACAAAAGACAATATGCTTGTTTTAGCATCTGAGGTTGGAGTGCTTAACTTACCAGAAAAAGATGTTTGTTTAAAAGCTAGACTTGAGCCAGGCAGAATGCTTTTAGTTGACACTGAAAAGAAAGAGATTGTTTCTGATGCAGAGCTAAAAGATAAGTTTTCAACTGCTTATCCATATCAAGAATGGTTGAATCAACATGAAGTTAAATTATCTGATCTAAAATCAAAAGGCGATTGCAAATTTGATGATAGTAAAGATATAAAGTTATATCAAAAAGCATTTGGATATACATTTGAAGATATGCAAAAAACATTAGAGCCTATGGTTGTTGGTGGAATCGATCCAGTTGACGCTATGGGAAATGATGCTTCATTAGCTGTTCTTTCAAACAAGAGCCAACTATTATATAACTACTTTAAGCAATTATTTGCTCAAGTTACTAATCCACCAATCGACGCTATTCGAGAAGAAATCGTTACTGGTTCTTCAACATGGCTTGGTTCAATGGATAACTTGCTTGACCATTCGCCTAATGCTTGTAGAAGAATATCTTGTGATAGTCCAGTTTTAAGCAACGAAGAATTGGCAGCTATTAGAGATATTGATAAAGAAGGATTTAAACAAAAAACTATTTCAATTCTTTTTGATAAATCAAGAGGAAGTGTTGGACTTAAAAATAAACTAACAAAAATATTTAGTGATGCTGATAAGGCAATCGCGCAAGGCAATAACTTAATTATACTTTCTGACAGAGGTGTAGATAAGAAAAATGCTGCAATCCCTGCTTTACTTGCAAGTAGTGCACTTCATCATCATTTAGTTAAAAATGGAACAAGAACTAAAGCTAGTATTATAGTAGAATCTGGTGAGCCAAGAGAAGTTCATCATTTCTGTCTATTGCTTGGTTATGGTGCTGATTCTATTAACCCATACCTTGCACTTGCTTCAATCGATGATATGGTGCAAACTGGTATGATTAAAGGCTTTAACATAGAAGAAGCAAAGAAAAGATATACTTATGCTACTGTTAAAGGTATTATCAAAGTGCTTTCTAAGATGGGTATTTCTACAATACAATCTTATCGTGGTGCTCAAATTTTTGAGGCTATCGGTATTGCACAGCCAGTTATTGAACATTACTTTAAAGGAACATCATCACGTATTGGCGGTGTCGATTTAGAGATTATTACAAATGAAGCTATTATGCGTCATGAAGAAGCATTTTTATCTCCTGATGGAAAGCAGGCAGCACTTGGTGCTGGTGGTATATTTAACTGGAGAAAAGAGGGTGAGTATCACTCAATCAATCCAGAAACAATAATCACTCTTCAACAAGCTTGTTGGGATGGCGATTATGAAAAATTTAAAGAATTCTCGAACTTATTAGAAAAAAGAGGCGATGAGTATTCAACAATCAGATCATTACTTGATTTTAGATATTCTGATAAGCCTTTACCACTTAGTGAAATTGAATCCGTTGAATCAATCTGTAAGAGATTTAAGACAGGTGCTATGTCATATGGCTCAATAAGCCAAGAAGCTCATGAATGTATTGCTATTGCTATGAACCGTATTGGTGGTAAGAGTAACTCCGGTGAGGGTGGCGAAAGAGTTGAAAGATTTACGCCTGATGCAAATGGAGATTCTAGATGTAGTGCTATTAAGCAGGTAGCTTCTGGTAGATTCGGAGTTACATCACATTACTTGACTACTGCAAAAGAGATCCAAATTAAAATGGCTCAAGGAGCAAAGCCTGGTGAAGGTGGACAGCTTCCTGGACAAAAGGTTTATCCGTGGATTGCTAAAACTAGGGGGTCCACACCTGGTGTTGGACTAATTTCTCCACCACCGCACCACGATATTTATTCTATCGAAGATTTAGCACAGCTTATTTATGACTTAAAGTGTGCAAATCCTGCTGCTGATATCAACGTTAAACTTGTATCAGAAGTTGGTGTTGGAACTATTGCTGCTGGTGTTGCTAAAGGATATGCTGATGTTATCTTAGTTAGTGGATATGATGGTGGTACTGGTGCGGCTCCAAGAACAAGTGCAAGGCATACTGGTCTTCCTTGGGAGCTTGGATTGGCTGAAACTAACCAAACATTGATTATTAATAAACTTAGAAATAGAGTAAAACTAGAAACTGATGGAAAACTTCTAACTGGAAGAGATGTTGCTATTGCGGCATTGCTTGGAGCAGAAGAGTTCGGTTTTGCAACGTTGCCACTAATCACAATGGGTTGTATCATGATGAGAGTTTGTAATCTTGATACTTGTCCAGTTGGAGTAGCAACTCAAAATGAGCAACTTAGGAAAATGTTTAAAGGTGAGCCAGAGTATATCGTAAACTTTATGCGCTTTATTGCTGAAAGCTTGCGTGAGACTATGGCAAGAATCGGCGTTAGGACTGTTGATGAAATGATCGGTCGTGCTGATTTGCTTAAACATAAAGATAATATTGATCATTGGAAAGCTAAAACAGTTGATGTTTCTGACTTGTTATATCAGCCTTATTCTGAAAAAGCTACTGATAGATACAGAACTGTTAAGCAAAAGCATAAGATATATAAGACAAGTGACATAAACATTCTTCTTTCTTTATGTAAGGATGCTATTGAAAACAAAACAAAAATGGAAGCATCACTTGATATCTTAAATCTAAACAGAACAACAGGAACAATTCTTGGTTCTACTATTAGTAAAAAGTATGGTGGTGAAGGATTGCCAGAAGATACTATCAAGCTAAACTTTACAGGTTCTGCTGGTCAATCACTTGGAGCGTTTGTTCCTAAAGGTGTTACTATCAGGCTTATTGGAGACGCTAACGATTACCTTGGAAAAGGTTTATCTGGTGGTAAGATCATCGTTCACAAATCTGATGACTTTGAAGGTACATCAGAAGAGAATACACTAATCGGTAATGTTGCATTCTATGGTGCTACTGGCGGTGAGGCTTATATCTCCGGTGTTGGTGGTGAGCGTTTCTGTGTTAGAAACAGTGGTGTTAAGGCTGTTGTAGAAGGCGTTGGAGCTCATGGTTGTGAGTATATGACAGGCGGTCAGGTTGTTATTCTTGGTAAAACAGGATTTAACTTTGGTGCTGGTATGTCTGGTGGTATTGCTTATATCTTTGATGAAAATGGTGGATTTGAAGACAACATGAACAAGAGCATGGCGGATCTAGTTAGAGATATCGATGCGGCTGAGTTAGAAGAGCTTAAAGCTACAATAACTAAGCACTTTGAATACACTAAGAGTGTAAAGGCAGAAATGATATTAGCTGATTGGGCGAAACATTCTGCTAAGTTTGCTAAAGTTGTTCCAAGAGACTATAAGCGTATTTTGGACAATATTGAAGAAGCTAAAAAGCAAGGCATGAGCGATGATGAAGCTGCTATGTTTGCTTTCACAAAAAATAAAGAAGCAGCTAATAAATAAGGAGGAATGTAGCTATGGGAAAAGCCACTGGTTTTATGGAATATGACAGGCAAGTAGCGAATGATGTTACTCCTGAAGAAAGATTAAAAAATTGGGGTGAGTTTTATACAAACTTACCTGAAGATATGCAAAAAGAGCAAGGTGCAAGATGTATGGATTGTGGTGTTCCGTTTTGTCATACTGGAATGATGATTGCTGGTATGGTTTCTGGATGTCCACTAAATAACTTGATACCTGAATTTAATGATATGGTTTATCGTGGGTTGTATAAGGAAGCGTATGAGAGATTATCGCTTACTAATCCATTCCCAGAATTTACTGGTAGAGTTTGCCCTGCACCATGTGAGGGTGCTTGCTGTGCTGGTTTAAATGGAGAACCTGTTACTGTTAAAGGTAATGAAAGAGCTATTATTGATAAAGCTTTTGAAAATGGTTGGGTAAAACCAATGATGCCACTTAAAGATAGTGGTAAAACAGTTGCAGTAGTTGGGGCTGGTCCTGCTGGTATGTCTGCTGCATATTATCTAAACAGAGCTGGTCATAAAGTAACTGTTTTTGAGCGTCAAGACAATCCTGGTGGATTGCTAATGTATGGTATTCCAAACATGAAGCTTGATAAAAAGAGAGTTTTAGATAGAACAAAAATGCTTGAGGAAAGCGGAATCAAATTTGAGTATAATGTTGAAATTGGTGTCAACAAGCCGTTAGCTGACTTAAAGGCTGATTTTGATGCTGTTATGCTTTGCGGTGGAGCTACATTGCCAAGAGACTTGTCTGCTAAGGGCAGAGAAGGTGCTAAAGGCGTTTACTTTGCCGTTGATTTTCTAAAAGCTGCTACTGAAAGAATTATGGATAACGAGCAACCTGAAAAGGCTGCTATGGATGCAAAAGGTAAAAACGTTATCGTAATCGGTGGTGGAGATACTGGTACTGACTGTGTTGGAACTTCTATCAGACAAGGTTGTGAGAGTGTAATTCAATTAGAGATTATGCCTAAACCTGCTGATACTAGACAACCAAACAATCCTTGGCCACAATTTCCAAAGGTGTTAAAGACTGATTATGGTCAAAAGGAAGCTATCCATGTTTATGGAAAGGATCCTAGAACATACGAGATGATGACAACTGATGTTGTAACTGATGCTGATGGAAATGTTACCGAGCTTAAAGCTGTTAAGGTTAAATGGGTTAATGATAATGGTAGATTTATACCTAAACCTATTCCTAACTCAGAAGTAACATATAAAGCTGATATTGTATTGATAGCAATGGGCTTCTTAGGTCCTGAAAAACCAATCATTGACGAAGCAAAGCTGAAATGTGATGCTAGAGGCAATGTTGCTGGTGATGGATATAAAACTAGCGAAGAGAAAGTTTTTGTAGCTGGTGATATGAGAAGAGGACAATCTTTGGTTGTTTGGGCTATGAAAGAAGGCTGTGAAGCTGCAAAAGCATGTGATGAATGGCTTTACACTGTACAATAAAAACTTAAATTAAAACGTAAATATAAAACGCCTAGGTTTAAAACTTAGGCGTTTTTTGTATATACAATTCTTTTAATTAATAACTTACTTTAAATAAGAACCTTTTCAGCTTATCAGTTTGCGGGTTTTCGATATTTTTGATTTTACCATGTTCGATTATTTCACCTTCATCCATAAAAACAAAGTAGTCGGCGAACTTTTTAACAAACTCGATTTCGTGTGTAACAAATATAAAGTCTTTTCCCATATCTCTTAAATTTCTAATAACATCCAATACTTCATGGGTTAATATTGGGTCTAGTGATGCGGTTGGCTCATCAAGAATCAAAAGATCCGGATTTGTTGAAAGTGCACGTGCAATTGAAGCTCTTTGAGATTGACCACCAGAAACATGTCTTGGCAGTTTATCCATTTGATCATCAAGGCGTAATTTTGTCAATATATCTGTTGCGATATTATCAGCCTCATTTTTTGAGTAGCCTCTAGTTTTTTCTAAAATCAAAGTGATATTTTTTTTAAGTGTTAAATGAGGGAAAAGGTTATGCTTTTGAAAAACAAACCCTATCTTTTTTTGGAAAACACTTAGGTTGTCCTCATCTACAATATCACTGTTTATTTGGATTGACCCTGATTCTGGTAGCTCAATAGCCGATAATAGCCTTAGCAGAGTGGATTTTCCACATCCGCTTGCACCGATAATTGCAACAGCACTATATCCATCGATATCGATGCTGACATTTTTAAGAATCTCTTTATCATAATCTTTACATATATTATCCAAGCGAAGTATCATAATGCAAACCTCCGCTCAACGTATTTTGTTATCATGGTCAATGGTAAAGTTATCATCAAATATGATACCCATAAAACTAGGTATCCTTCTGTAAATGCGAATGTTTGGGATTGTATCAATTTAATGGTATAAAAAATTTCTGTTACGGCTGTTAGATATAGTAAAGAGCTTCCTTTAATTGTATAAGATAAATTATTCATAAGTGGAGGCATCAATAATCTTATTATTTGTGGTGCAATAATATATCGATATCTTTGAAACTTTGTAAACCCATATAAATCCATAACAATAAATTGATCTTTGTCAAGACCGTCGATTGCCGATTTAAACATATTGGACATATATGGACCGATATAAGCCGTTATTGTCAATATTCCTAGTAAGAAATCATCATTAGTATTAAACGCTTTGCCAATAAAAAACGAAGTTATAAAAACTAGCACGATAAGAGGTGTTCCCATAATCGTTTCGATAAAGATATTAGACAGACTTTTTATAAAATAGATTTTACTCTCTCTTGCTATATATAAAATAAAGCCTAAAATCAGACCAAAGAGTAGGGAATATCCGCTTATTATTAGTGTTGTTATAATTCCTTTTCGCAGCATTGCAGAATAAGATAAAACTCTGCCAATATCAAAATTAGCAGAGGATACCCTTATTATAACAAACGCGATAAATGCAATATATACAAGTAATGCAAGTATAAACTGCAATGTTTTTGAGATATTTTCCTTATTCATTTATATAAAAATCCATCGTTACACCTGCGCCATATACTGACTCAATCGTATCGTTATATTTTTTGCCAAGTTGTTGATATATGCCGTCATCATCTTTTAGAGTTGCAATATATGCATTTGCCTTTGTTTGTAGCTCAGTATTGCCTTCACTCATTGACATGCATATTGGTGAAACGTCCAAAGGTGTCCAGAAAAGAACTGTATCATCCTTGTATTTTTCATATGCTGGAACAACCATATCAGTGCCGTATACTAAAAAGTCAGCTTTGCCTTGAACTATTTGCATTATTGCTGCGCCAACATCTGCTGATAATTCTACTTCAAAACCATTATCTGCTGGGATTGTTGATGAAGTTTGACCTGCTACACCTATGAATTTAGTATCTTTGATTTTCCATAGCTCATCTGCTTTTGACTCGCTTGTTAGTCCAGCTGTATCTGCATATTCTTTATTCATAAAGCCAATCATCTTAAAATAAAAATATGGGTCAGAGAAATCAACTTTTTCATCTCGCTCTTTTGTGTAGCCCATTGAAGCAATGGAGATATCGATATCCTTTGTTTCAAGAGCTGGGATTATTGTAGAAAAATCCATATTGACGATTTCAAGCTCTAGACCTAAATAGTCAGCTAGACCTTTCGCAACATCAACGCTTATGCCAGCTGGCTCACCAGACTCATCAAAAGTTTCAAATGGGGGATATACCAGATCCATTCCGACCTTTAGCACTCCACTTTCTACTGTAAAACTGCTTTCATCTTTTTTTGGTGTACACCCAATCAAAGAAAAGATGAGTATTGAAACTATAATAAAAATAATTGCTTTTTTCATTTTTAGTCCTCCCATTTATGTTTCTTAAATTAAATCATATAATAATGTCATTTTATTGTCAAACGAACACGCTTATATGATTGGGTGAATATAACATATAGTATGAGAGAATATTTTGCTGATATTATGAAGAAGGAGAGATTTGATGAAAGATATAAATGAACAAAAAATATATGTAACGCAAGTTATGCCTAATGATAGTGACAAGAACAAAGTCTTTGTTGCTGGGAATGCAAAAAATATAAAAGGAGTTTCTGTTAGATGTGATTGCCAAGAGCAAACGCAAGAAAGTGAGCAGGAACTGGATGCTTGTAGCGAGGGATGTAATTGTATAATTGCTTTTTGCTCAATGCTTAATATACCAGATGGGTTTGGCGTTGTTAGCTTATTGCCTTCTGATAGAAAGATATACTATACTAGCAATTTATATTATGTAGTAGATACTGAGCCATGTGTTGTAAGTGTATCTCCACCTGAGGGGTGTTTGGATCTAAATGTTGATATATATGCGATTAGGATTGTCGGGAATATAAACTATGAAATAAATATCCAATTGAACTCATCTGGAGTGGCTGCTGCTAGTGATACAGGAAGTGTTGATAATTTCGTTATTCCTTCGAGGAGTTGTTGTCAGGTTTTATCTTCGAGTCAAAGCGTTGACGTAAACCAAGTTGTCGGATATATTACTAGCCCTCAAATGTCACCAGTTTTAAATGGTGAAGCTATTCCTGCTGGGCAAATTCAAGTTGCATTTACTGTAAATTCATTGGATTGTTCGGGTTTGACAATTGCTGAAGATGGTCAATGTATAAATTGTAGTGGGAATTTTAAAGTCACAAGATGTCCGCTTACAGATGTTGAAACTGAATAGATGATTTAAGAGTAAAATCGGAATAAAATATGGG
>JMSV01000075.1_pt1 | contig 16448 bp, 14 predicted proteins | sample 179021 | NCBI WGS metagenome assembly JMSV01 (sample SAMN02769581, study PRJNA246767) | bioreactor metagenome | isolation source: Culture-2 Bioreactor Bmz derived from microbial biomass from the upper 2 cm... | place: Germany: Bremen | collected day 87 after inoculation | reverse complement strand
AAGTTTGACTTCAGCAAATTGCAGCTTGTTACAGGAGATCATGTTACCTCAATGGCAACGGTAACAATCGACTCATTGGGAGAGTCTCAGGAAAAAGCAGGCCTTGGCCATGGACCAGTGGATGCAATCATAACTGCCATCAATAGTTTCTTAAGCTATAGTCCTAAGCTGGTAGACTATCAGATTCAATCCATTACCAAGGGAAGAGATGCCCAAGGCTTGGTTCATGTGAAGGTCAATCAAGACGGCAAAACATTTAGTGGTAGAGGCTTAAGTGTCAACATCTTAGAATCCAGTGCCAAAGCATATATAGATGCAATAAATAAAATTGAACGTTATCAAAAATCGGGAGGCGAATAATCATGGGGATGACCATTACAGAAAAAATATTAGCAGCACATTGTAATCAAGAGCAGGTTCAAGCAGGTGATTTGATTATGGCCAAAACAGATATCGTCCTAAGTAATGATATTACAGGTCCCGTCGCAATAAGAGAATTTGAGAAGTTTGGAATAGACAAAGTCTATGACCCATCGCAGATTGCCATGGTACCAGATCACTTTTCACCAGCAAAGGATATCAAATCAGCAGAACTTGCCAAAGATTTGAGAAACTTTGCAAAGGAGCAAAAGATTCACCATTACTTCGAAATGGGCAAAATGGGTATTGAACATTGCTTGTTACCAGAACAAGGTGTTGTGAAGCCGGGACAACTGATTATTGGTGCAGATAGCCATACGGTGACTTATGGTGCCATAGGCGCTTTTTCGACTGGTGTAGGCTCTACTGATATCGCTGTTGCCATGGCAACTGGAGAGGTGTGGTTACGCGTACCTGAGTCAATCAAAGTCGTTTTAACAGGAAAACCTAAGGAGCATGTTGTAGGCAAAGACGTCATCCTTTATTTGATCGGTAAAATTGGTGTAGATGGTGCAAGATACAATGCCATAGAATTTGTAGGACCAGGTTTAGAGCATTTATCGATGGATTCTCGCTTTACCATGTGTAATATGGCCATTGAAGCAGGGGGAAAATCAGGTGTCATAGCGATTGATGAAAAGACCATTGCCTACCTAGAAGAAACGAATAATACGGATTACAAAGTATTTGAGAGCGATGAAGATGCTATCTATTCTGAAACCATAAAAATAGATTTAGGGGAGATTGCACCACAAATCGCTAAACCACATTTACCCTCTAATACTGTGTCTGTCTACGATATAGAAGCAACAAAAATTGACCAAGTCGTTATTGGTTCTTGTACCAATGGACGAATGGAAGATATGATAGCCGCTGCTGAAGTTTTAAAAGGGCAAAGTGTTCATGAAGCCATTCGATTAATCGTTATTCCTGGAACACAGCAGATTTATAAGGAATGTATGAAAAATGGTGTTTTCGAAGCCATTATCGATGCAGGGGGTGTAATTAGTACACCAACGTGTGGACCTTGTCTAGGAGGCCATATGGGTATACTGGCTAAGGGGGAACGGGCGCTATCGACTACCAATAGAAATTTTGTAGGACGAATGGGTGATCCAGAAAGTGAAGTATATCTTTGCAATCCAGCAATTGCAGCTGCAAGTGCTATTGCTGGTCAAATAGTTGCACCTAAGGAGGTTTATAAATGGACATAATAAAGGGATCAGTCCACAAAGTTGGACATGATATAGATACAGATTTAATTATTCCAGCTCGTTATTTAAATGATATTTCTACAGACTCTTTGGCAGAGAATTGTATGAATGATGTTATAGAAGATTTTAACCAAAAAATTAACGCCGGTGATCTACTTGTTGCAGGTAAGAACTTTGGCTGTGGAAGTAGTAGAGAACACGCTCCAGTTGCTATTAAAGCGACGGGTGTAGGCTGTGTTATTGCAGAAAGTTTTGCAAGAATATTTTATAGAAATGCCATTAATATTGGTTTACCAATTATAGTTTCAGAAGAAGCGTCAAAAGAAATTATTGCTGGAGATGTTTTAGAAGTAGACGTCAGACATGGGAAGATTGTGAATCATACACAATCAAAGAGCTATCAAGTAGAAAAAATGCCGCCATTTATACTAGAAATTATGGAAGCTGGCGATTTAATAAGCTATACACGAAAGCGGGTGATGAAGGATGCATAATATATTAGTTCTACCAGGAGATGGTATTGGTAAAGAAGTTAGCAATAGCGCTGTGAGACTATTGGAATTCATCTCAGAAAAGTATGAGATGCCTATGACAATCAAAAGTGAAGTCTTCGGTGGAAAATCCTATGACAAATATGGTGATCCTTGTCCAGATAAATTAATAGAGAGTGCAAAAGATGTGGATGCTATTTTCTTAGGTGCAGTTGGACATCCTAAGTATGATGAATTACCAGCAGAAAAAAGACCAGAAAAAGGACTTCTTAAGCTACGTAAGGAACTTGATCTCTATTGTAATATTAGACCTGTAAAATATTATAGTGGCTCTGGCAATAAGATTTGGAATGAAGACCGAGTAAAAGATACACATATTACCTTTGTACGTGAACTTTCAGGTGGCGCATATTACGGGGAACGCAAGCAAGAAGATGACTTTGCCTATGACCGTATAGAATATACCAAAGAACAAGTCGAAAGAATTGTGCACAAGGGTTTTGAAGTGGCTATGCTAGGCAAGAAACGCCTACATTCCATTGATAAGGCAAATGTTCTAGCGACTTCTAGAATGTGGCGTGCCTGTGTTATGGAAATACACAAGTCTTATCCAGAAGTAGAAGTCATTCATCAATATGTAGACAATGCAGCAGCACAATTAATGAGTAACCCTAAGCAATTTGACGTCTTACTGACAGAGAATATGTTTGGAGATATACTAAGTGACCAAGGGGCAATTCTTTCAGGTTCTCTAGGTATGTTGCCATCGGCTTCTCTAGGTGGAGACGTGGATTTATACGAACCGGGTCATGGATCAGCACCTGATATTATGGGTAAGAATTTAGCGAATCCTATTGGGAGTATTTTATCGATTGCCTTGATGTTTAAATATACCTTTAAAAGAGATGATATTGGCAGTGCAATAGAAAAAGCTGTTGAGAGTGTCTTGGACAGAGCTTATTGTACAATGGATATTTCTAGCCCTAATTGTATGGTCATTGGTACAAAAGAGATGACGGAAAAAATTATTGAAGAGATGAAATAAGTGAATTTAATTTAAATGAATACCAAACCTGCTCATAAACTTATGAGCAGGTTTTTTTATTTCCGAGCATAGCGAAGTCTTGCTCTAAGAATCTGCCCATCCTCAATGGCAGCTGTCGCTTACTAAAAAGGGCAAGCGCATTCCTTGTCCTGAGAATGCAAGTGGAACGCTGTTAATAAAAATTGAAACGATACAATTGTACCTGCGTACAATTCGTTGTTGAAACGATACGATTTGTATTGTACACTGATTTTGGAAGTGAATACAATACAATTTTGGAGGGGCATATGAGTGTATCAACAGTTTCAACAAACAAAACGCGGGAAATAGTACTATGTGGTTTATTAACGGGAATGGTTTTTGTAGCGACACGATTTATTAACATCCGACTTCCTTTATCGGTAAATGGTGGATTAATACATATGGGCAATACAATACTGTTTATGATTGCAATTGTTTTTGGTAAAAAACGTGGGGCGATTGCTGGTGCTTTCGGCATGGGCTTATTTGATATTTTATCAGGTTGGTTTTTGTGGGCACCCTTTACATTTGTCATTAGAGGCGCAATGGGTTATATCGTTGGTGCAGCGGCAGAAGGTAAGGAAGGCAAGAAGAAATTAATTTACACCCTAGCGGGTATTTTATTAGCAAGTCTTGTTATGATTGCAGGATACTATGTTACGGAAGGTGTTTTATATGGTAACTGGATTGCACCAATGACATCAATACCAGGTAATATTATTCAATTAATCATCGGGACGGCTATTGGTTTACCTTTGGCTGAGGCTTTAAAACGTACAAATGTCATAGATTTTCAGGATAGAAGGTAATTATATGAATGATTATTTAGTAATGACACCAGGACCTACACCGATTAGAGAAAATGTGCGTCAAGCAATGATGGCACCTATTACCAATCCAGATTTAGATCCAAAATTTTTCGCATTTTATAAGGAAACAGTGGATTTATTTAAGAATCTCGTTAAAACAAAAGAATCTGCTTATATCCTTTCTGGAGAAGGTATCCTTGGCCTAGAGGCGGCTTGTGCTTCTCTAATTGAGCCCGGGGATAGAGTATTGTGTATAGAAAACGGTATTTTTGGAAAAGGCTTTGGTGATTTTGTGAAAATGTACGGTGGTGAGCTTACTTATTTTTCTGGTCATCCTCAACAAGGTATTGATGCTGAAGCACTTGAAGCTTTTTTGCAAAAGGAAGAGGCATTTAAATTAGCAACTTTGGTACATTGTGAAACTCCATCAGGGATCACAAATGATATAAAGAGTATTTGCGAAGTCTTAAATAGAAGGAATACCCTATCAGTAGTCGATGCAGTATCTGCTGTTGGTGGAGAAGCAGTTGAAACGGATGCATGGGGCATTGATGTCTTATTGGTAGGTAGCCAGAAGTGTTTATCAGCAGCACCAGGCTTAACCCTTTTAACAGTGAGCAATAGAGCCCATGAGATTATGGATACTAGAAGCACACCTATAGCAGGTTATTATACAAACTTAAGTGTCTGGAAGGATTGGGAAGAGAAACAATGGTTCCCGTATACACAACCTATTTCAGATATTTATGGTCTACGTGTTGCCTTAGAAAATATTTTAGATGAAGAAGATGCAGTTAAACGACATAGTGTTTTAGGTAATGCATGTCGTCAAACACTAGAAGCATCTGGTTTAAAACTATTTCCTGACAATGCATATTCCAATACAGTAACTGCAATTCAGCAACCCGATAAAATTGATTTTCAAGTGCTCTTCAATTATATGAAGGAAAGTCATAAAATTCTTATAGCAGGTGCCTTTGGGCCGTTAAAGGACAAGGTCATTCGCATAGGGCATATGGGTGAAAATGCAAATGCCGATTTTTTGGCAACAACCTTTGGTGCACTACAAAAGGGCTTAGAAGCACAAGGTCAAGAACTTGATATCGATATGGAAACATATTTTAAAGGACTTTTATAACAAGTGTATTCGTTCAAACACTTACAATACCAAGACTAGTAGTTTTTGACTGCTAGTCTTTTTATATAATTTTTGATAGGATAATCATGAGAGAAACTATGATAGAGGTGAGAAGATGACAAAAAGAATTTACGAAAACGATGTACATCAAAAGGAATTGATGACGCGAGTAACTGAACGTATAACAGAAAATGATAAGAAATATCTTCTTTTAGAAGAAACGATTTTCTTCCCAGAGGGTGGCGGTCAACCTTGTGATCTTGGGACTATTGGAGAAATGGACTTACTAGATGTGCAAGAACGTGGAGAAGTTGTTTATCATGAGGTAAAAAACTTTCCTGAATCTGATGAAGTTAAGTGTGTGCTTAATTGGGAAAGAAGATTAGATCATATGCAACAGCATTGTGGTGAGCATATTTTATCAGGTGTTATTTTCGGCTTGTATCAAGGAGTTAACAAGGGTTTCCATATGGGAAAAGACATGATAACCATTGATATCGATTTGAAGGAAATGTCTTCAGAGATGATAGAAAAAGTTGAAAATATGAGTAATGATATTATTCATAAAAATGTAGCCATTACGACTGAGATAGTGCATACACAAGCAGAAGCAGAAGCATTTCCTCTTAGAAAGAAGATGACGGTTTCTTCAGATATTAGAATTGTAAAAGTCGAGGATGCGGATTGTGTTGCTTGCTGTGGCACCCATCCAAAGTTAACGGGTGAAGTTGGACTTATTAAGATCTATAAGGCTGAAAAGTATAAAGGTATGACACGTATTCCTTTAAATGTGGTGTGAGAGCTCTTAAGGATTATCAGGAACGTCATAATATTTTTAACGACACTGATGCAGGAATACAGTGCCGATTTAAATTCAGTAGTAGATAGAATCATGAATGAAAGAGCTAAAAGTGCTGCTGAAAGAGACGAACTAAAGCAATTAAAAATTGCCCACCACAATAAATGGGTGGAGACCAATATATCAGTTAATAAAAATCTAATTGAAGTATTTGAAGATCGTAATATGGATGCGTTAAAATACATTACTAAAAAACTAACGGAAGCTGATTTTAAGCATACGATTTGTTTAGGATCGAAAGTGGATTTTGGTGTGGTCTTAGCTTCACAAACAGTTGATTGCGGCAAGTTATTCAAAGAACATATCAAAGCCCACAATGGCCGTGGTGGTGGATCCCCAAATATGGCTCAAGGGAGCTTCCAAAATCAAGAGGATATGATGGCGTTTTTAAATGAGCTGACTGTAATGATATAATGGTAGATTACTTAAGTAATAAAAGATGTGCTGACTAATCAATAAAGCTTATAATTTTAATAAGCTTATATATTCACAAATAAATAAAAAGCCGTCACTTATAAAATTATAAATGATGGCTTTGTTTATTTAATTATTTATATTACATATTGTAGTAAGCTGCTAATTTAGTCCATGCCTCTTTAGAATTTTCAATTGTGTCGATACCGATACAGTAAGAAAGTCTGAAGTAACCTGGGCATCCAAAGCCTGTACCTGGAACAGCTAAAATGTTAAATTCTTTTGCTTTTAATACAAACTCAATGTCATCTTCTATTGGTGCTTTAGGGAATAAGTAGAATGCCCCTTGTGGTTTAACACATTCGAATCCAAGACTGTCTAAGTGGTTGTATAAAATGTCTCTTCGTTCAAGGTATAAGTTAACGTCAACTGTATCGTTAACAGAATCACCAATAACCTTTTGGAATATTGCTGGTGCATTAACAAATCCAAGAGTTCTATTTGAGAAGATAATACCATTCATTAATAATTCTAAGTTCTTAGAACGGCTACTTACTGCTAAGTATCCAATTCTCTCACCGGCAAGACCAAGTGATTTACTGAATGAGTTTGCAACAATAACGTTTTCGAAGTAATCGAAAACATGTGGCATTTCAGCATTGTCATATCTAATAACTGAATAAGGTTCATCTGAAAGTACAAATATAGTTGTACCGTATTCTTCTTCTTTTGCTTTGATAACGGCTGCCATTTTTTCTAAAATTTCTGCTGTATAAATAACACCAGTTGGATTGTTTGGTGAATTAATAATAACGGCCTTAGTATTTGCTGTAATTGTCTTTTCGAATGACGCTAGGTCAGGTTCAAAAGTTTTCTTATTTGTCTCTGCAACAACAGGAACACCACCATGATTTTGAATGTAGAAGATATATTCTACGAAATATGGTGCGAAAATAACAACTTCCTCATCGGCATTTAATAATGTCTTAAGACAAACATTAAGTGCGCCTGCAGCACCTACAGTCATTACAACATTGTTGAATGGTGTTGGGTACTTTGTCGATTCGCTGACTGCTGCCGCAACTTTTTCACGGACTTCTTGGAAACCAGCGTTTGCCATATATCTGTGTAGTCCCTTAATATCATCGTTAACGATTGCTTTCAGGTTCTCTACAACTGCAGTAGGTGGTTCAAAGTATGGATTACCAATACTAAAATCATAAACTTTATCTTCGCCATGAATTGCTTTTAATTTAGCGCCTTCTTCAAACATCTTGCGAATCCAAGATGACTTACCTAAATTTTCTTCCACTTTTCTTGATATCATGTTAACCCTCCCGTATAATTTCCTCTATACCTATTGTACCTTATTTTTCAGCCTTTTCAACTCAAAATGTAGCACTTACAATTTTATTGTAAAACTGCTAACTTAATCAGTAGTGACGTATGTTGAAGTCTTATGTAAAAAAAGCAATAATCCTAGGATTACTGCTTTTAAATTTCTTGCTAGAATGCTGGTACAACGCCACCATTGTAACTTTCTAAGATATAAGTTTTTACTTTCTCACTTTGTAGTGCGGTGATTAGTTTTTGTACAGCTTGACTTTCAGCATTGTCTGTTCTAGTAACCACAATATTAGCGTATGGTGATTCAGATCCTTCTAATAGAAGTGCATCCTCAGTTGGTACTAAATCAGCTTCAAGTGCAAAGTTACCGTTGATAACGGCACCATCCACATCTGGTAAGACTCTTGGTAATTGAGCTGATTCAATTGCTTTGAACTTAAGCTCCTTTGGATTTTCAACGATGTCTAATTCTGTCGATTCAAGTGTATAATCTTCTTTTAATTTGATCAGACCTTCTGCTTGAAGTAAGATAAGCGCTCTACCACCATTGACTGGATCGCTAGGAATTGCGATTGTACTTCCAGCCTCTAAAGCATCAATGTTCTTAAGTGTTGAAGAATAAAAACCTAGTGGCTCAACGTGAATAGACGCTACAGACTTTAGATCAAGTTTGTGGTCTTCTGCAAAACTGTCTAGGTAAGGCTTATGTTGAAAGAAGTTGACATCAATTTCACCGTCACTAAGGGCTAGATTTGGTTTCACGTAATCTGTAAATTCTATAACTTCAAGTTGAATACCTTCTGCTAAAAGATCATCACCTACAAGTGCAAGTAATTCAGAATGAGGTACAGGTGTTGCACCAATTTTTAAAGTGATAAGTTCAGCTTCTGTAGTTTCAGCTGCTGCGGTCTCTGGTGCATCTTGGCTCGTACAGCCAGTAAATACGAGTAGTGCAAGTAAAAGTGTTGTTAGTAATGTGCTAAATTTTTTCATGAGTATGCCTCCATTATCTTGTAGATAGTATTTTTTTTGCGGCGAAATTGCCTATATATTGAATGGTTTGTACAATGACTATTATGACAATGACGGAACCAATCATTACGTCTGTTTGAAATCTGTGAAAGCCATATCGAATGGCTAAATCACCTAGTCCCCCTCCACCAATAGCACCAGCCATTGCAGAGTAACCAACGACATTGATCGTTGTAAGGGTAAGACCAAGTACGAGACTCGGTAGTGCTTCGGGTAATAAAACTTTAAATATGATGTCTTTAGGTGAAGCCCCCATACTGATACTGGCTTCTAAAATGCCCTTTGGTACATCTTTTAATGATGATTCTATGACACGTCCAACAAAGGGTGCGGCACCAATAGCTAAAGGTACAATTGTTGCAGTTGTACCAATAGTCGTCCCTACAATAATGCGTGAGAGGGGGAAGAGTAAAATCATTAAAATGATGAAGGGGAATGACCTAGAGACATTTACAATGGTATTTAAGACTTTGTGCAATAATCTATTTGGTAATAAGCCACCTTCCTCGCTTGCATAAAGGAATATGCCAAGGGGTAATCCTAATAAAATGGCAATCAATGTAGAGCATGTCACCATATAGACGGTTTCTAGTGTGGGTGTTTTTAACATTTCTATAATGTCTAATATCGTCATTAGGAAACCTCCCTGATAAATTGACTTTGTTGAATAAATTCTTTTCCAGTTGCTGTTTTAGGATTATGGAAAACAGTTTCAACTGAACCTTCTTCTATTATTTCACCATCTTCAATGATGGCCACGGTATCACAGATTTCTCTAATAACATCCATTTCATGGGTAATGAGAACAACGGTGATACCATTCTTAATGGTAATTTCTTTAATTAATCTGAGGATTGATTTTGTTGTACGAGGATCCAAGGCGCTTGTGGCTTCATCACATAATAATATGTCTGGATTGTTGGCTAAAGCTCTTGCAATTGCAACTCTTTGCTTCTGACCACCACTGAGTTGTGAGGGATAAACGTCCTTTTTATCTAATAAATCAACTTCTTTTAATAAGTGTTCAACACGTGCTTTGTGGTGTTTTTTGGGCACACCAGCAACTTCTAGTGGAAAGGCAATATTCCCTGCAACTGTTCTTGATGATAATAGATTAAAGTGTTGAAAAATCATTCCAATGTTTTGTCGTTGCGACCTTAAGTCCGTCTCAGATAAAGTTGTGATTTCAACCTTATCTATTTCAATTGAACCGGATGTCGGTGATTCAAGACGATTAATAGATCGAATTAATGTAGATTTACCAGCGCCACTTAATCCAATGATGCCATATATTTCCCCTTTGTTAATACATATAGAGACGTTCTCCAAAGCGGTTACGGTAGATGATGGCGTTTTGAATTTTTTGGTTAATTTTTGTATATTTATCATATTTTACCTCCAATGGTACAGAAAAAGCTCCTTACATGTGTAAGAAGCTTTTTAAAAACAAAAAAATCTTCTTATCGGCGATAAGAAGATTGAATAAATCTAGATTGATTTCCCTCATCGCTGTTAGCAGAACCACCTTGAATAAACAGGTTGGCGCAGGGTCATCGAGCTAACTCTCTACCCTAACTCTTGATAAAAGTTATTATGAACTTGACGTAATGTTAGCATGGTTGAGAATAAGTTGCAACAGTTTTTATTAAAAAAGTAAATTCCAAATATTTAGTCAACTCACCAATAGCTTTAAAATCAACGATTTAGGAAGATTGTTTTTTTATAAGAACGTAAGGAAATTTTATTTAGGTCAGTGCCTTTAGGATGAAAGAGCTAGTAGGAGTTTCTTTTGCTTCTTTTTTTAAACCTGCTAGGGCAGTACTGAGCTGTTCGACATTGTCATAAGAGGTGAGTTGGCCTATGACGCCTGCCAAGGAGATGGCAGTTAATGCAAATTTGTTTTTTAAGCCATTGCGATCATGTCCTATAATATAGCCCTTGTCCAGGTCCTCTGGTGAGAAGAAATCACTCACACGACTATCAAAGGTGTGCAAAACTTCCTTACACAATGTTTCTAACGTTCCACGATTGCCATCGGCGATGATGATAAAATCATCCCCTCCAATATGTCCTAGAAAAGTGTTGTAAGGAAAATATTTTGTTGATATTTCTTCAAGAAGATCAGCAGTCATTTTGATAATCTTATCTCCTTGATCAAAGCCGTAAACATCGTTATAAACTTTAAAATTATCTAAGTCTGCATAGAGAATAAAGCTTTCTCTCTCCCTTGAAACAGCGCCTTTCATCACACGATTGATAATAACGTTGCCTGGCAATGATGTGAGTGGATTCAGTTCTTTTGCGTAGTTTTTTTCATAATTAATAGCATATTCAAGTAATTTTTTCATGGTTACTGTGCCCACGTAAGTTGACCCTTTGCAAACGATGATGTCATCATAGAGTTTCCTATTGGAACGTGCCAAGGCCTTTTGCGCAACTGTATGAACAGGTGTATAAAAATCCACAATAAGAGGTGCGGTATCCATAATCAAATTCACTGGTCTATGGGAATAAACAGAGTGTCCATATTGTTTTGCAAAGGCAGCATTTATTTCTCTTAGGTTGATAATACCTATGGGATAACCAGCTTCATGGATACATGCACTTGCATAATCATGATCGTTTAAGTAAGAGAAAATATCAATACATTTCGTATTTTGTGAAAATGATTGGACTTGCTCCATTAGATGATGAATGTAGTGATAGTCTTGACTGTAATTTTCAATTTGATAGTTTAGGGCTTCTTCTTTTTGTAAGATTTCTAAAACATTTTGAGGAATAGCCTGTGTTTCTTGAGAAGGGTGCTGGATAAAATAACCTTGCCCAAATTCGACACCTAATCTTATTAGGGTTTTTAATTCCTCAGCGGTTTCAATACCTTCTGCAATAGTAAGAATATTAGCTGCATTGGCCATCTCTAGCAAGTTTTTTACGATGACTTGTTTGAAATTGTCTTGGTTGATATTCCGAACAAAATCCATATCAATTTTTAAGTATTTTGGGGCGACTTCATAGAGGGTTTTTAAGCCCGAATAACCAGAACCAGCGTCATCAATTGCAATGCCATAGCCTTGTTCGGTATAGTGATTGATAACTTCTTTGAAGGTAGGATAATCTTCTATTGCCGAACGTTCTGTTAGCTCAAAAACAATAGAGGACGGTGAGATTTCAAGGGAAGATAAGAATTCCTTGGTGAAGCCCTTTTGGAAATTATCATCGTGAATAATGTTGGGATCAATGTTAAGAAATAAAAGTGCTTCAGAAGAAAAACGAGCCCTCTCTAATGCCTTTGTTCTTAATAATTGCTCCAATTCCCAGGTGCGATCAGTTTGTTCTGCAATTGAAAGAAGGGCAATAGGTGATGTAAGTGGTGAATTCTCTGGTCCACGACTTAAAGCTTCATAGCCTAATATTGCCCCGTTTTTTATGTTTATAATTGGTTGAAATAAAGTTCTTACGCTTTCATTTTCTAATATGGAAAAAAATTCATTTTCTAGTTCCTGTGTTAGTTCAAATAATTCTAGATTACCGGTCATATTTTGACTCCTCTCAGCACAAGTGTAGTGTAAAGGAATGATGTTAGACTTGTGTGAAAGGATTATTAAATTTAAGTAAAGTTACTTTTCTTGATAGAGACAATCCTCTAATACATCCAAATCAAGGATTTTGACTGTATCTTTGTGAAAATCAATGATGCCATCATCCTTCATATGACTTAACTCTCGTGATAAGGATGGCCTTGGAACACCTAGTATCTCAGCCATCTTTTGACGTGTGATATTAAGGGTAATGTAATCTGTTTCTTGTTGCTTGTATTGTTGCATAAGATAATTTGCGACCTTTTGTCTAATACTTTCATAAGAAAGATTTTTAAGTTGATTGTTAAGAACCAATATTTTTTGTGACAATATGTTAAGTAGATTAATCATTACAGATGTCTCTATATGGCAAATATCACTGAAAGATTCTTTGGTCATAAAGAAAATTGTGGCTTTTGAGCCAGCAACAATCGTAGAAGGATATTTACTTTTATTAGAAAAAAGAATAACTTCACCAAATGTATTACCTTGTGAAAGTTGGGCAACTGTAATAGATTTGCCAGAAGGGTATATTTTCTTTACATCTACTGATCCTTCTAATACAATTCCGATGCTTGTACAATCATCTTCTTCAGATGCAATGACGTGATTTTTCTTCACTTTTTCTATTCTATAATGTGCTGTACTAATTAAAGCATTAAATCTCTCCTCGTCTAAATCGCTAAATAAGCGACAACTTTTTATATGTTCGTAAATATTTTTCATATAGCCTCCATTCGTAACCCACGTTACAGAAATAAATCTTGTCTTTAATTATAATGTACCTAAGATAAAAAACAAGGAGCGATAAAAATGAAAAGAAAAATTATTGAAATAAATGAAGAATTATGTAATGGTTGTGAACTTTGTGTTTCAGGATGTCACGAAGGGGCCATTCAAATGGTCAATGGAAAAGCAAAATTAATATCTGATGAGTACTGTGATGGACTTGGTGATTGTTTACCAACTTGTCCAACTGACGCAATCAAAATGATTGAGCGTGAAGCTGACGAATATAACGAGGAATTGGTAATGGCAAAGATTAAGGAACGAGAAGAAATGGATAAAAAAGAAAAATCTGAATCGAACACTGAAGAGACAATGCCTTGTGGATGCCCAGGTACAATGGCCAAATCAATTGAGAGAAAGTCGAGTACACCATTTAATATGGCAAGTAAGAACACCGAAGTTAAAGAGAAAACTGAAGAAACGGTGGGATCGATGCAGGCACAATTAAAGCAATGGCCAGTACAAATGAAATTGATTAACCCAACAGCATCGTTTTTACAAAATGCAGATATTCTAATTGCAGCGGATTGTACGGCTTATGCTTATGGTAATTTCCATAATGAGTTTATCAAGGATAAAGTAACAATTATTGCGTGTCCAAAATTAGATGATAACAATTACAATAAAGAGAAATTAATAGAGATATTATCAAGAAATAATATTAATAGTATTACCGTTGTAAGAATGGAAGTACCATGCTGTAGCGGTATTATTTCAGCAACCAAAGAAGCAATGTTAGAAGCAGGAAAAATTGTTCAATACAAAGAAGTAACGATTACGACTGATGGTAGAATTTTATAAAAGTTAAGAAATGAAAAGAGATGTGAAAGCATCTTTTTTCTTGTTTTTTGATTAATCGTTTCATAGTGGGGGTATCCTACAGGTAGTCTAAAAAGTAAATCTTTTACATAACAATTATAAATTTATCGATCTAATAAACCCAAAATACTCCAAGCTTATTTCATAAAGAGTCCTAGCAATATTTTTCTATACTTAGTGAGTGCTATGCCTAAGATTTCAATGAAAAGGAGGATACATATGCTTAAGAATCTTAAAATAGGTGGGAAAATTATTTTTGGTATTGGATTAATGGTACTGGTTATTTCAGCGGTTATTGTATTTACAATCGTTGGGCTAGTTGACGTAAAGGGACAGGCAACAGGCCTTGTTGAAAAGTATGTACCAGAGGTTCAGATTTCAACGGATATACAAGGAGCAGTAAGTGAATCCACGGATAACCTTGATATCTTTAATTATTCATTTAATACCGACAATTATGAAGCGGGTGTAGCAGCTCTTGATCAATTAGATCTTCATGTTGGAGAAGCTGATACCCTTGTACAAAACCATCCAGAACTAGTAGTGCTAAAAGAAGGTTTGGTAGATGCTAAAATAGCATCAGAAAATGTTCGAAATGCTTCTACAGAGTTGAAAGCCTTAAGTGAGCAATACACTAAAGATATTTCATCAATGTCAGGTGCTGGTGCAGTTTATCTCAAGCAAGCTTCTGATTATTTAGAAAGTCAGAATACAAAAATATCAAATGAGTTTAGATTGGATGTTCCTGTTTCCAAATTGGATGATAGACTTACAAAAATAACAGCCATTAACAATGTTATTGATTTAGGAAATGATTTAAGAATTAAAAGTTCAAGAGCCATGCTTGATAGGGATACAGAAGTATTTACTCTTGCCATGGCGAACTTTGATGGTATACAAGAGAATATAAATATTATAAAAGCGATGACAAGTAAACAAGATAATTTGGATCAATTGAAAGCAATTGAGGATTCAGCAGCAACTTATAGAGCATCTATCCTTTCCATGACAAATACATTAAATCAGTTACAAGGTATTGGTGTGGAATTACATGATGCAAGTATGAGTTTAACTGATGCGAATAATAAATTGATGGAAGCTGGTTTAGCTGAGACGATTCATGTATCTGAAAATACAGTAACTGCAGTAAACAATTCAACAAGAAATTTGATTGTTGGATTTATCGTGGCATTACTTGTAGGTGTTATTGTTAACTTTATCGTAATTAGAAATCTAACAGGGTCAATCAATATGTTATCTAATGCGGCATCTAAATTGGCACTTGGTGATATTGATGTAACCTTAACAACAACAGATTCTAAGGATGAAGTGGGCATCTTAACAACGGCATTCCAGGGAATGGTTGGCAATATAAAAGAACAAGCATCCGTTGCCAAAGCAATTGCTGATGGTAATAGAACGATTGAAGTAAACATTAAATCGGATAAAGATGTGTTAAATCAAAACTTACAAGATGCGGTTAATAATCTTGGTAGTTTATTGGCTGAAACTGATAAATTAACAGAAAATGTTCAACAAGGTAATTTAACAGTAAGAGGAGAAGAAGGTAAACTAGATGGCGTGTGGAATGATTTGATTGTCGGTATCAACAATATTGTAGATGGATTTGTGAAGCCAATCAATGTAACCAATGATTATGTGACTCGAATTAGTAGAGGGGACATTCCACCGGCGATTACAGATACCTATCATGGTGATTTTAATGATATCAAGACCAGCTTAAATAACTGTATTGGTGCAGTAAATGGTCTCGTGCAAGATACAAATCTTCTTATTGATGAAGCTCTTAAAGGTAACTTGGATTACAGAGCTGATGAGAGCAGACACCATGGTGATTATCAAAAGATCGTATCAGGTGTAAATAAAACCCTTAATGCTGTTGTTGAACCTGTTAAAGAAGCTTCGGATATTCTAAACCTTATGTCGCAAGGGAACTTACAACAAAAGGTTCAAGGCGATTATAAAGGAGATCATGCAGCAATTAAGAATTCTCTTAACGATACGATTGATGCCATTAACAGTTACATCACAGAAATGTCGGGTATCCTTCAGCAAATGTCTTCAGGTGACTTAGATGTGGCAATTACAAGAAGTTATAAGGGTGACTTTATTACGATTAAAGATTCTATTAATCATATTATTGATTCATTTAATGATGTGCTTGGTGAAATAAAATTATCTTCAAATCAAGTAGCGGTAGGTGCTGAGGAAGTAAGTAGATCTTCTCAAGCTTTATCTCAAGGGTCTACTGAACAAGCGAGTTCGATTGAAGAAATTACATCATCAATCACTGAGGTTGCGGAACAAACCAAAACCAATGCTAAGAGCGCAGTGAATGCCAATGAATTATCTGTCAAAGCACAGGATGGCGCTGAGGCTGGAAATGTAAGTATGCAAGAAATGGTTGAAGCAATGGCTGATATCAATGAATCATCAGAAAACATTTCTAAA